>Ga0209092_10000351_pt1 | contig 44128 bp, 35 predicted proteins | sample FraStrMetagenome_FD_187446 | JGI IMG/M metagenome (GOLD analysis project Ga0209092, IMG submission 187446) | Marine eukaryotic phytoplankton communities from Arctic Ocean - Fram Strait ARC3M Metagenome (SPAdes) (version 2) | ecosystem: Environmental > Aquatic > Marine > Oceanic | place: Fram...
AAATAATGTCAAATAGTCAGCCGATTGACGATCTGGGACTGCCATTGATTTCGTAATTTAACTACATTAAAATTGCGCGCATATTTTTGCGTCCTTTGGCTCAGTCTAGAATAGGTCTTAAACCTGACGCAGATAGCCGTTTAATTGACAACTGGTTGGTGATGAATGACTAAGGATTTAGATCCGTTTGAAACTCAAGAATGGCTTGAAGCCTTCGATGCTGTACACAAAATTCACGGCGATGAGAGAGCTAACTTTCTGCTTAGCCAGCTTCAGTCCCATGCCAGCGATCAGGGCATAAAATTACCACCATCGGTCACCACACCTTTCCGCAATACCATCTCTGCTCAGCGCGAAAAGCGCATGCCTGGCGATCTGTTTATGGAGCGTCGTATTCGCTCACTGATTCGTTGGAATGCATTGGCCATGGTAATGCGCGCCAACAAGAAAAGTGAAGGCATCGGCGGCCATATTGCCAGCTTTGCTTCTGCCGCGACGCTCTATGATGTCGGCTTTAACTACTTCTTCCGCGGTCCCGAAGGGGATCATCTCGGTGACCTTGTGTTCTTCCAGGGACACAGTGCACCGGGTATGTATGCACGCTCTTTTCTAGAGGGCCGTCTTAGCACAGATCAGATGGATAACTTCCGTCGTGAAGTCGATGGCGACGGTCTCTCGTCCTACCCACACCCCTGGTTGATGCCGGATTACTGGCAGTTCCCTACAGTATCTATGGGGCTGGGTCCGATTCAGGCAATCTATCAGGCGCATGTTATGCGCTACCTTTCTGCCCGCGGCATGTCGCCTCGTGGTGATCGCAAGGTCTGGGCGTTCCTCGGCGATGGTGAGTGCGATGAGCCGGAAAGCTTGGGCGCAATCTCTCTGGCTGGCCGCGAGCAGCTTGAGAATCTGACCTTTGTGGTGAACTGTAACCTCCAGCGCCTCGATGGTCCTGTGCGCGGTAACGGTAAAATCATGCAGGAACTCGAAGGTGTGTTCCGCGGTGCTGGTTGGAACGTGATCAAGGTCGTCTGGGGACGTCACTGGGATCGTCTGATCGAAAAAGATACTACAGGTTTGCTGGTTAAGCGCATGGACGAAGTCTGTGACGGCGAGCTACAGAATTACAAGTTTAATGGTGGCGCCTATACCCGTGAGCATTTCTTCGGCAAGTATCCGGAGTTGCTTGAGCTGGTAGCGGACATGACCGACGAACAGATTATGTATCTGAATCGCGGCGGTCACGATCCGTATAAGGTTTATGCAGCCTATGCAGAAGCCTCAGCACACAAGGGTCAGCCAACGGTTATTCTCGCGCACACGGTTAAAGGCTACGGCCTCGGAGGTGCAGGAGAAGCGGCCAACGACACTCACTCGGTGAAAAAACTCGACATCGATAGCTTGCGTGGATTCCGCGACCGATTCGGCATTCCGGTACCTGATGACCAGCTGCAAAATGTTCCCTACTACCGTCCACCAGAGGACAGTCCTGAGCTGGAATATATGCGCAGACGTCGCGCCTCTCTGGGTGGCTCACTGCCAGCGCGTAAAGCCGACTTCACTGCCATGAAAGTGCCTGAGTTATCGGCCTTTAAGAAGCAATTGGAGAGCAGTGGCGAGAGAGAAATCTCTACCACCATGGCCTTTGTCCGTGTGCTGTCGACGTTGATCAAAGATAAAACCATCGGTAGCTCGGTTGTGCCGATTGTTCCAGACGAAGCACGTACTTTCGGTATGGAAGGCATGTTCCGTCAGCTGGGTATCTATACCTCGGAAGGACAGAAGTATGTGCCTCACGATCACCAGCAAATTATGTACTACAAAGAAGACAAGAAGGGCGTGATTCTCGAAGAGGGTATCAACGAAGCCGGCGCTATGTCCGCTTGGATCGCTCTGGCTACGGCTTACAGCACCAGCAGCTGCCCGATGATTCCGTTCTATATCTTCTACTCAATGTTTGGTTTCCAGCGAATTGGCGATCTGGCTTGGGCCGCTGGCGATAGTCAGGCCCGCGGCTTCTTGATCGGTGCCACTGCAGGTCGCACCACATTGAACGGTGAAGGCTTACAGCACCAGGATGGTCACAGTCTTATATTGGCCAACACTGTGCCTAATTGCCGCAGCTATGATGCAACCTACAGCTATGAGTTGGCGGTTGTAGTTCAGGACGGTGTTAAGCGTATGTTTGAAGACAAGGAAAACTGCTTCTACTACCTCACCACGATGAACGAAAATTATAAGCAGCCGGCTATGCCTGAGGGTGCCGAAGAGGGCATCATCAAAGGTATCTACAAGTTCTCCCATGGCGGTAAAGCTAAGTTGCGCGTACAGCTGATGGGTGCGGGTACGATTCTCAATGAAGTGCGCGAAGCGGCGCAGATTCTTAAAGAGACTTATTCGGTTGAATCGGATATCTGGAGCTTGACCAGTGTTAACGAACTGACCCGCGAAGGTCAGCAAGTTGATCGCTGGAATCTGCTGCACCCTGAGAGCAAGCCAAAAAGAGCTTACCTGTCAGAGCAGCTCGATGGCGCTGAAGGCCCAGTGATTATCGCCACTGACTATATGAAAAACTATGCTGAGCAGATGCGTAAATATATCGATAAGCCACTCACTGTCTTGGGAACTGATGGTTTCGGTCGCAGTGATAGTCGTGAAGCACTGCGTAGCTTCTTTGAAGTAGATCGTTATTTTATTACTGTTGCTGCGCTTAAGTCGCTGGCAGATGAGGGTTCTATCAAGCACTCGGTAGTAAGCGAAGCAATAAAATCATTTGGTATAGATCCAGAGAAGACCAATCCGCTGTTTGCTTAGAATGGTGGATAGGGCGCTTATAAGATAGCCCGAATAAATTGGCTGGAATAATAAGCTCTGGTAGAAAATGCTAGGTGATAGCGGAAAATACGAATAAAGGAATCAATGTGACAATACAGACAATAGTAGTTCCAGATCTTGGTGGTGCGGAGACCGTAGAGGTTATCGAGCTTGGTTTAAATCCCGGCGATAGTATTGAGGTTGAGGATGCGCTGCTGGTTTTGGAATCCGACAAAGCGACAATGGATATTCCTAGCCCAGCCGCAGGTGCCCTAGTGAAGTATCTGGTTGCTGAGGGCGCCACTGTCAGAGTGGGTGATGCTATAGCTGAAATTGACGTCGCTGATGAAGCCACAGCTGAGACTGAGGCAGAGCCTGAGGAAGTTGAACAGGTAACCAATGAGCCTTTAGTCGAGGCTGCAGTTGCGACAGAACAGGCACAAGAGCAGGCGCCACAGGTAGCGGCCGCTAGCTCTGCCGAGCAAATGATTCTGGTTCCAGATATAGGTAGCGATGATAAGGTTGAGCTTATTGAGGTCTGCATCGCGGTTGGCGACGAAGTCAACGAAGGCGATACTCTGGTTGTTCTTGAGTCCGACAAAGCAACTATGGATGTTCCGTCCACTCATTCCGGTAAAGTGTTAGAGATTGTTGTTGCTGAGGGCGCCAAGCTGGGTACTGGTGATGCAGTTGCGCTATTTGAAGTGGCTGGTGATGCGCCGGCCCCGGTGGTAGCAAAGCCCGTAACAGATAAGCCCGTAACCGAAAAGCCCGTAGCCGATAAGCCCGTTGCTCCTGCTGCGGCTCCAGTGGCAGCTCCTATCGAAGCTGCGGCCGATGCAATTCAATCCGCTCCTGGTCAGCCAGCACAGCCAGCCGCTGTTGCAGCTGCCGAGCCGGCTTTATCAAGTGATGCGGCTCAGGTCTACGCTGGTCCAGCGGTGCGCTTAATCGCTCGTGAATTGGGTGTGGCGTTGACTGAGGTTTCTGGCACTGGTCCAAGAGGACGTATCCTCAAAGACGATGTGAGTAATTATGTTAAGCAGGTAATCAAAAATAAAGACGCGCCCGCAGCAGCAGCAACTGGCGGCAGCGGTATTCCAGCAGTTCCAGCCGTCGACTTTAGTCAGTTCGGTCAGATCGAAGAACTGCCCATGAGCAAGATACAGAAGCTCACTGCAGCTAATATGCAGCGCAACTGGTTAAATGTTCCTCATGTTACTCAGTTTGATGATGCCGATATCACTGATTTGGAAGCATTCCGCAAAGGTCTAAAAGCTGAGGGCGAAAAACGTGGCGTGAGAGTGACCCCAGTGGCTTTCTTGATTAAAGCTATAGGTGCAGCTCTAGAGGCCAATCCAGAGTTTAATCGTTCACTGGCCGCCGATGGTCAGAACTTGATCCAGAAGCATTACTGCCATGTTGGCATGGCGGTAGATACGCCCCGTGGCCTAGTCGTTCCGGTTATCCGCGATGTGAATGAAAAAGGCATCTGGGATATTTCCGCTGAGATCAGCCTACTGGCTGGCAAAGCTCGCGACGGTAAGTTGAAGCCAGCAGAAATGCAGGGCGGTTGTTTCACCTTATCCAGCTTGGGTGCGATTGGTGGCAATGGCTTTACCCCGATTGTGAATGCTCCGGAAGTGGGTATTCTCGGTGTCTCCAAATCACAGATGAAACCGGTCTGGGATGGCGCTGAGTTTGTTCCTCGCCTGTTATTGCCTATGGCTTTGTCCTATGATCACCGTGCCATTAATGGCGGCGATGCCGGTCGTTTTATGACTCATCTGGTGAAGCTGCTTAGCGATATTCGTTACCTGGCTTTATAAAGAGGTTTTCAAATAGAACCCCAATAGAAAGAGAGGGATTAAATAATGCGATTTTTACACAGCATGGTACGGGTTACTGACCTGGAAAAATCCCTCGCCTTTTATTGCACTGCCTTAGGTCTGGCAGAACTCTATAGATATGAAGTTCCCAAGGGACGTTTTACCCTGGTTTTTCTCGCCGCACCCAGCGATGCTGATAACGCCCAAGAGACGAGAGCGCCGCTGATTGAGTTAACCTATAACTGGCCGCCTGAACAGGGCGAGCCGGAGCACTATGGGGAAGGGCGAAACTTTGGGCATCTGGCTTACAAGGTGGATGATATTTATGCCACCTGTCAGCGTTTGATGGATGCAGGCGTGGTGATCAACCGTCCACCGCGAGATGGCCATATGGCCTTTGTGCGCTCCCCTGACAATATCTCTATCGAACTGCTGCAAGAGGGTGAGGCGCTGCCCGCTCAGGAACCTTGGGCATCGATGGACAATACTGGTAGCTGGTAGAAATCCGCTAATACTTTTATTGGCTGGCTTTTTTATAGGGTAGCATGGCGGTTGCCTGTTCTATATGTTGCGCAATTCCCCCTTTTTCTTCCACTAAAAAACGCGCAATCGCGTCGCGAAATCCTGGATGTTTTATCCAGTGTAATGAAAAGGTTTCGATAGGTTCAAAACCGCGAACAATTTTATGTTCTCCCTGAGCACCGGCGTCATAGCGCTTTATGCCACGGCTGATGGCAAACTCGATGCCGGTGTAATAGCAAAGCTCAAAGTGCAGGTACGAAAACTCTCCGGCACTGCCCCAATAGCGTCCATACAGCGTTTCATCATCAAAAAAGTACAGCGCACAGGCTATTGGCTGGTCATCGAGCCAGGCTACTGCCATGGCCATCTGATCGGGCATGGTGCGGGCAATCTGAGTAAAAAATTGTTCGGTTAAATAGCCGCGGCTGCCATTGCGTTTCGCATAGGTGCGCTCATAAAGCTGATAGAACAGAGCCCAGAGCTCTGGGCTGATATCTGCGCCGAGCTCGATGCTGACACGGATACCCTGTGCCGCAACGTCAGCGCGCTCTTTGCGCACCATTTTACGTTTGCGCGAGTTCATACTGGCAAGAAAGTCATCGAAGTGCTGATAATCGCGATTGTGCCAGTGGTACTGAACACCACTACGCTGTAACAGGCGCGGGTCATTAAACAGCCTGCGATGCTCTGTTGAGGGAAATAAAAAGTGCCAGCTAGATGAGCCGGTTTCCTCTGCGACAGCAAGCACCTCGTCAATAAGTTGAGTGCATTCCTCTTGGTTTAGCGGTTGTGCAGAGCGCACACGGGGGCCAGTAGATGGGGTAAAGGGAACGGAGGTCACCAACTTAGGGTAATACTCTAAACCATTCTGATGGTAGGCATTGGCCCAGGCATGATCAAAAACATATTCCCCCATTGAATGAGTTTTCACATACAAAGGCATTAGTGCGGCATTTTTTGCTTCACTGGAGGTAGTAGGATCATGCTCCTCGCTTTGATTGCTATTTTGCAGTGAGAGGTGCACGGGATACCAGCCACTTGTATCACAGGCACTGCCGCTATCCTCGAGTGCCTGTAAAAATTCATGGCGCAAAAAAGGGTAGCTGAGGGCCGTTGGGTTCAAAGTGTTTACTCGATAAGGACAGAATATCCATTGTACGTGGTCACCGCGAAACATGATCAAAAATATCCGCTCTGAGTGCTTCCAATAGGAAAGGGCTTTTACATTATCATCACTGAATTTTTTTGGGTAAAGATTGCCAGTAGGGTATCATTGCGACCTTAAAATTCGATTAGCTTTTAGATTAACTTTTAGATTAACTAGATTAAATTCAGTACGGAGACTCAAGAATGATAATCAAACCCCGCGTCCGCGGCTTTATGTGTATTACCAGCCATCCGGCAGGCTGCGAAGCCAATGTTAAAAACCAAATCAACTTCATTAAAGCACAGCCTGCGATTGAAGCGCCAAAGCGCGTGTTGGTGATTGGTTCCTCGACCGGCTACGGCTTGGCGGCACGAATTACCGCGGCCTTTGGCAGTGGTGCTTCGACACTGGGTATCTTCTTTGAAAAGCCTGGCACTGAAACCAAGCCTGGCACTGCTGGCTGGTACAACTCTGCAGCATTCCAAAAATATGCTGAGCAAGATGGCCTCTATGCCAAAAGCATCAATGGCGACGCCTTCTCCGATGAAATAAAAGCCAAGACGATCGAGACCATCAAGCAGGATCTCGGTCAGATTGACTTGGTCATCTACAGTCTTGCGGCGCCCCGTCGACAGCATCCAAAAACCGGCGAAATATTTAACTCAACGCTCAAGCCGGTGGGTAAAGATATCAGTATGCGTGGTATCAATACCGACAAAGAGACGATTCAAGAATTTAGCCTGTCTGCGGCCAATGAGCAGGAGATCTCGGATACGGTTGCCGTGATGGGTGGCGAAGACTGGCAGATGTGGATCGATGCGCTGGCTGACGCCGGCGTGTTAGCCGATGGCGCCAAAACCACAGCCTTTACCTATATTGGCGAGAAGATGACCTGGGATCTGTACTGGGATGGCACTATTGGTCAAGCCAAGAAAGATCTCGATAAACGTGTGTTGTCCATTCGAGACAAGCTTGCTGTGACCGGTGGCGATGCTCGCGTATCCGTGCTTAAAGCCGTAGTGACGCAGGCGAGTTCGGCTATTCCAATTATGCCGCTGTATCTGGCTATGCTGTTTAAAGAAATGAAGCGCGATGGCAGTCACGAAGGCTGTATTGAACAGCTTTACCGGTTGTATACCGAATGCCTTTACAGTGCAGATCCACGCACTGACGAAGAGGGTCGTCTGCGCTGCGATGAGCTCGAGCTGCGAGATGAGGTGCAGGCTGCAGTAGCGGCGGCCTGGGCCAATATCAGTACAGAAAATCTTACTGAGCTAACGGATTTTTCCGGTTACAAAGACGAGTTTTTAGCCCTATTTGGCTTCGGTATTGATGGCGTTGACTATCTGCAAGATGTGGCCACTGACGTGCCTATAGACAACTTGGTGTAAAAGGCTCACTCAGGCATTAATGCCAAACAAACCTACTTAACCACACTGGACTACAGATAGCCTATGAGCTCAAAAGGCACCCAATTTAGACCTGTGCTATTGCACCCGCGTTACTGGCTGATTTGGTTTGCCTTTGGGTTCTGGTGGTTGGTTACGTTGCTCCCATTTCCTCTGCTACTGCTTATTGGCAAGGGCATTGGTCTGATGTTTCACGCTATCCCCAGTCGCCGCAAAGTGATTGCGCGGCGCAATATTGAGATCTGTTTTCCCGAACTGAGTGAAATCGACCGCGCGGCTCTATTGCGAGCTAACTTTATCAGCACTGGTATTGCAGTGATGGAAGTGGGTATCTCTTGGTGGTGGTCAAAAAAACGCTTTAGCAAGTTGATGCAGTTTGAGGGCTTAGAGCACCTTGAGGCGGTCAAAGATCGCGGTGTTATGATTCTTGGAATTCATTACACCAGCTTGGAAGTTGGCGCTGCAGCGCTGTCGTCGAAGTGGCAAATGGATGGTATGTATCGCGCTCATGGCAATGCTGTGTACGATTTTTTACAAGCCAGAGGGCGACTCAATCAATCGATTGGCGAGAACTCTGTGTTTGAGCGTCGCGATGTACGTGGAACTATGAAAGCGCTAAAAAACGGGCACTCCCTCTGGTATGGGCCGGATCAAGACTATGGTTTACGTCAGGGTCTGTTCGCCCCATTTTTTGGTGTCCAGGCAGCAACGGTTTACGCCACAGCACGCTTCGCGGAAAAGACAGGTGCCGCAGTTGTGCCCTTTAGTCATATTCGCCTCCCTGGGTCTCAGGGCTACAAGATAACTGTATACCCTGCACTCGAGGACTTTCCAGTAGGGGATGACCTTGTGGATGCCACCAGAGTTAATCAAATTATTGAAAAATTTATTCGGCTACAGCCGGATCAGTATTTATGGGTTCATCGGCGCTTTAAGAACCGGCCAGAGGGCGAGGACGATTTATATAATTTACCGGCACGCAAGAAACGCCGTCGCAACCACTAGTAACGCCATAATCCGTCTAACCTTAGGCAAAGGTTTAGCTTGTGTCGCCCTGTAGCCATCAGTACCATGACGTGGTTTTCACCCAATAGCAGTAATAGGAAGTAGTAGATGATTCGCGGAAGCATTGTCGCCCTGGTCACGCCCATGCACCAAGAGACCCAAGGGGTTGATTGGTCAGCCCTAAAACACCTGGTCGATTGGCATATAGAGCAGGGCACCAACAGCATAGTGGCGGTGGGTACTACTGGTGAATCAGCCACTTTAAGTGTTGCTGAGCACGCTCAGGTTATTCGCGTCATAGTGGAGCAAGCCGCTGGCCGCTTGCCGATTATCGCTGGAACCGGCGCCAACTCTACCAGAGAAGCGATTGTCTTAACCCAGGCGGCGGCAGATTCAGGCGCCGATGCCTGCTTGCTCGTGACCCCCTATTACAATAAGCCGACTCAGGAAGGTCTATATTTGCACCACAAAGCGATTGCTGAGGCTGTTGCTATAGATCAAATTCTGTACAACGTCCCTGGGCGTACCGCTTGTGATATGCAGCCAGAGACTGTTCTGCGTCTCAGTGTGATTGATAATATTGTCGGAATAAAAGAAGCCACAGGTGATCTTGAACGAGCTAAAACGTTAATTGATCAGCGCCGAGAGGGCTTTGCCATTTATTCTGGCGATGATGCCACGGCCAGAGAGCTCATTTTGTTGGGCGGTGACGGTGACATTTCAGTAACCGCCAATGTTGCCCCTAAGTTAATGTCCCAAATGTGTTCGGCAGCGCTGGCTGGAGATGCCGCTCTGGCTGCTGAACTAGACCGCAAGCTTAAGGCACTGCACCGAGATCTATTTGTCGAAGCTAACCCAATCCCAGTTAAGTGGGCGGTGGCTGAGTTGGGTTTGCAGGAAAATGTGTTGCGATTGCCAATGACGCCGTTGAGCGCAGAGCACCGTGAAAGGGTTCGAGCGGCTATGCGGAACGCCGAAATTATCTAAAACTGATTTTTACCAAATTGATGGGTTGCCAATAACGATGAAACGATTGATTAGCGCACTGAATATAGTTGTTATTCTCAGTTTGACAGGCTGTGGTTGGTTGGGCCTGCGTGACCGCAGCGATGACTACTTGCTAGCTGAGGAGACTGCGGTGACTGTAGTACCTCAGGGCATGGACAAAGACGTTCTCGGGCAGATCTATCCTATTCCCGAAATTCCGGTGGCCAGTGTTGAGTTGGTAGAATTTGACGTGCCTCGCCCGCAGCCGGCTTCTGTCAATACCTTTGAACAGTCGGTAAAAATTCAAAGCCTTGAAGGACGCCGCTGGGTGTTGATCAATGTGCCCCCCAGCGAAATATGGCCGCGTGTGCGCAATGTGCTTAATCGCAGTGGCGTACCCGCTGCTCTGGCCGATGGCTCGGAGGGTATAATCGAAACCGTGTGGGTCAAGTTCAACTCAGACGAAGAAAACTCTCATCGCTTTCGCTTTCAGATCTCTCCTGGCGTCCAGTTAGACAGCGCCGAGATTTCTGCAGTGCACAACCAGGCTCCCCGTGCCGAGGAAGATCAGGCTCAGTGGCCACAGACCTCGGACGATGACCAACGTGAAAAAGATATGCTGTCTCTACTGGCCAGTGATTTAGCCGCCAGTGCCGACTCCGCGTCAGTGTCGTTGCTTGCTCAGAATATTGGTGGTGAGGCCAAGGTTGAGGTGGTTATTCCGGAGATTTCCGACCCGTTTGTTATGGCCAAACTGAGTTTCGACAGAACCTGGGCGTCGACACTCTATTCCGCTGATCGCGGCGGCTTTGCCATCATTGACCAAAATCGTTCTGAGGCGGTTATCTACGTTAACTATACCCCTGAGACAACTGAGGAGCCTGGTTTCTTTGCTCGGTGGTTTGGCGGCAGTGACAAGATTCTTGAAGTAAATTACCGTATTTTGGTGCAGACCGTCGGCGCCAATGTTGAGATTCGTATTGTCGGTGCGGAAGGGCAGGGTCTAAATAAGGCTGAAACTCTGCGCCTGCTTAAAATCCTCCGTAGCAATATGTCTTAATATTCTTTTACTCTGGCTTTTGGCGACTGTTGGTCGCTGAGAGCATGTAGTTACAAGCGTGCTCGTAAAAGGTTATTAATACTATGCGTTTTGCATCTCTCGGCAGTGGTAGCAAAGGTAATTCGACACTAGTCGAATGGCGAGATACCTGTCTGATGGTAGATTGCGGGTTTTCCATTCGCGACACTACTCAAAGACTCGCCAAGTTGGGCAAGACGCCTGAAAATATTGATGCCATTTTGGTCACCCACGAGCACAGTGATCACTGGAAAGGGGTTGTGCCACTGGCCTCAAAGTTCGCTATAGATGTCTATGTCACTGCCGGCTGTATGCGCAGTAAAAAAGCTAGCGGCAGAGATTACCCCTTCAAAGTTATGGATAGTCATCAGGCATTTCAAATCGGTGATCTACGGGTAACCCCTGTGCCGGTCCCCCATGATGCTCGAGAGCCTGTTCAGTTCCTGTTTAACAGCGAACAGCATCAACTTGGAATACTCACAGACGTTGGTTCCCTAACGCCGCATATAGAGACTGTGTATGCCAAGTGCGATGGGTTACTGATTGAGGCCAATCACGATCTCGATATGTTGTATGCCGGCAGTTACCCCGAGTTTCTAAAAGACCGTGTTGCTGGTCCCTGGGGACATCTCAATAATCAACAGACGGCTCAGCTATTGTCGGTTCTCGACCAGCAGCGTATGCAACAGTTAGTGATTGGTCATATCAGCGAGAAAAATAACAGCCTTGAAAAAGTGCAGAGTGCAGTCGAAGCGGTAATTCACAGCGGTGGTAATTTACACTACGCCTGTCAGCAGCAAGGTTTTGACTGGCTTGAACTTAGCTGACTGTTTTCTAGCGATCAAACATCATTTGGTAGCGCTCAAGACGCGGCTTTACGTCTAAGGTCAGGATCGGGTGTTCTATTCATTGTTCAGTGTGGCGGTTTAAGATCGCTATTAATAGATGAATTGAGCAGCTTCTTTAAAACATTTTTTTATCCACTGCAATCTCTTTTCGGCAGTTTATCGAAACTATTTTCGGTTTTTTTCCACAGATAGCTGTTATTTTTACAATAAATTTTACAAAACCCACGTAACCCATTGATTTTTGGCTTATAAAACAATAAGTCATTGATATATAACGCTATTATTATCTGATCAAAAAATGAGCAATCTAAGTGTTAGGCCCACTTTTGGGGCCTTTAGTGGGCTCATATGCCATTTCATCCACAAAGTTATCCACAGTTTTTGTGGGTATCTTTTTGCACCCTTATAGGGCGCAAACTCTATCCTCTTACTAGTTAGTTACAGACTGGCGCTGCGATACTGGCGTCCTTAAGTAAAGTGCCAAGCGCGCGCACATCAGTACAGCTGATGGATGGATTTTCAGAGAGGTTTACTTGGCGCAACTCACCTAAAAATAGCAGTGCTTTAATCTCAGTGAGTTGGTTGCTGTTTAAATTAACTGTTTTGAGTTGTGAAAAAAGTTCAATACCAGAGAGATCAGTGATCCCGGCGAAACTGCAATTAAGTAACTCTAGTTGCTCAGGTTGAGTGATCTTCGCTTCGGTTAGGGTGATTTTGACACAGCTAGCCAATGCCGGATCAGTAATCTGGTACCCACTGTAGATCACTTTAGGCGTGTAGATCGGCTGCTGGTTGAGCGTTACTGTGTAGCGATCACATCCAGTCACCAATAATAGGCTCAAAATAAGGCTCATCATTAGGTGACGACAGGCAAAAGGGCGATAGCTTAGAGACATAAAATACTCCGATCAGGGTTCTGCATATAGGCGACATGGGCAACTTGATTAACACTGCATTATAGGTGCCCGATTATGCCGCTGTAACGCTATAATCGCTGCAACTATTTAATCCACCGTACAGATCACCCACTGTGACATTTTGTACGCTTATTTCAGGGACTTTTCGATGTCTGTAGACAGCCTTCCTATTATTCGCATTGCCTACGAATCAGGCAGCTATGAGGCTCAGGCTCTGGCACTTGCGAAGAGGCTGTCACTGGCTATGCATGTTGCTCCTGAGGACTATGACTATCTCTTAGAGTTCACTGAACAGGGCCTGTCACTGCGGCCATCTGCGGATAAAGGTTATGGTTCGATTATCTGTGATTTTGCCGGTTCTGAGCACAGCCACCGACGTCGTTACGGCGGTGGCAATGGTCAGGCTATAGCCAAAGCCGTGGGCGTTTCTGGTAAGTTTGCGCCGCAGGTACTAGATGTTACGGCTGGATTGGGCGGAGATGGTTTTGTACTGGCCTCCCTAGGTTGCACTGTGAGAATGCTAGAGCGCAATCCCATTGTCCACAATCTGCTTGCCGATGGTCTCAGTCGCGGCATAGAAGCGGGGCAGCAACAGCTGGATTTGGGGGACAATGAGCTCACCTCGGTGATCAACAGGCTCAGCCTGCTGGAGGGCAACTCGGTAAACTACCTCAGTCACCTTGTGGCTGCATTAACCCAGCCTGACTCCGATACTGCGGTGTGGCGTCCCGATGTAGTCTATGTTGACCCGATGTTTCCGCTGCGTAAAAAATCCGCCAAGGTCAAAAAGCAGATGCAGGCTTTTCACGCCATTGTCGGAGCCGATCCGGATGCTGATGATTTGTTAGTCAATGCTTTGGCCGTCGCGAAGTATCGAGTTGTGGTAAAACGTCCTACAGGAGCCGGGTTCTTAGCTGAGACTAAGCCCAATTACTCTCTCGAGGGGAAGTCCACTCGTTACGATATTTATGCGCTTAAAAAGCTGCCTGTTTAATACTGATTTGCGCAGCTTTACCTTAAGCCTTAGCGTCGCTTCAACACAATATAATTGCCTAGAGCGACCAACATAAATCCCCCAGCGGCGAGCAGAGTCCACTGGTAGTCTTCAAACAGAGTTGACAGAATAATCGCCACAAAAGGAATAATCAGCGAGGTGTACCCGGCGCGGCTTGGGCCTATATTGATCAATAGTTTTAGGTAGGCACCAAACGCTAAAATAGTGCCGAAAACCGAGAGATAAATCAGTGAAAGGCTATATTCCAGCGTAGAGCCATATGAGAACTCGGCACCAGTGACAAGGGCGATCAGCGCTAAAATCGCCGTGCCATAGAATATTGACCAAGCATTAATTGCCCAGACCGAGATACCCGTATTGCCATTGCGCGTCGCCACAATATTACCCAGAGATGCAAAGATAACAGCCACAAATGCCAGCCCAAAACCAATCAAAGCGCCGTTGGGGTTTGAATTGGATTCGGAGTGAGAGAGCAGGGCAAACTCTGGATAGAACAGCATACAGATGCCTGTCAGGCCAGTCAGACCTCCGACAACAGTTGATAATGTCACTGGGTGGTTGAGAAAGATTCTGCCATTGATAATATTAAAAAAGACTAACAGTGAAAAAATCACTGCCACCAAGCCACTGGGCAGATAGACCTCCGACCAATAAATAGTCCAGTAATTCAAACCAAACAGAAAACAGCCCTGGGCAGCCATAAAACGATGATCTCGGGTACTAATACGCAGTGGAATATCTCGCAGCCAGCACCAAATAAATAACAGTCCCGATGCCAGAGCCATACGGTAGATTACTGATACTAGAGGGTCTACTTCGCCGAGCTGGTAGGTGATTGCCAGCCAAGTTGACCCCCAGATCAATATAGTTGCGAGGTACAGTCCACTATTGAGAGCGTTCATATTTCACTCACTGGCTTAAGCCTCAAGCCAACAGCTTGCTCAAAATAGTCTGGTAGATTTCAGTGAGACAGTTTAGATCGTCGATATTAGTATTTTCGTCAATCTTGTGAATACTTTCGTTGACTGGGCCCAGCTCAATGACCTGAACGCCCAGGGGCGCAATAAACCGACCATCAGAGGTGCCACCAGCTGTTGACAGCTCAGTATTCATACCTGTGACTTCAGCGATGCTTTCAACGGTTGCGGTCACTAGCTCGCCCTTGGAGGTTAAGAATGGATGGCCACTGAGATTCCAGTCGGCCGAGTACTTGAGTCTATGCTGATCAAGCAGGGTTTCCGTGCGCTGAATAATCTGTTGTTCGGTCAACTCGGTTGAAAAGCGGAAATTGAAGATAACCTCCATTTCACCGGGGATAACATTAGTGGCCCCTGTGCCAGCCTTCATATTGGAGATCTGAAAGCTGGTGGCTGGAAAGAAGTCATTGCCGTTATCCCAAACCTCAGAGGCCAGCGCGGCGAGAGCGGGCGCGGCTCTGTGCACGGGATTGTCGGCCAGGTGAGGGTAGGCCACATGACCCTGCTGACCTTTCACCGTAAGCGTGCAGCCAAGGGAGCCACGGCGTCCGTTTTTAACCACATCACCACATTTTGCGGTACTGGAGGGCTCGCCAATCAAACACCATTCTGGCAGCTCGTTGCGCTGCTCTAGCAATTGAATCACTTTAATCGTGCCGTTGATGGCAATGCCTTCTTCATCGCTTGTTATAAGAAAGGCGATGCGGCCACTGTGGTTGGGGTGCAGCGCGACAAAGCGCTCGCAAGCCACAACCATAGCAGCCAGAGAACCTTTCATATCTGCGGCGCCGCGACCCACTATATGACCCTCGACTATGGTTGCGTCAAAGGGCGCCTGCTGCCAATTTTCTTCAGGCCCAGTTGGTACTACATCTGTATGTCCGGCGAAACAGAGGGTGGGCCCGCTGTCGCCACGCACTGCCCAAAAATTATCCACATCACCAAAGCGTAGACGCTCGATCGTAAAACCGATGGCCGCGAGGCGCTCAATCATAACTTCCTGACAGCCACTGTCATCCGGGGTCACCGAGCGACGACGAATTAGCTCTTGGGTAAGTAGCACCGTTTCTGTGGTGTGAGAAGCGGGTAGCTGAGACTTCGTTAACTGCGAGCCTGTTAACTGAGTGGTATTGGACTGGGACATAAAGGGGACCTTTTAATTAGGCGCTTATTGTAAAGGGCAAATGCGCGCTTCGCTATATCTGCGGCGCGAGATTCCAGTTAACATCGCGGTAATCATTATGTAATACCCATTCGATGACTCTGCGAGACCAGCTTGAGCAAAAATACAGTTGATAGAAATTTTGATGATCTGAGCGAGAAGTTTGCCCGGAAGGTGTACGGTGGCCTAAAAGGGGATATTCGTCTGGCTGTTATCTGGCGCGATCTCTTGGCTGCGCTCCCTGACTTAGAGATTCAAGCACCATTGCGAATCCTTGATATTGGCGGAGGCTTGGGCCAGTTGACTGTGGCGCTGGCAAAATTAGGCCATCAGGTGGTGTATAACGACCTCTCCCAGCAGATGCTTGAGGTGGCCCAGAAACTGGCGTTGGAAGAAGGGGTGATGGATAAAATTATCTGGTGTCAGCAACCTTACCAAACACTCAAAGACCAAGGCCTCGAGCGATTTGATCTGGTGATGAGTCATGCATTAATGGAATGGTTGGCTGAGCCAGAGCTATTGATTGCAGATCTGCAGCAGTATTTAAGCCCTCAGGGTCTATTGTCTCTAACGTTTTATAATCAAAATGCTTTGGTGTATCGCAATTTAATTCGCGGTAACTTCAATGTCTTGCAAGGGGAGTTTTCCGCACACCCTAAAAGTCTCACTCCCGGTGAGCCATTGCAACCTCAGGCTGTTCAGGAGTGGGTTGATCAAGCAGGTCTTGTAACGGACTACAGTTCAGGAATAAGAGTCTTTCACGATTATGTCACCACTCAGCGTGGTGGTCATGAGAATGCCAGTGCAGTGATCGATATGGAGCTGCGTCACTCGGTGCAGGAACCGTTTAAATGGTTGGGTCGCTATATTCACTTTATCTGTTCAGTGGCGCGCTAGGCGGCTAAAAAAGAGCTTGGGAATTAAAAAAGCTCCCACCTATGGGTTAGGGGGAGCCTTCGGAGCGAATTTAACTCTTGAGTAAATCGCAGAGTTAAGAGTGGATAGAGGCTTAACCAGTTAGTCTAGGCCGTGATAGCCTTTTTTCGTGTCACTATGCCAAACAACCCAAGGGCCATTGAGCCAAACAAGAACAGTGCGCTGGGGGATAGGTGTCGCAATAGGTGGCAGCACTGCAAAGAACTCTCTGGTGGTACCGCGGTCATTAGCGGTATAAACCTCCATAGTGGTCGACCAGTCAAACTTTTTGTTGGCATCTGCTTCTTTCTTTAACCCTTTTACCAATTTCTTATCGCGCCGATTTTTGAGATCCGGTACATCGCCCATAATGTCCCAGATAACGTAGTTTACCAGTGCATTGTATTTTGCGGCGGTGGAGCTAAGGCTCTCGGAGATATCCAACAGACTAAAGAGGTATCCGGCTTTGGCGTACTTTTCGTGGCCCTTGCGGCCACTGTTGTATTTTCCCGCGCCAGCCTGAACAGCGGCATAATTATTCACTGTAGCTTCCCAGGTGCCTGCCATGCTGCTATTGGAGGTATTCACCGCTAGGCTATTGGTACCGTCGACAGTTATTGCGTTGAGCCCAGCATTGACTGAGCCATTTTTCTTAGTTTCAAGGGAGGTTGATGTCCCAGCACTCTGGTAGCTGATATCGACTGGTGCGGGGATGACTGCAGTGCTAAGGAGCAGGAGTGCAGCGCTAGTGATAGATAGAGTTATGTTTTTTACGTTGATGCCCATTCCGTTTAAGCTCCCTGTCAGCCTCATGCCAACACTTATTGATTACGATTGGAGCGATTCTATGCTCTGGCCGAGGTACCGCAACCGTCTGAAATGAATTGTGCGAACTGGTTAACAGTTTTAATCGAACTGGGAGGGGTTAGTCCCGCGATAGGGCTCTCAGAGGAGAATTTAACCTGGCTTTCCTTAACGGGCTGTCTTTAACGGGCTCTCTTTAAATGGCCGAGTTATCACTCTGGCATTAGTTGGGTCGATCTAAGCTGGCTAGACCAGAGGTCAGCATAGCGGCCGTCAAGGGCTAGCAATTGCTCATGATTTCCCTGCTCGACAATGGTTCCCTGATCGAGCACCACGATCCTGTCAGCATCAACAATAGTTGACAGGCGATGAGCAATAACCAGGCTGGTATGGCCCTCGGCAATTTCTCGCAGAGCCGCTAAAATAGAGCGCTCTGATTTGCTGTCCAGTGACGAGGTGGCCTCATCGAAGAGTAAAATCGGCGGTCGCTTAAGAATGGTTCTGGCAATGGCTACACGCTGCTTTTCGCCACCGGATAATTTTAAGCCGCGCTCACCCACCATGGTATTCACACCATCCGGTAACTGCTTAATAAAGGTCTCTAGGTGGGCCATACGGATGGCATTATGAACGTCTTCATCGCTGGCCTCAGGTTTACCATAGCGAATATTGTCAAAGATGCTGCTGTTAAATAGCACCGTGTCCTGAGGCACTATTCCTATGGCCCCACGGAGAGATTCCTGAGAAACCATACGAATATCCTGACCGTCGATGGTAATACGGCCCTGAGTTGGATCGTAAAAGCGAAATAATAGTTTTACCAATGTTGACTTGCCTGCGCCGCTAGCGCCCACTATCGCGACTTTTTCACCCGGCTTTATATCAAAACTAATATTTTTTAATATCTGCCGATCTGACTGGTAGTCGAAGCAGATCTGATCGAAGCGAATATGCCCCTGAGTCACTTTTAGTTCTGCGGCATCGGCCAGGTCGGTGACTTTGCTACTGAGCGCCATCAAATCGAACATATTTTCTATATTGGCCATTGAGCCTTTAATTTCACGATAGACAAAGCCGAGAAAGTTGAGGGGCATAAACAGCTGCATCATAAAGGCATTGATCAGCACGAAGTCGCCGATAGTCATAATGCCATCGGTCACTCGCTGGGCGGCGAGCCACATCATTGCAGTCATGGCGACGGTAATAATCAGCGCTTGGCCGCCATTAAGGGAAAGCAGTGATAGGCGGTTTTTACGCCGAGCTGTTTCCCAATCTTCTAGGGCAAGGTCATAGAGCCGCGCTTCATATTTTTCATTGGTGAAATATTTAACCGTTTCATAGTTTAGCAAGCTGTCGATGGATCGGGTGTTGGCGGCCGAGTCAGCTTTATTCGCTTCTCGAACAAACTGGGTACGCCAGTCAGTGGTGACCAGTGAAAAGAGAATATACATAACCACTGAAACCATAGTGATCGCGGCAAACTCTATGCCGTAGTTATAGAACAACAGGCCAATAACCAGCGCAATTTCAATTAACGTGGGGGCAATATTAAACACAAAGAAGCGCATCAAAAAGCTGATACCGCTGGTACCCCGATCTATATCGCGAGCCAATCCACCGGTGCGACGATTGAGGTGAAAGTCGAGATCAAGGTTGTGCACATGGATAAATACTTGTAGGCCGACGCGGCGCATAGCCCGTTCAGTTACGCGACCAAAGACCGTATCGCGAATCTCGCCGAGAATAATCATCGAAAAGCGCGCAAACCCATAAGCCAAAACTAATCCGATAGGCACGACTAAAAAATTGGGAAGGCTTGGAGCACTTTCTAAACTCGCGGCAGGACTAAGCGTATCTACTATATCTTTCAGTAGGAAGGGACCGTAGACACTGGCGGCTTTAGACAGCACTAGACAGGCAACGGCTACACCGATGCGAAACTTATACTCCAGCAGATAGGGCCAGATAATCTGGAATAGTTTCCAGTTAATTTTTTTATCAGGATCAAAGTCTTGCCTGTGGCGCATAGGTTGCTCAGTCTCTCGGGTTACTTATACCCGCATTTTTATTTTGGGGATCGGCTGCGTCGCTTAGAGCAACTGATCTTTAGCCGCATTGATTTTAGCCGCTAGATAATCGCTGCCACCGCGATCCGGATGTAAGCGCTGCATCAGTCTCTTATGCGCTTTGCCAATATCTTCTTTAGAGGCACCGGGCTCTAGGCCCAAAATTTTCAGCGCCTCTTCATTGGATAAATCAGAAAAGCGCGTTGATGTGGAATCCTGCTGGGACTGTTCATCACCGCCACGACCATTGCGCACTAGATAGGCCTGCAACAACACATAGGATTCGCGGTCTGTCTCACGCAAACTGTCACTCAGGACTTTAGCTTCATCGGCACTTAGCTCGGAGAGGCGACGTCCGGCAAACTCGCCATCTAACACTTCACCATCCATATGGCGGGTGGAAAAATTGACTTCCACGGCCAATGATTTAGTGCGAAATTGCGAGGGGCTCGTTTTGAAGCGGCTTAACATTTGCAGGAGAGGCAGGGCACGAAGCCCCACTGCGAAGGCACCTTTAAGCACTGGCACCAGCACAGCAAGACCAGCGCCAAGCCAGTGCATGCGGCCAGTCGCTACCAGCATAACCGATGCGCCAAGTACCAACCAAAAGGCGCTGCGCCACAAAAACGCACGGCGCTTTTCTTGGGGTAGACGGGTGAGCGTTGTCCACCAGTACCAGATTGAAAAGATAATCGCGATGAGTAACAGTAATCTAATCATAGTGCTCTTAAACGTTAGTGGTTGGGAGTATAAACTTTGTTTAACAATACCCTGTTATGCAGTTTAGGGCGAGTCGTTCTGTGGTATCTAGAACTGATGTAGTGATAGAGGTACGGCTATAAAAAAGCCCCAGATCTATACAGAGCAGGGGCTTTTTGAACTCAATAATACAAAAAAGCTTAGCGGGTTTTTAAAACATCGCGTAATTTATCTGCCATTGAGATCAATGTTCTTTCTGTGGTTTCCCAGTCGATACAGGCATCAGTTACTGAGACACCGTAGTCCATATCATCTGGATTACTTGAGAGCTTCTGATTACCCGCATTGATATTACTCTCCAGCATCACACCAATAATTGACTTATTGCCTTCGACGATCTGGTTGGCAACATTATCCAGCACCAAAGGCTGCAGATTGTGGTCTTTATTGGAATTGGCGTGACTGCAGTCAACCATGATATTGGCATCGATACCGGCGGCAACGAGCTCCTGCTCGCAAATTGAAACGCTAACCGAATCATAGTTAGGCTTGCCATTGCCGCCGCGCAAAACGACATGGGCGTAGGGATTGCCTTTAGTCGTAACAATCGAGACATTGCCGTCTGAATTAATGCCTAAAAAACGGTGTGGGCTTGAAACTGACTGCAAGGCATTGATGGCTACGGTCAAGCTGCCATCGGTACCATTTTTAAAACCAATAGACGAGGACAGGCCAGAGGCCATCTCTCGGTGAGTCTGAGATTCTGTGGTGCGGGCACCAATCGCCGACCAGGCTATCAAGTCTTGCAGATACTGAGGTGAAATGGGATCCAGTGCTTCGGTGGCAGTGGGCAGGCCAATTTCCAAAATATCGTGCAGCAGCTGACGACCAATATGCAGACCATCGGTAATCTTAAATGAGTCATTCATAAATGGATCGTTGATCAAGCCTTTCCAACCGGTGGTGGTGCGGGGCTTTTCAAAATACACGCGCATAACAATCAGCAGTGTATCGCCGACTTTCTCTTCTAAGGCTTTGAGTCTGTTGGCATAGTCATGAGCGGCCTTAAGATCGTGGATAGAGCAGGGACCCACTACAACCATTAGGCGGTGATCTTTGCGCTCTAGTATGTTCTCGATATTTTTACGACCCTTAGAGATGACCTCTCGGGCTTTGTCACTCAGCGGGATTTCACTCTTCAATTCCGCTGGGGTAATCAGAACCACTGGTGGTTCGATATTAATATTTTCTACAGCCTGTGAATCCATGCTCAAGTTCCTAACTAATGTCGTTTTTTGAAAGATCATCCATTGTACTTAAATCTACTGGCTTTTGAAGGCTATTCGGCTTCAAGCTCAATAAACATGGGGATTTGCGGAAAATACAGAGCACAGTGAACCGGATTTACCTGCATGCTGCGATAGAGTTTGGCGTAATGGCTAAGTTGGGCGCTGTAGGCACTGCTCTGACGAACAATAAATTGCGTTTCTGACTCCCCCTCTGCAGGTTGAGAGAGTTTGTAATCAATAATCCAGCGGGTGCCATTCTCGACGAAAGTTCTGTCAATCACCGAGGTGCCCACATGGCCGCGATCGCTATATCTATAGCCCAGCGCCTGCTCACACTGTGCCTGCTCATGATGCTGCAGAATCCAGCGACCGCGCTGATCGGCAAGCATGCTATTAACGGCGTCTAGTAAACTTTTTAATTCATCAGGTCTGGCGAGCATACCAAGCTCTTTAAGCTGAGCGCCCCAAGTTGCCGGCAACTGGCTAATGCGTGACTCAGGCCACTGCTCGACACCCTCATTGGCTAGTTGTTTGAGGGTTCTGTGCAACACCGTACCCATGGAGCGAGCGCGACTGGAGAGGCTACTATCAATATCACTACCTGTTTCGGCAGAGGTTTCAGGAGTGCCAAGATTGGCACTAGTATCCGGTCTCTGTGGCGACTGAAACTGGCCGTCCAAACGCCGAATATGGCGCAAACTAGGGACTTCTTTACTGTCCTTATCGGCAAGCTCCGTAGCACTCTGTTGCACCGCGTAGAGCCCTTGATCCAGACCGGTCTCAATACTTTTCCAGATCGGTGTCAACAACGTGGTTTTGCCTGTGGGTTGCCATTGACCATTTTTCAGTTGTTTAACCGCACCGCAGAGATAGAGCCGGCGCACCGCTCGGGTTGCAGCCACATAGAGAACGCGAGTGCTCTCGAGGCGAGTTTTAAGACTGTCTTCACGCTTTAGATAACTGTAGACACTGTCATCTTCCTCATCGTGAGCACCCAGTGGCGCCATAATTAATGAGGAATCACTGTGCTCATCTATATGCTGTTGCCAGCGCATTAATTGCTTTTTATCCGAACCGGAGCCGCGACTGAGACCGGGCAAAATAACATGGTCAAATTCCAGCCCCTTAGCTTTGTGAATGGTCATAATCTGAATAACGGACTTTTGACTGCCGTCGGTATTATCTGAACCGCCATCATCGGGGGAAGGCGCGGCATAGAGTTTGTCCACCGCCAGTTTAAAACTGTTCCAGTCGCTAACTGTTGCCCCGGTTTGCCAGTTCTCCAATAGATCTAAATAGCTGCGGGCGTCGCTGAGATCGGCACTGTCTTTAAGCGTAGCCGGACCACCCAAATCGATCCACAGCTGTTCGACGCTCGCACGCAAATTAGTGCGACCACGATTGGCCCAGGCGGATTCGAGAAGAGGAACAATGCGCTGGAGGCATTGCTGGCCATCTTGGCTGAGATGGAGCTGAGACGCTGAGACACCTAGCAACTCGATTAGCTGGGCCAATACCGCATTATTTGGCTTGTGGGGATTTTCTTTATTGTCACCAAGGCTATTGGCCACAGCTAATAGGTCCCCTAGGCTAAGCCCACAAAAGGGGGCACGCAACACTGCCAACCAAGCAATTTTATCCGCTGGTGAAAGCAGGGCGCGGGTCAATGACAGCAGATCAATCACCGGCATTCTGCTGGCCAGTGGCGTAATATCAATCGCTTGCCAGAACAGTTTGGCTTCCCGCAATGCGGGGATAATACTGCGCAGATGGCCGCGCCCGCGCACCAGTATGGCTATAGACTCATCTGGTTTGTGATCGCGCAAATCACTGCACAGCTTGGCTATATAGGCGGCCTCATCAAGCTTGTGATTATCGCCAGAAAAACCCTGAAAGCTGACCGACTGTGCATTGTCAGCGGCCTTCACCGCAACCGAGGGCGAGTAGGGAATAGCGCCGCGGCTAATATCAGCATGGGCCGGGAAAGCGTCAGTGAAGGCGCTGTTGACCCATTCAATAATGCCTAGCTGGGAGCGAAAGTTAGAGCTTAATGTCAGAGGTCTACACTGAACGGGTCCCACTGGATGGCGCTGGGCATTGAGAAACAATCCAACATTGGCATTGCGAAAACCATAGAGGGATTGCATCGCGTCACCCACTAAAAACAGTGTGCGGCCATCGTCCGGCTGCCAGCCGCCTATTAGCTGCTCAAGCAGTTTGATCTGTGCCGCAGAGGTATCCTGAAACTCATCTACTAGAATATGACGCAACTGATAGTCGAGACGCAGGGTAATATCGGACACCACGCCATCCCCAGCTTCGGGTTCCAGGGCATTTAACGCCGCGAGGGTAATTGCTGGGTAATCACATTGACCCTGCTGCTGAAAAATTACATCCAGTTGCGCCGCTAATAACGGCAGCAGAAAACCTAGGGCATCGAGCATTTTCTGCTGAGATTGATCGATCTCAGCATCGGGCAGATGCATTACATTGGCGATAATTTCATTCAGTTCAGGGCGCTCACGACACCAGTCGAGAAGCACTATGATCCGTGCCTTAATCTCTTTTTGATCGCTGGGAAATCCCTGCTTAACATTAATGGTCTTACGTGGCTCATTACTTTTGGTCACCAGTAGACCGAGGATCAGTTTCCACTGAGCGACCCCTTCAAGCCCGATTTCAGGCAGTTCGCTAAAGCTGCCTAGCTGGCTTAGGGCAAGGTTGTCCTTGGGGGCAATATGTTGCACGGCAAAATCTATTAGCGCGATAAATTCGCCGGCGACGGGCTGTAATGCCTCATCCAGCTCCAGCAGATTATCAGCCACAACCTGTTCTATGACCTGCTGGAAATACTGACTGTTTTTGCCCGCATCGTAAATTAGCGGCAACCACTGCTCGCGCTTGCCGAGTAATTCTGAGAGCAGGGTTTCGCAGCGCGCCATATCATTGCCGGTGTGGGCCAGTATTACAGCCAGTTGTTCGGCAACTGGGCCAGCTTCCTCGATTTTATCCAACAGCGCTCGGGCTGCGCTTTGATAATGAATTTGCGGCTGTTCGCTGGGCTCTGGGATAGGGCCAAATTTGGTTTCAAGAGCAAACTGACTGGCAATATAGCGGCAGAAACCATCGATAGTTTGAATACGCAGACGGCCGGGCATATCCAACAGGTTCCAACCCAGCTGTCGGTTGCGCTCAACTGCAGCAGCGGCCAAGTCCCAGGTCTGGGCCTCATACTCATTGTCAGGGCGCGGCGTGTAAGCCGCCTGACGCAGTGCACTGTGAATACGGCTGGCCATCTCGCGCGCGGCTTTGCGGGTGAAGGTAATGCTAAGAATTTCCTCAGGATTTTCCACAGTGCAGAGCAAGCGCAAAACCCGCTGAGTAATGAGTCCTGTTTTTCCCGAGCCCGCCGGAGCAGAGACAATAAAGCTCTGGGAGGGATCTAGCGCTTGGCGGCGCTGTTGCAGATCGGCAATCTCAGTCATTGGCTGGGCTCTCCGCTAATGCCAGTAGTATTGATAGAACCCGTCACTTCGGCATTGATATCGGCCTCTTCAGACCAGCGATTTAATGGCAGTAGATAATCCTGATAACCAAACTGAGTCTGATCGTAGACTTCAACACTGGCATGGCCGTTAACAAATTCATCGGCGAGATTACTTAAGGCGCTCTGCCAAGCATCAATCTGTTCTGCCCACTGCTGGGAGAGGTCAGTATCGCCAGTGACTTTTTCACTGGCTAAAAATTTGCTGTCAGTACTGCCGACAAACTTGATCTTGCCGCCTTTGATCTGGGCAAAGGCACAGCCATTGGCGCGGGGATTACTGGCCAGTACATAGAGAGGTAACTGAGGATCCACAGGCCGAGTACCACTCCAACTGGATTCTTTTACGGCGCCGGACTTGTAGTCAATAATTAGCAGCTTGTCGCCAATCTGATCCACACGATCTAGGCGCAAGTTAATTTCTAGATCGCCAAATCGCACGCTGTTTTTGCTCTCCAATTCCACCACTTCAAAGGGCGGGCGCAGCTTTTCTTCTTCGAGCCACTGAGTCAGGAGTTTTTCCAAACGCTGTTGCTCGAGCCCGCGGAAGCGATCGCCGCGAAGCATTGGATGGCGGGGGGCCCACTCTGTGAGAGTTTGCTCAATAGTCGTAGCCAGCTGTTGCTGAAGCTGCTGATCACTCAGGGCCTGCAATGTGGCGGAGGTTTTCCAGATGCCCCAGAGGCGAAAAAGGATCTCATGCAACAGTGAACCGCGATCCAGGGCCGACAAACCCTGGCTGGGCTCCTCTAACGGCTCAGCTTTTAGCCTATGGGTGACAAAGGCATTAAAGGGGCAGATCGATTGGTTTTTTAGCAAGTTGCTGCCGCCGCGAATGGTTTCTAATCTCGGGCTGTAGGGCGGCGCTTGATCAGCCAGTAGCTGACACTGATAGTCTTGATAGAGCCAAGGTGGATGGGGCTGTGGGCTGTCAAAAAGCTTATGGCTATTAAGAACCTTATGGCTACCCAGCGGAATGTCGCTGATAAGCGGGCTGGGGTCGAGCTGCTCTTCACCGCGTATTTTTGGGTGGCTAACAATTAAACGGCCACTATTATTTTTGTAACCCTGTAATAGTTGATTGGCAATCTCCAGCTCGCGTTCCGGCAGGCTGTGGGGCATTTGATGCAGGCGCTGAAACTCCGCAGGCAGCAATTGGTTAATCGCCACTGATGCCGGAAAGTTCTGGCTGTGCATATCGACAATCCAGAGCTGATCAAAGCGCAATCCGGATCCCTCGAGTAGGCCCAGTATCTGCAGCGGCGCGTCAGCAGTCTGTGGATGAAACACAGAATCCTGTGCCAGCTGTTGCAGATGTTTAAAGGCGGTAGAAAGACCCACTTCAATACCCAGATTATCGAGGCCGGTAAACTGTTCCAACAGTCGATTCCAATGTTGGCGCTGTTGATATTCGATACTGTTGGCTGTGCGTTTGCCGGGCCAGCCGAGATCCGTTAGGTAGCCGACAAAGAATTCGCCCCAGGCGGCAAAACTCTGTTGGCTGTTAATTTGGCGGCGCTCATAGTCACGCATATTTCTCAATGGGTTCAGGGCGTCCGATTCATCCAGTTGATTGTCTTTATTATCAAGACCGTCATCATTGCTCTTATGTTTAGGCGTCACTGCCGTAATAAACTGACTTAGACTAAAGTCAAAACGATTGCGTTTACGCAGCTGTATTTCACTGTCAGCGCGAAAGCTCAGTGGCAGCTGATCAAATGCGGAGTAGGGTGAGTAGAGTAGATGCAACCATTCACTGAGTGGGCGTTTATCTTTTAACAGGCCAATCATTAGCAGGGCACTGTGCACCATTGGCGTGTCGCGCAGCGCTGTGCCGGCAGAGATATTAGCGATAACCTTGACGCCGTCTGGGTTTTCAAGGCTGGTATTATTGTCGACGGTATTGAGCGCCTCATTGACCACTCGCGCGACCCGCTGCAGTGAGCTATTCAGCTCAGGCACTACAATACCTATACGCTGCTCAGGATTGATCTTTAGCTGCTGCGCTGCCCAGCTTGCGGCCAAGCGTAATTCTTGCGGAGAATCCTCAGCTTCAATCCGCACCACTTCGGTCGGGGAGTTAACAGACTCTAGACGGGTAACCTGACTGCTCGCAGTGGCGATTAGTGCCGCCTGTAGCGGTGGTGTAGATTGAAACCCATAAACCATAATTTCAGCTTCACGATTCAGCGCAGAGCAATCAAAACCCTGCCCAACCAGCTGCCAACTGCGCTGAATGGTAAGCAGTTTATTGCGCCGCAATAGCTCATCGAAACGACCACTCCAGCGTTTAAAGTATTCGACGGAGGGGTTTTCACCTGGCACCTGATCAGCCCTAAGGTTCCAGTTCTCTAATGCCTTTAATGTATCGCCAGCCAGCTTGACAAAGTTAACCGGCTGCTCGAGGCCATCGTCGGCAATCGCTCGTTCCCAGTAGTAGCGACTCTGTTGAGTGCCGACTATAGCTAGGCCACGAACCAATGAGTGATTTTGATCCTGCAACTCGTCCCAGCAAGCTCTTAACCAGTGATCCACCGAATAGACACGGGGTTGTTTCCAGGCGGAACAGCTTTGAGTTAGATCAGCGCTGATCTGCTCGCCCCAGGCTTGAGTGATCTTTGCTGCCAGTCGTTGATTCGGCGTCAGGATCAAGCAGTCACGCTCTATAGCGTCACGGAAGAGGCTGATATCTATAAGTGCTGGCAGCATGGATGGTATTACGTTCCCTGTGTGAGTGATTTGATAAAAGCTTTTTTTACAGGCTCTATAATCGCAAAACAGCGGTGCAATTGACAGCGGACTGATACAATAACCCCATGCAATTATCGATTAATGTTATTTCAGTTTTTTGGGGCCTTGGCGGGTTTATTCTCGGTGGCATTTTGACAATGGCGATTCTGCGTGCCAAGACAGCACTACTCGAGCGTGAGCAATTTGCCACTCAGCAGCAGCTCGACAAGTTAATCGTCGAACAACAGCAGTTAGAGGAGGTTCGCAGGGATTTATTGACACTGAATAGCGGCCTTGAGCAGAAGTTGCTCAGTCAGCAAAATCACTATCAAGAGCAGATCGCGCTATTGGCCGATGCCAAGAAGACGCTGAGTAGCGAGTTTGAAAACCTCGCCAATCGCATCTTTGACGAAAAGCAGACTAAATTTTCCCTGCAGAGCAAAGAGGCCATGGAAGTCACTCTCAGCCCATTGCGCCGCGATATAGGCGACTTCCGCAAGCAGGTTGAATCCGCTTATGAGAAAGAGAATGCCGAGCGCAATAAGCTGGTAGGGCAGATCAGCGAGCTGCAAAAGCAGACCATGCAGGTCTCTGCGGATGCTGTGTCGCTGGCGACTGCACTGCGCGGCGATAACAAAGCTCAGGGTAACTGGGGTGAATTTATTCTCGAAAAACTCCTGGAGGACTCTGGGCTGTCCAATGGCCGCGAGTACAGTACTCAGGTCGCGCTAAAGGACGAGACAGGCAAGCGTCGTAACCCTGACGTGATTGTCCATCTTCCCGAAGGTCGGGATATTGTGATCGATGCCAAAGTCAGCCTAGTGGATTATGAGCGCTATTTTCACGCCGAAGACGAAGAGTCGAAAAAGCTCTGTCTGCGACAGCACCTAAGTTCACTGCGTGCTCATATCAAGGGCCTGAGCAGCAAGGACTATGAAAAGCTCGAGGGTGTCAACAGCCTCGATTTTGTATTGATCTTTGTGCCCATAGAATCAGCCTTTATGCTGGCCCTGGATCACGACCCTGAGATGATGCGCGACGCTTATGATCGCGGCATTATTTTAGTCAGCCCCAGCACATTGATGGTAACCCTAAGAACAATCAAAAACCTCTGGCGCTACGCAGATCAAAATCTTAACGCTCAGTTGATCGCCGACAAAGCCGGTGGCCTCTATGATCAGTTCGTACTCTATATCGAGTCTCTCGACGAGGTGGGCAAACATATCGAAAAAAGTCAGGAGGCCTGGGACACGGCGCATAAACGTCTCTCAAGTGGTCGGGGCAACCTTATCCGCCGTACAGAAGAGCTAAAGAAGCTCGGTGCTAAGGCGAAAAAGAGCCTGCCCGACAATATGCTTGATGCGGACCCTCTGTTGCCTTTGGTTGCCAATAAGGTGGTAGGCGAAGCAGATAGCAATAAACCTGAAAACAAGGAATAAAACGCTATGTTGTCGAACCAATTGATACTGCTACTGGCGGGTATTCTGCTGCTTGTTGTGGGCAGTTATGCGGCTTATCTAGCAGTACAACTCTATCGCCGTCGACAGCATCTTGAGAGCAGTAAAAAAGAGCTTGAGAAACAGCTAAAGGACAAGGAGGCTGAAGCGCGTCAGTCAGTACAGATTATTGCCCGAGCTCTGGTGCAGAAAGATCTGAGTGAAACTGAGGCGGCAATGCGTATTTCTTGGCTGTCTCAGCAAATACTTCTCAGTGCCGATGAGGCTCAGCATTTCAGCGTTTTTCAGCAGCTGGCTGTGGCCACTGCGCATATTCCGATACTGGATGACTGGGCAGCTCTAGGTAAGGCTGAAAAGCGCAGGCTCAATACAGAGCGCGAGGGCATAGAGCAGAGCTATCGAGACTTTGTTCAGGCCAGTGCTGCAGAACTGGTGAGTATCCGTTTAGCCTAAACCCTTGCGGTTTTTCTCAGCTTGACTCACAGAGTTCGCCGCTTGAGCAATACGCCACTCTCTAAATGGTGAGTCCAAGGGAACTGATCAAATATTGCGGATCGGACAATGTCATGGGTTTCAGTCAAGCTGTCTAGATTGGCGCGCAAGGTCTCCGGATTGCAGGAAATATAGAGAATATTATCAAAGCGCTGTGCCAGTTGTAGCGTACCTTCATCCAGACCCGCTCGGGGCGGATCCACAAAAATGGTCGAGAACCCATAGCTGTTTAGATCAATGTCCTTGAGCCGCCGGAAGGGCCGTTCACCGTTTAATGCCTGCGTAAACTCCTCACTAGACATGCGCACTACAGTGACATTATTCACATCATTTAGGGCAAAATTAGTCTGCGCCGAGCGCACTGATATCTTCGAGATTTCCGTTGCCAGTACCGACTTAAAGTGCTGCGCCAATACCGCCGTAAAGTTGCCATTGCCACAGTAGAGCTCAACTAAGTCGCCGCTAGCAACATCGTCGATCGACTTGCAGCAGCCGCTGGCCCAACTCAACATTTTCTCATTAACCTTAGCATTGGGTTGGGTAAAGCCGGATTCAATCTGCTGATAATGGTACTGCACACCGTCTACGGTAAGGCACTCGGTAACATAGTCACGGGTGAGCACGGTCTTTTGTTTGCGGCTGCGACCGATCACCATAATGCTATGTTCTGCTTCTAACGCCTTAGCGGCCAGCTGCCACTGCTCGTCAACTGGACGATGGTAGATCAACGTAATCAGTGCTTCGCCACTGAGCGTCGTCAGAAACTCTAGGCTAAAGAGTTTGCGACTAAGAGTTGTCGAGGCATTAATTGATGCCAGCAATGGCGTCATCAATTCGCCAATCAATTGGCCAGCAATAGGGAATTCGCTAATCACATAAGGACGCTTTTCACCGGGACGGTTCATGGCGTAATGAGCGACGCCATCTTCATGCCAAATTCGGAATTCAGCGCGCATGCGGAACCCGCTGGCAGCTGAGTCAAATACCTCGACCTCAGGGAAACTAAGTCCATTGAGAGTGCCATAAAAGCGCTCAAGCTTGTTATTTAGGGCGGCTGGATAGAGTGCGGGGTCAATACTTTGATCAGACATTGGGTTTTGGCTTCTTGTTGGCGTGTTGCTAGCAGTAAGGTGGTATCTGGTAATCAAATACAGTTTTTTGGCTTGGGTAACCCAGCGTATTTGGCCACTAACTTAGCTGGACTGCCGGGAAACAGTTGCAGCAGATAAATACTGCGACCTTTTTCAAGACCACAATGCTCGGCTACGGTTTTACACAGGGGGCGCATGGACGGTGAAAAGCCGTATTGATCATAGAAGCGGCGAGCCGCATCCAGTACCTGCAGGTGCTCGGTCTCGAGCTCCACAGCATCCTCTGCAGCAATATTACTGGCCTGGTCCCAGGACCAGTCCGCTAGCTTGTTCAAATAATTTTTATCACTCATGGTCAGCTGTCATCAGAAGAATAAAAAAAGGCCCCGTCAATCAACGGAGCCTTCCATTTTATCTTAACAATATCCCAGATAGCGATTAGATATCTTTTATCCGGGTATTTCTAGCTATTGTTAGTCGTCGCTGCCCATGCCGAATAGGTGCAGCAGGCTGAGGAACAGGTTATAGATCATCACGAATAATGTCACTGTGGCGGAGATATAATTACGCTCGCCACCATGAATAATGGCGCTGGTCTGCCACATGATCATACCGGTTGAAATCAGTGCAAAGGCCGCGCTTACCGTCAGTGCCAGCGCCGGAATTTGCAGGAAGATATTGGCGATCGCAGCGACAAACGCAACCAGCATCCCGGTCATCAAGAATCCGGTCATAAAGTTAAGATTTTTACGCGTGGTCATCACATAGGCAGACGAGGCGAAGAACACCAGAGCAGTAGACCCCAGAGCCATCATAATTGGCTCAGCGCCACGTACAGCGAGATACATGTTCAATATTGGCCCAAGAGTGAAACCCATCCAACCGGTCAGGGCAAAAACCCACACTATACCCATTGAGTTGTTCTTGTTTTTCTCCGTCATCCAAAGGCAGATAAAGTAGGGCAGTAATGTCCAGAGACCGAAGTAAGGGGCATTTATTGCCATAGCAACGCCAGCCATAATGGCACTGAAGGCCAGAGTCACACCCAGTAACATATAGGTGCTGCGCAGTACTTTGACTACCGCGGGGTCTAGGGCGGTGCTTTGAATGCCGCTTTGACTATTGCCTGAAATTGATTTTGCGCTGTACTTGTCCGTTTCCATTTTTACTTCCTCTAACTAATTTAACGTTGCGTAATAATACTCTGTCACAGGCGCGCTGTCACAGCTTTGACCCCCTAAGAGGCTGACAATTTTTGACCATATTATCAGCTTTGAGTCGCTAAGCTACTGTTGTTTACGGGTGAGTATTTGATTGGGATCGTCAATATCGAAGCTCTGCAGGGCAAAATCACCGCCACGCATACTGATTACCCAACCTAGATCATGCCAATCGCCTAGCACTATACGCTGACCGAGACTGACTCGGTGCTGGTCGGGACGATGGGTATGACCGTGAATCAGCACCTCTACCTGATGTTTGGCCATTACTGCGTCCACTGCGACCGCATTCACATCCATAATCGCTGAAGCCTTATTGCTGTTCGCCGACATGCTTTTGGCGCGCCAGTCAGAGGCGAGCTTTTGACGACGTTTCAAAGGCAAATGTGACAGGCACCACTTATAGATCGGGTTGCGCGCTTTGCGGCGAAAGCGTTGATAGTCCACATCATCAGTGCACAGGGAGTCGCCATGCATCACAAGGGCAGTTTGGCCCTGATAGCGAATAACATGTTCATCGCCAAGTAGCATTGCTCCACAGCGTTGGATAAAACGGCGGCCGATTAAAAAGTCGCGATTACCATGCTGAATGTAGAGTTTTACACCTGAACTGCTTAACTCGCCGAGGCTAGCCTGAACCTGCGCTGCCAAATCAGTGGGATCATCATCCCCAACCCAGGCCTCAAACAGATCGCCGAGAATATAAAGCGCCTCAGATTGGGAAGCAGTATCCCGCAGAAAAGACAAAAACGCCCGGGTAACTTCCGGGCGTTCAGGTGCAAGGTGAAGATCTGAAATAAACAGCACAGACATAGACTTACTCGCTTTTTATCACCTACTTTATCTTACTTGTCAGAGTAGGCATCGCTGATTAGCGTTTCGGTAATTTCAATGGTCTCAACCGGCACATCTTGATGGTAGCCTGAGCTGCCAGTTTCCATTTCAGTGATGGCACTCACCACATCCATACCTTCGACTACTTTGCCAAATACCGCATAGCCCCAACCCTGGCTGTTTTTGCCACTGTGGTTGAGAAAGCCATTGTTAGACACATTGATAAAAAACTGTGAAGAAGCGGAGTGGGGATCGCTAGTGCGCGCCATAGCCAGAGTGCCGATTTCATTGGCCAGGCCATTGTCTGCTTCGTTTTCGATGGACTCACGAGACTCTTTCTCATTCATCTCTGCGTCCATACCACCGCCCTGAACCATAAAACCAGGAATCACGCGGTGAAAAATAGTGCCGTTATAAAAGCCGTCGCGAGCGTACTGCAAGTAGTTGGCAGCAGTGTTAGGCGCCTTGGCAAAATCCAGTTCGATGGAGATATCACCCTGAGTGGTGCGCAATGTAATCATAAGAGTTCCTGTGAAAAGTCTGTGTGAATTAGGTGCTAGAAAGCTAAGCCGCATTTTAGGGGGTAACGGGTAGGATTAAAACCGATCTTTGAGTTTTGCTCTCTGCGGGTGGGGTTTTTGCACTTATTTTCAGCTAATCGCCGATTACCGAGTCTAATCGGCGAGTTAGTAAGCGTTTTAGTTTGATGTGCCTATGGCTGCGGCTATAATCTCGGCCATCTTTTCTCTCCAGACCTATTTAAATGACTGATATCGAAAAACCCACAAATTTTATCCAGCAAATTATTACTGCTGACCTCGAAGCCGGCCGTGTAAAAGAGGTGGTAACACGCTTTCCGCCTGAGCCCAACGGTTATCTCCATATAGGTCATGCCAAGTCGATCTGTCTTAACTTTGGTCTCGCCGAGCAGTTCGGCGGCACCTGCAATCTGCGCTTTGATGACACTAACCCTGAAAAAGAAGATGACGAATATGTTCAGGCGATTATTGAAGATGTTCGTTGGCTGGGTTTTGACTGGGGTGGTGAACCGCGCTTTGCCTCGGATTACTTCGGTCAGCTTTATAGTTGGGCGCAGCAGCTGATTAGCGATGGCAAAGCCTATATCTGCGAGCTAAACGCCGAGCAGATGCGCGAGTATCGCGGCACCTTAACTGAAGTGGGCAAGAACAGTCCCTACCGTGAGCGACCTGCGGCGAAGAGTCTCGAGTTACTTGAGCAGATGAAGGTTGGTGCCATTGACGAAGGTGCGATGACCCTGCGCGCAAAAATCGATATGAGCTCGCCAAATATCAATATGCGCGACCCGGTAATCTATCGCATTAAGAAGATACCCCATCATCGCACCGGTGAGGAGTGGAATATCTATCCGGCCTATGACTTTGCCCACGGTCAAGAAGATGCCATTGAAGGGGTGACCCATTCCGTGTGCACCTTGGAGTTTGCAGCTAATCGACCGCTCTATGAGTGGTTTACCAGCAATCTACCGCTGCCCTCCATTCCGCGCCAGTATGAGTTTGGTCGCCTGAATCTGAATTACACCATGACCAGCAAGCGCAAGCTTAAACAGCTGGTGGATGAAGGCCATGTTGATGGCTGGAATGATCCCCGTATGCCGACCATTTCGGGTCTCCGTCGCCGTGGTGTGACTGCGGCATCGGTGCGTGAGTTTTGCGATAGTCTGGCAGTGGCCAAAACAGATGGCATTGTTGACGTCGCCCAGTTTGAACACTTTATTCGCGAAGATCTGAATAACAACGCCAGTCGCGCCATGTGTGTGTTGAATCCGCTGAAGATTACCCTGAGCAATTATCCAAAAGACCAGCAGGAACTGTTGGTTGCGCCTGGGCATCCCAATCGTGATGACTTGCCGTCTCGCGAATTACCCTTTACTCGTGAGCTTTATATCGATCGCAATGACTTTAATGAAGACACCACACTGTCCCGCAAGAAGTTTAAGCGGCTGGTCATCGGTGAATATGTTCGTCTGCGCAGTGGCTATGTAATCCGTGCTGACGAGGTTCTCAAGGATGCGACTGGCGAGATTATTGAGCTTATCTGTTCGTATATTCCGGGTACTGTTGGTCAGGATCCCCCGGAGGGTGTGCGTCCCCGTGGTGTTATCCATTGGGTTTCGGCGACTAACTCGGTTGATTGTGATCTCTATTGTTATGAAAAATTATTTACTGTTGCAGCGCCTGATGCGGGGGAGGGGTCGTTTATAGATCACCTGAACCCTGACTCCCTGCAGATTATTAAGCAGTGTAAAGCCGAGCTGGGTTTGGCTGGAGCCGAGGTTGGCCAGCATTTCCAGTTTGAGCGTGAGGGCTATTATGCGGTTGATGCTAAGCACAGCAGCGCTGGAAAATTGGTCTTCAACCGTACCATCGCACTGCGCTAATACATTTTTTAAGAGAGAAATATGAGTTTATCCCTATACAACAGCATGACCCGCAGCAAGCAGCCTTTCCAGCCCATTGATAGCCAGCGGGTAACTATGTATGTCTGTGGGCCAACGGTCTACAACCGTGTGCATATAGGCAATGCCCGCCCGGCTGTGGTGTTTGATACGCTCTATCGGCTGTTGACGAGTCTCTATCCCAATGTTCAGTACGCGCGCAATATCACCGATATTGATGACAAGATTATGAAGACCGCTGCGGAGTTGGGTGAGGATATAAGTGTTCTGTCGACCCGTTATGCGGAAGCCTATTTTGACGATATGCAGGCGCTGAATAATCTGCCGCCCACTATTGTGCCATACGCCACTCAGCATATTCCCGAGATGACCGATATGATCTCGCGATTGGTTGCCAAGGAGCACGCCTATGAGTCTGAGGGGCATGTGTTATTTGCGGTGCAGTCCATGGCGGATTACGGAAAACTATCTGGCCGGTCCTTGGACGATATGCTCGCTGGGGCTCGAGTTGAAGTGGCCTCTTATAAAAAATATGCTGGTGATTTTATTCTGTGGAAACCTTCAGCCGATGACGAACCCGGCTGGGATAGCCCCTGGGGTCGCGGTCGTCCAGGCTGGCATCTGGAGTGCTCGGCGATGATTGAAAAGCATTTGGGTGAGTCCATTGATATTCACGGTGGCGGTCAGGATTTGATTTTCCCGCACCATGAGAATGAAATTGCCCAGAGCTGCTGTGCCCATGATGGCAAACCAGTTGCCAACGTCTGGATGCACAATGGCTTTATTAATATTGAAGGCGAGAAAATGTCCAAGTCACTGGGCAATTTCCGTATGGTCAATGATCTACTTGAGCAATACCCGGGTGAAGTTTTGCGCTATGTGATTCTCTCGGCTCACTACAGATCTGAACAGAATTTCGGTAAGGACTTGCTCGACAGTGCCTGGCGTTCTCTGGATGCAATCTATGGGTTTTTGCGTACTCAGGTGGGTATTGAGGCTGCGGCCGTCGATATAGCTGATACTCATGCTTACGCTGCTCTGCTAGATGATTTGAATACGCCTGTGGCGATTAGTGAGTTGCATAAGTTGGCTCGTGAGATGAATGCTGCTGATGGGGATGCCTTGGCTGAGGCTAAGGGTCGGTTGTTGGCAGTGGCTGGGTTGATGGGGCTGTTGCAACAGGATCCGGAACAGTGGTTTACCCATTCTCGTGGTGGCAGTGATATTTCTGCTGAGGAGATTGAGGTGCTTATTGCTAAGCGCAATCAGGCTAAGGCGGATAAGGATTACGCTGGGGCCGATGGGGTGCGTGAGGAGCTGAAGGCGATGGGTGTGGTGTTGGAAGACAGTCGTGAAGGAACTAAGTGGCGTCGCGGGTAGTGGGGGTTGGTTTAGGATTGGTAGGTTTAGGATTGGGTGCGCTGGAAAGCCTGGCCCTAGCCTTGAGATCGACCCCATACCTTTTATGATTTGCTGACACTGCGGAACTCGCTGTCGCTCAAACAGGTCCTCGCTTTTTCACCAAATCAAAAAAGGTATAAGCGGGGCCTGATTGATCTCAAGGCTAGGGCCAGGCTTTCTTGGTGATGTCGGCGCCGGATTCTTCGTGAGAGTAGGTGACCTCTTCTGTTTGGTGCATACGTGGTCGGTATGACCCGTCTGTTAATATTTTTATATTCTTTGTTATTTCTCAGTTCGGCGTGTGATTTTTCGCTGCTTGTTTTTGTGGGCTCTATGATTAATAGATTAGATTAATCATTTGGAGTGCGACGTCGTGGGCTATATTTTTCTGATTATGACTTGGCTTTTGGCTGGCGCTGTTGGCCCTGGGATACTGATGTTGCTTGTTGGGGCTATTGTTGCAGGCTGCGGCTGCTTATATAGTTTGAGTGAAAGACTTTTCGGCTATCAACTTAAAAGACTTTTCGGCTATCAACTTAACTATGCTTGGGCTGGGTTAAGCATATTTATCGCGAGTTTGATGGTCATAATTTTTGCTGTACCAAGCCTGAAATTTACAGGTCCCGGCCATATTTACATGGCCGCTTTTGTTCTTATTCCGAGCTATTTGATTCTCTTTGCAGTGAGGAAACTCGCGACTAAATTTTAACCGTTGATGTATCGCCGATTTTGTAGAAATCTCTCTTTTTAGTGGCGCCAATCTGCGCTGATGGTTCGGCTTGGTTAGCCTCTAGTAACATCGATTTTAAGATTTTTTTCAGTGCGTTTTCCGCGGTGGCGCGATAACCTGTGAGTTTGCCTCCATAGATTGCTAGGTAGTTATTGGTTTCGGCGAACTGTACTTCACGGCTGCGCTGGAAAGGGTTATTGCCACTGGCAGGTAAGACTCTAAGACCGGCCCATGATTCGCTTGACTGGTGATTAAAATGCGGGAAATGGCTGTGAATTATCTCTAGCAGGTAGGCTGTTTCTTCTTCGCTAGGCTCAACTCCATCGGGGTCGCCTTCGAATAATTGTTCTGTGGTGCCCAGCAGTGTGCCGCCTTTAAAGGGCAGCATAAAAATGGCGCGGTGATCCTGTTTGGCTTCGATATAAAAGCACTTCTCACTGAGCTTCTGGGTGAATTCTAGGTGGGTTCCCTTGATCAGATCTACGTCTATTGTTGGCGGTTTGGGTTCGATGGTTTCGGCTATGCGATTGATCCATGGACCGGCCGCGTTGACCAGTGTCCGGCATTGTAGGCTGCTGATTTGATCGTCTATGGCGAAGCTGACTAGGTAGCCATTATCGTTTTTCTCGGCGCTTAAAAACTTAGCTGGCGAGAGTAGGGTGGCGCCATGTTGTTCGGCAGAGGCGACTACTCGTTGGGTTAATATTTTGTCGTCGGTCTGGGCGTCTTGATAGATAAAAACAGATTCTAAGTCGGAGGTGTTTAGACCCTCAAGTTCATGCCATTGTTCTCGTGGCAACTGCTTAAAGCCCGCCAAGTTATTTCGTCCTGCCAGTAGCCGATAGAGTATTAGTCCGATACGGACTTGCCAGGCTTTAAAGAGATCGGTTTTATAGACAGGTAGGTAGAACCAGTTGGGTTTGACTATATCTTCCGCAATGTCCAGGAGGATACGGCGTTCACGAAGACTCTCATAGACAAGACCAATTTGTAATGTCTGCAGATAGCGCAGGCCGCCGTGAATCAGCTTGCTGGATTTGGAAGACGTACCTGCACCCCAGTCACTCTTCTCCATAAGCGCTACCGAGAGTCCACTGAGCGCTGCAGCCTGGGCTACACCAGCTCCTTGGATACCGCCGCCAATTACGCAGAGATCGTAGGTTTGTGGCGTGGGGTTTTCCATATGATTAGTCAATCCTTTACTTATTTTGTTGGGCATTTTAAGAAGTGCGTATTCCGTGAGGTGAGTAGGGTGGCAATATCAAAGGTTTCAAATAGGGCGACACCGCGATTTGCCAGGGTAACTGCGAGTGCTGGGGTGCCCACTTCATAGGCGACCAGTTTACTCGTTAGTCTATCCAGATTTTCAGTCTCGGGAATAATATTGAAGTCAACAAAAGTATAGTCGCCAGCGATAGCGTTGATTTCGTCACTGTCGATATGACTCCATTCCAGTAATACAGGTCCAACCTGGGGCCAGCCATTGGCTTTGGCGGTGGCAAGAATGCTGTAGTCAAAACTGATTAATACGGCGCGATCAGATATTGACCGAAGCACTTGGCAGACATTTTGTAACATTGTTTCGGCGCCAAATGTGGCGATAGATTCTTCCTTTAACTCAACAAATAATGTTACCTGTGGATGCTGCAGGATGATTTTAACTACATCTTCCAGGGAAGAAATAGTCTCGTTGATAAATTGCTTACCGAGGCGCTTGGGCTCGTAGGCTGGCAGTGCCATCAGTTCCTTGCAGCTCAGCTCTGAGATCAGAGCACCCTCACCGCTGACCCGCTCTAAGCTTATATCGTGATAGACCATAGGTTGCTTATCGAGACTCAGCTGGATATCAACCTCGACAAATAAGGCGCCGGCATCAATAGCCTTTTGCACTGACAGTGCAGTGTTTTCTGGGTAGGTTGCCTGCAGACCACGATGGGCCACAAGCTGCTCGGCCGAGAGTTGTTGAGTTGTATTTTGCAGCGTCAAGTTAGGTTTCCAGATTGCTGAAGATCATTGTATGTCCAGTTTCCGATGACTACATAGTATGACTTTGAGCCGCTAACCGATATGGTTTCTTGTGAATAACGGCTATGGCATTGCGCCATAGAAGCATTGTAGTGCTATCCTTCTATTTTCGCTCTAAAGAGACTTATCCTGTGACACATGTGCTGTTTGAAATTCGCGATAATGCGGCGTTACTTACCTTAAATAACCCCGATAAACGCAATATGCTGACCCGCGAGGTCTGCGCGCGGATTGTCCAGTATGTGGCTGAAGCGGAGGAGCACCCAGAGGTTAAGGCTTTAATCGTTACTGGCACCGGTCGTGCGTTCTGTGCAGGCGGGCAGCTGAGTGATTTGATTCCCGACCAAGAAATTCTGGAGGCGATTTATAGTGGTTTCTTAAGTATCGCCAACTGTAAATTACCCACCATAGCCGCGGTAAATGGCGCAGCTGTTGGCGCTGGCTTTAATATGGCAGTGGGTTGCGATGTGCGGATTGTCACTGAAGCCGCGCGCTTTGAACCGCGTTTCTTTGGCTTGGGTCTGCATCCGGGCGGCGGCAATACGTGGATGTTGCGACAGTTGGTCAACTGGAATACCGCGGCTGGTATGTTGCTGTTTTCTCAGTCATTGAGTGGTCGTGAAGCGGTTGAAAAGGGCTTGGCTTGGAAATGCGTTAGCAATGAAGATCTGGTTGCAGAGGCCTTTGAATTTACGGCTAATATTCGTGACTTGCCGAAAGAGCTATTGTTGCGTACAAAAGAGACTTTACGCACGGCGGGCGGCACAAATAGCCATAAAGAGATGTTGGAGATTGAAACCGCGGCGCAGGTTTGGTCGATTAATCAACCCTACGCCCGGGATTCTATTGCCGCTATGATTAAAAAAATTAGTAGTGAGTAAAGAGCTATCTAAGCCTTTTATTCTCAACGCCAAAAGTACTGATACAACTGCTTTAGGCCATTAATCACCAACGCTATTTAATCACCAAGGCTATTTAATCACCAAGTCTATTCAATCACCAAGGCTATTCAATCACCAAGGCTATGCGAAGCACGGGTTGATTGGCTCTCTGCCCACCCATAGCGAACCGACTTAGCCTCTAAAATGGCGTTTTTAGGCAGTGACAGAGGTTTGCTATAAAGTCTCCAGGGGCCGCCATTGACACGATATCCAACTGAATCATTGGCTGCCGAAGGCACTATGATGGCGGTTCCCGCAGTATTAATTGAGATCCGAGGTGCCTGAGTGACCGGCTGCTCTCCATCGGGCCAAAAATCCTTAGCCATCTGTAATTCCGCTGTCTCGCTGTAGTCAGCAATCGCGCCCCGCCAGTCTGTTAATGCACTCCTCATTCGCGTCAGAGTCGCTGCCTGTTCGGCAGAATCCGCTAGGTTATTAATTTCATGGGGGTCTACGACTATATCGTAAAGCTCTTCCGCTGGGCGTGGCTCGAACCAAAAGCGTTGCGCTGCATTCAGCTTGCCTGCAGCTTGATGTTGCCAAAGCGCCTGCATGGTAGCCAGTTGATCGCGGTACGAAATATGTGTGGCACCTGGTTTGTCTGGGAGCAGGTTGTTGATGTATTTAAACTGGCCATCGCGCACTGCGCGCTCGCGAAAGTTAAAGCCGTCGAGACGGTCTTTGGCGGCATAGATATAGTCTCTTTCTGGACTGGCATTTGGCACTAGCTGAGCACTGCCATGCATGTAGTCTGGCACCTGGATCCCCGCCACGGTCAAAACACTCGGTCCTATATCGACAAAGCTAATCAGCTTTTTATCAATACTGTTAGGGCTCACGCCTGCAGGCTTAAGGCTTGCGGGCCAGTGCACAATTAATGGCACCTTAATACCACTGTCATAAATTTCACGCTTGGCTCGGGGCAGGCCATCGCCATGGTCGGTGGTCCAGATAATAATCGTATTATCGGCCAAGCCATCGTCCTCCAGCTGGCGGAGCAATTTGCCAACCGTCTGATCCATGGAAAAAATATTGTTGTAGTGCTGAGCAATATCCCTCCGAATAGCGGGATGGTCGGGGTAGTAGGGTGGCACTAGAACTTCGTTTGGATTGACGACCTGACTACGAGTCCCTGTAGCATTGTTTGCCACGACAACATTGGGGAACATCTGTCGCTCATGGCTTTGTGTCAGCGTCACGAAACCAAAAAATGGCTGACCTTCTGCACGACCCTGCCAGGTAGGTTGCGCACCTTCGTAGTCCCAGATGCTAAAGGGGCCAGACCCAGCAGATGTATTACTGAACTGATAGTCGAGCTTAGAGCTGGTAAAGGTGTAATAACCTTGGCGACGTAACAATTCTGGATAGGCTTTGATATGCGCTGGTGGTACCGATCGGTAGGCCGACTCCTTAAATGATCGGGTGCGCATATGCTGTGCGCCCACCGACATCTGGTGGACCGCGAGTATATGCGCTGCGCGACTCGGTGCGCAGACGCCTGCAGTAGTAAAAGTATTGGGATAGCGAATACTGGTGCTGGCGAGACGATCGAGATTGGGTGTGACGGCGACATCATCGCCAAATGCACCTACTCTAGCGCTCATATCCTCGGCCATAATCAATAGAATATTCGGTCGCTGCTGTGCAAGTACATTGGTAGTTAGTGGCACAAGCGCTAGGCAAAGAATCGCCATAGTTAATCTAATACGCATCTAGAGATCCCTTGGTGAATGATGTGTTTCCCCTTTAAATGGTCCCGCGCGCAAAAGATTGTTACTTCGCACTAATTTATTGCCTGGAGTCGATGTCTGATTTTTGATAGGGAATTTGGAGCCTTAAAACCACTCCAGATTTTTTGCCATTGGCGACGCTGATTTCTCCATTGAAACTCATGGCTCTCTCGCGCATACCCTGAAAACCGAATGAGCCTTCTTTATTGTCCCAGCCAGACTGGAGACCAACGCCGTCGTCAATAATCTCTATTTTAAGCAGACCATTGTCACTGCTGAGCTTGATTTGAACCGTCTTGGCCTTGGCGTGTTTGGCGATATTGGTCAGTGACTCTTGAACGATCCGAAACACAGCTATAGCAATGGTGGGTGAGATCGTATCGGGAGGCTGAGCACCGCGAACAATACACAGAGTTTGATGGTGTATTTCAAATTCATGGGCCAGCCACTCTATGGCTGCAGCCAGTCCCAGATCTTCTAAAACACTGGGCCGCAGGTCTGACATGATAGACCTAGAGGTACTTGACGCCTGTAGCAGCAAGGCTTTAATTTCATCAAATTGACTGTTTAGCTCAGCGCTTTTGGTTTGCGAGCTTTGGGTTACAGAGCTTTGTATTAAAGAGCTTTGTATTAAAGAGCTTTGGGTTGCAAAGCTGCTTACCTCCGGCTGACTAAAGTTTTTTAAGGCTGTGCTTTTCAGTCGCCTCACAGCCATGGTCAGAGAAATCAGAGTATGCCCGAGCTCATCATGGATCTCACGGGCTAACTTGGCCTTTTCCTCCTCTCGCACCTGATCCATATGGCGTGCGAGGCTACGTAAGTTTTTGCTTGATAATTCAAGCTCTTGGGTTCTGTAGGCGACCCTCTCCTGAAGAATTTTGTTCCACCGCAGAATAGCCAGAAATACCGATAGGACAAGTAGTAGGGCAGCACCGGCCCAAAGTCCTATTCGTTTTAGGTCGAGTTTCCGAGTTACCTCAATATTGACCCACTTATCGAAAATTAGCTGTCTTTCCCGCTTGCTTAGACCTGAGATGACTTTTTGGAAAATCGGGATAAAGGGCCTGAGGTCCTCGGTTACCGCAAATGCAATATCAAAGGTATAAGGGGTGTTAGACACGGTTTTTAAAGGCGGGAGCCCCAGTTTACGTGTGTAGTATTCAACGGAAAAAACATTGTGAATAAATATGTCGGCATTGCCAGCGAGTACTGCCTGAATACCCTGTGCGGGCGTATCCACATAGCTAACCGCAATTTGCGGATAAAATTGAGAAAGTATTTGCTCTGCTTTCGAAGGCTTTTCAATGACTACGCGCTCATCCCGAATCGACTCAATGCCAACGATTAGCGCAGAATCCTGTCGCCCAAAGAGGGCGATGGGCATTTCGATAACCGATTCACTGTAGCTTAGTTTTCCTCGTGGCGGGGGCAGATAGCTGGCTAGGTCTACCCGGTTTTCTCTAATATTCTTTGACAGCGTGGTTAGGTCGGAGAAAAAGGATGGCTCAAAGCTAATATCCAACTGTTCGCTAATAATGGCGATATAGTCTGAAGTCAATCCGCGGTACTGGCCATTATCATCTACATATTCGAAGGGCATTTGGTTGCTGATAATACCGTGCCTGATTGTTCGGTGTTTGCGCAGCCAGTTACGCTCTGCCTCGGTGAGTGATGATTGTAGTGCCAGCTTGTCGGCATTGGCAGGTTGCTCTACCTGAGTTTCTGCGCTGGCCACAGAGGCAGTAACCAAGAGGGCAAGGCAGGTAGTTAGGCATGCGAAGATAAGGTGGAGCGGTGCCGACATTTGGGACTCATTCATTTTATGGATTGATTTAATGGATTTCTCTTATGGATTGCTCTTATAGATTGATATTCATTATTGAACTTATATCTCAAGCCTAAAGTCCAAGCTTATATTTCGAACTGATAAACTCAACTAAAAAAATAAAAAGTTAATCGAGTACTCTTAAAAAGCATAGCCAGATTTTTAATAAAATTTTCTATTTATAACTA
>Ga0209092_10000353_pt1 | contig 44071 bp, 43 predicted proteins | sample FraStrMetagenome_FD_187446 | JGI IMG/M metagenome (GOLD analysis project Ga0209092, IMG submission 187446) | Marine eukaryotic phytoplankton communities from Arctic Ocean - Fram Strait ARC3M Metagenome (SPAdes) (version 2) | ecosystem: Environmental > Aquatic > Marine > Oceanic | place: Fram...
GGGGATGTCAACAGGCAGTCACTTAACCTTCATCAGTGCGCAATTGTTGGTGATAAATTTATGCGAAAACTTGAACAAGGAGATGCAGATGCAAGGACTCGATGGAGTAAACTACTTAGAAAGCGAAAAGCAACTGGAGAACCGTACATTATGTTTAAAGGGAATGTTAACAAAGCAAATCCAGAAGCATATAAAGAAAATGGATTAAAGGTTCACATGACTAATATATGTTCAGAGATCACATTACACACCGATGAAAGCCACAGTTTTGTATGTTGCCTATCATCATTAAACCTAGCTAAATATGAGGAATGGAAGGATACTAACCTTATCTATGACGCCACGTTCTTTCTTGACGGAGTTATGGAGGAATTTATTCAAAGAGCCAAGGGGTTACGCGGATTCGAAAATGCTATACGATCTGCGCAGAAAGGGCGAGCATTGGGCCTGGGAGTCCTTGGATGGCATACATATCTCCAAGAGAAAGGTATTCCTTTCGAAGGTTTATTATCTCAGTTTGAAACTAGGAAAATATTTTCGCAAATCAAAATTGAAAGCGAAAGAGCTTCCATGGACCTTGCGGAGATTTATGGAGAACCTCTTTGGTGTGCTGGAACTGGTATGCGTAATACCCATTTACGTGCTGTTGCACCTACTGTTAGCAATAGCAAGCTTAGTGGAAATGTCTCACCGGGTATTGAGCCGTGGGCTGCAAATGTTTTCACGGAGCAAAGTGCTAAAGGTACTTTTATTAGGAAAAACCTAACGCTTGTTAAACTACTAGAAAAACATAACTTAAACAATGAAAAAACATGGAGTAAGATACTGGCTGACGGTGGTTCAGTACAGGATATTGACGGGTTGGATGATATTACCGTTGGTGATCATGACATACCTGCCAAAGAAGTTTTTAAAACATTTAAAGAGATCAATCAGTTGGAACTCATTGCCCAGGCCGGACTAAGACAACAGTATGTAGATCAGTCTGTTAGTTTGAATCTTGCTTTTCCAGCGGAGGCAACTCCTAAATGGCTTAACAAAGTACACATGGAAGCTTGGAAGAAAGGTGTTAAAACCTTATACTATACAAGAACAGAAAGTGTGTTGCGAGGAGATATTGCCGCGTCTGCAATGGATGAAGACTGTCTCGCATGTGATGGATAGTAAGCGTATACGTTTACAAATATATCTAAAGTAAGCATATATGTTTACAATATAAAACGCCAGTAAAATTAATTACTGGCGTTTTTTTATTCATTATAGTTTTTAAACATAAGCCAATACATTAGCTTATTCCAATAGCTTTTTAGTTTTTTCATAATTAATTATCTTTTACTACGTAGTTTTTACCTTTTTTCTTTTTTACTGTACTATAATCTTGAACAGATAGCTGAGGAAAATCTTTAGTTTGACTCATTATACTGTCCTCAAGTTCAGTTTCTTCTACATAATCACCTGGTTTGTATTTTTTTGATACATATATTGTATCTTTACTTCTTTTTAATTGTTTAAGTGGACTAGTCCCTAATTTTTTAGGTCCTATTCCTTTGAATCCATTGTATGCCATAGTTTATTTTTTTTTACAACTTCCTTTTGCGTTTTTCTTAGTTCCCGGTACTCGTGCGTATCCTTGCCAGCATTTCGCAGGAGATCCTATTATATATCCGTTATTACCCTTTATACCTAGACCTTGAGGCCCTATTCCTTTTGTTCTCATGACTTTTTGTTTTTACTGCAAAAGCTAGACGCTGCTCCAACGCTACCAAATCCCCATTTTTTTAAAGCCATTGCTTTTCTTGTTGGTTCACCTTTTTCGTCTTTCATAGCTCCCTTCATTCCCGCAAACCTGCAGGCAAATGAAGTTCGTCTAGGGCTTGTGCCTGTAAGATGCCTCTTGCCTAATGTCTTACCGGTTTCTTTCGTATAATCAGATCGCATTTTACGGTTTGATTTTTCGTAAGCAGCATTTTTAATTTTTGCTGGCGAAGGATTAACCTCAGGCACAGCTCCACCGGACCCATCGGCATTCATTGATATTTCCATACCTTTAGGCATATTCACACCGCTTCGGGCATTTCTTACTCTTGTTGTTATTGGTTTTAAACAGTTCCCCATAATTTTTATTTAGTTGTGTTATCCCATCTTGCGTTTTTGCCTCGTATGTCTATATGTGTAAATGTATTGTATCTTCCTACTCCACCAGAGCTTAATACTTCTTCAGCCATTAATCTTTCGATCAACGTAGCTACCTCTTCGGGAGTCATACCTTCTACAGTAATATCAGCAGCCTTACCTAATACATGCTGACTTGTAGATTTACTACCGATGCTTTCGTTATGTTCTTCACAGCGATATGCGCTGTTAACATTGATAGTGCCATAAATATCCCTTAATATTTGTAGCTGATCAGACAGCTTAAATATATTTTCCATTACACTGCGAGGCATATCACACCCGCATTTGCACTGAAATTCCCCTAAGCCAAAGTTCTTAGTTAGTTTCATCTTTATCGTTTTTATTATTCAAAGATGCCCACTTCGCCAACGTATAACCTATAGTTATGAGCAGTAGTAGTATCTTCAGCCAATCTTCTATACCTGTAAAGGTAGTTACTCCTAGCGTGCTACCGTTTATTAGGTACAGTTTTATTTCGTTTATGCTCATGCTTTTATTTTTATGCGATTCCGTCGCGGGACATGTTATTGAATCCTTTTCTTTTTAAATCGTAATCATTTTCTCTTTCCTCTATGTTTATAGAACGATTTTCTTGTCTAGCAGCTCGTTTCAGTAAGCGAGTGGCTTTTTTATCTTTACCTTCGTCAACAGCTTTTCGACCTTTGATAGCGGTTTTAGCGGCTTTTAAAGCAACTTTTGTAGATCTTTTTAATTGTTTAGCAGGAGATGCATCCCTAGCTCCACCGCATGGCTTACCTAGACAAGATTTTGATGAGTCACGAAGACCGTACGTAACGCCTTTAGGTGTTTCCTTAGCGTTTGGGTTTCGCTTGTTTATTTTTGTACTTTGTGCTTTTCTTAATTGTTTAGCAGGGGAACAGGCACCGCCTCTAGCTTTAGCTACTCTAGTTGTTATTGGTAAGTTCATAGTTATTTATTTTTATTAGCTTCTTCTTTTTCTTTTCTTTTTTTAGCAATAGCAGCAATACGCTCATTCGCTTCGACCGTCTTAATTGAATCTTTTTTCTTTTTGGTTTTAGCCCTTGTATTTCTAGATTTTATTTTTCTTCGCTGTCTCTTTTCCCAGTCTTCTAGATCTCTATCATCTTGCGATAATTTAGATCTTCTGTCTTTCTCCTCCATTTCCTCTAGAAGTTTCTTCTGCTTTCTTTTTTCCTTGTTTTCTTCTTTTTTGCGCTCCTTATTTTCTGACTTTATCCTTACTTCTATTAAATCGTTTTCTTCATTTTTAGATCCAACGTTCCAAGTCTTCCAACCTAATGCTAAAGCTATTCTTTGCCATGCAGTGTTTCTAGAATCCAGGGCTTCTGTTATTGAATTAAGTTCATCAACTACCCTAGCTGTTGGTATATTAAGTGTTCCTTCAATAAGATTACCCGCTGAAGACCATCTAGGGCTTAAATTGAATTTACCATCTATGGTTACATCCCAACCTCTTTCGCCTATAACTTCTTTGTCAAATCTTTCTGTTTTAATAAAGTTAACTATCTTTCTTGCTTTTGATCCCACTGCTGGCGATATATTAAGTAAAGCTATAAGTGTTTTAGAATCGTCTGCTAAAAATCCTCTGTCTTCCTGCTTTTTGTATTCTATTATAGCGTTCTTTAAAATAGATACAACCGCTCCAGGTAAACCAAATCCTCCTTTAAGCGTAGTGTCTACCATTGAATTTATAACCTGAAAAAGCTTTTTGTCAGTTTTTTCCTGCATAGTTAACTTACCCTCCTCTTCTTCATCGTCATTAAATCCTGGTATAAGTGCAAACATTGCGGCTTGTAGAGATGAGAAAATGGCATTTTGAATAGCCCCGTAATATATTATTTTACTAAAATTAGAAAAGTCACTTTGTGCTTGCGACATACCTGGTGTTCTTCTTCTGTTGTATATATCCTGAGCAGATTTTTTAATTGATCTGTTTAGCTGTATAGGTGTATTCATAAAATTTAAAACAACCCTACCAAGTGAACTAGATTGATCCGAGGATATTAAAGCAGGATCGCCTGATTGCTGTGTCTCGCGAGAAACAACGCTAAAGTCGAAAAACGCTTGCTTTTCAGCTTCTTTCTGTGTATACTTAGGTTTTCCATCTGCACCCTTTTCTTTTAAATAAGTATTTAACCTATTTCTATAAAATGTAGCTCCGCCTGATGCAATAGCAAAGCTATCTACCATTTGCGTAGGTGTAAATCCTATTTTAAGCAAGTAATTCAATGCCGCAGATGCCTTGTCTGTAGCTCCTGTAACCGCGCTAGCAAGTTCAGCCGCGTTAACATCTGTCTTTAATCCTGACCTTCTCTGCTTTAATTTGTCTGAGTTAAATATCATAGCGAAGTCAGACCAAAATTGCGCTTGATTAGCAAACGCTGCTGCCGCCTTCATTGGATTGTTGTCACTCCAGTTTACAAAGTTTACAATAGATAACGTTTGTAGTAATGCAGATCTTCTGTTAAAGAACATGATAGCACCGATCGAATTGTTTAACCAATTGTTCCATGCTTGCTCATTTTTTTTCATGCCTGCCGCCCTGTTTGTACCGTTTTTCATTCGATACAATATATCTACAATGGCATCTCTATGATCTTTTCCGTATATAGCCTCTATCTTGTTTAGGTTAGCCTCACTAAAAATTAAATCAGCATTGTCAATAAACTCTTTAAGGTATTCTTTTCTACCCGCCTTCTCCGTAAAGTTATTAATATCAGATAGTATGGTTTGTACGTCCCAATAATCAGAAGGCTTAGACCATTCTTTTCTTTGAGACATTTGCAGCGCTCCTTTAGCGTAGGCTAATAGTTCAGCATCATTTTGAACATACCTAACAAGTTCTCTTTCTTGCTTTCTAGTAAGCCCAGGTATTTCGTACCCGGCTTTATTCCAAAGGTATACTCTTAATGCTTGATCATGAGTATGCACCATGCCTGGAATTTTTTTACCAAGCTTTTTCATTACAGGTTTAAACTTCTTGTTAAGTGCCGCAAACCCATTTTTAAGTGATTGCTTAACTTGGTCCATTTCATTTATACCTCTCCAGTACGGTGTAATTAAGGCATCTCGGAAAAACTTTTGGTCAGCGTCTCCCTGCCTGCCTTTACCTGCGAATGTATATTCCGTAAGACCTCTGAAATCCTCAAGTGAAGAAGGCATCCATATTTTGAATCTCCCTTTATTCTTACCTAGCTGGCGGCCTTCTACCTGTGTTAATCTTTTTCTAGATTTTATACCGGAAGCTCTTTCGAGCATGTCGTTAAAGGTTTTATTTGATGATCTATTGAATTTGATTCTAGATCTCTGTGTTGGTCCTTTAACATCAAACGTGTTAAGTATGTCTCTTACTGCCTTAGGTTGATTTTTAAAATCTACTATAGACAGCTCTGTTTGTCCTTTAACGCCTTTGCCTTTAAGCGCCTTACCTACAGCTTTAACATTACCCATGTGATCGTCCGCAAAGTAAAAATCGTTGTAGCCATCGGCTATCTTGCTAACCATCCAATCGGCTTTGGCTTGGGGCGATCCGTTACCTAATCCTGTAATGTTCTCTATAGGTATGTTTAGCCCTTCAGACCTTAAAAATTCATGTATTGCTTTAGCGGAATTTGCCGGCCTTGCAGTCAAAACAAATATGTCTTTGTTTGTGTACTTGCCTTCCTTTTTTTGTGCTTCGCTAAACAATGGGCCCAGCTCCCCCTTCATTACTTTACTAAACTCGCTAAAATCAAATTCAGCACCTTGGTCTAATAATGTTTCTGACTGAGCGGCGAATTGAGCAGCGTTTAGTTTACCTTTTGTGCCGTCAGGCATTGCGTATAGCACATTACTTTTCGTGCGAGCCAGTGTGTCGTCAAAGTCAAATACACTAATGCCTTTAGTTGGTTTCGAGGACTTAAGGCCTTCTGTTATTGCCTTGTTACCAACATTACCTTTGTTTATTTTTTCGGTATTTACAGCAGACTGAATAAACTTTTTTATTTCTTTTACGTCAGATAAAGAGGTAGTTGATTCTTTAATTTCTCCGTTAATATTAGGAAAAACTCTCATAGAGGCCGTGTAAATACCTTGTTTGTTTTTAGATCCCTTTGTCATTCTAGCATACAAAGTTACATCAGCTTTTAATTCAGGAACACCCAAGCCATTTATGTCTTCTCCCATATAAAACAGCCCCTTGTTACCAAAATCAACATAATACACACCTTCATTATTATACATCTCTTGTATAACAGTTGCATCAGATGGTATCTGTAAATTTAATTTTGCTAAGTCACCTGTTTCAACCATTTTAGTAAACACAGCACCTTCAGCACGTAGCTTGCCGTTTTTAATTTCAGCAAAATATCCTTCTTTTTTTGCATAATCTAAAGCAGCTTTGTGGTATGCTTCTATTTTTTTCTTGTAATTTTCACTATTTAGTTTTTTTAATAATTCTTTCCCGCCTTCTGTTTTTAAAACTTCCGGTTTTGTAAGTGAAGCAACACCTTCAGTATATTTAACACTAAAGCTACTCATTTGAGCATTATCATTAAGCTTTAACTCTATTTGTATAATTTCTGTACCTATTTGTAATATTAAATCACCTCCTATGCCTTTTTTATTTCCTATAAGCTTAACTTTTACGTTTTTTTGGTTTGTGGCAGATAATACTTTTTTAATGAATTTTTCATAAGATAGCCCTTTGTTTTTAGCTTTGTAATCAGCAAATTTACCCGCTCTCCAAAGATTGTTGTCAAAGTAATTTCTCACTAAATTTCTAAGCTCTACGTTTTCGACGCTGTCTACGTAGTCATTGTAGGCGTCCATTCCTTTATCTACAAGTATATCTAAAGCTATATTGTGAATTTTTATAAATTGTGGGTTTTTAAAAGATTTTGAAAATTTAATATTGCCCCTATCTATATCGTTATCTATTTGTTGTATAAAATTTTCGGCAAGTATTGCACCTTGACGTTCTTGGTTGCTTTCAAACGCTTCGCTTATCTCGCTAGCTGGATCTGCTAAATCAGTAGAAAATATTTCAAATGAAATTTCTTCAGCCATAGCTTTAGCTAATGCCTCTTTTCTACCCCTTATAGGGTTACCAGTTTCGTCTAGAAATTGAGCTAAATAGGTGTCATTATCAATAATTTCGTCTACATTTTTGTAATTAACTATGCTTGGATGTCTCCTTACAAGCAAAGCCCCTGACGTTCTACCCGCGTTATCGGTACTTGTTTTTTCTCTGTCTATTTCTTTTCCAACCCAAGCCGGATAAGAAAGCCATTTGCCATCTACTTTCTTTTGTATAGCCTGGGGTATTCCACCTTGACCATCTTTACCCATTAACCAGGTTGTGGTCATGTTTTGTAACGTTGCCTTTTTAGTCTTAAGTAAAAACTTTCTAAGCTTACCGTCTTTCTTGCCACCCATAGCTTTTTTAAGATCTATATCGGCTTGCTTACCCATTTCAAATTGTATCTCTGCCATAAGCGGAGTTACAGTACGGTTATTGGATATAGCGGCATCCATTCTGGATTTTACAGTACGAAGTACCGTTTTTAACTTAGCTTTTACAGCCTTTATTACTTCGCCGGATACTACACCAGCATCTGTTAAGCTTCTGTATTTAGGCTTTTCTTTTACTTCGTTTGAACTTTCTTCTGCGACTATACCCTTGGCATTGCTAACGTCACTAGCCTCGTTTAATTCTTTTCCTTTTCTTAACTCAGTGAGAGCTTCTTTAATTCTGTTGTTTAATCCAAATTCACTACCTATAATATATCCTCCGAAGTCATCGTTGCCTTGAGGGTTTTCTTTTGTTTTAGGTTTGAAATTAAGAATGTTTTTAATATACTGAACACCTATGGTGGCATCGTAAAATTCTTTAGAAGTTTTGCCGTAAATATCGTTTTCCACGATACCCATTTTAGCAATTTGTTTTTTAAACAATGGAAACAACATCCCGTCTTGAAAAGCTACTATAATCTTGCCTGCAACTTCAGGCCATTCAGCAGAAGTCATATCTTCAGGTATCATCTTGTTTATAGCATCACCTATTAAAACTTTTTCTTTTTTTAGCGCTTTAGCTTTTACATTATCGGTTTTAGCCTTAGGCTTAGGCTTAGGCTTAGGTTTTGCCTTTGCTTCTACCTTAGGTGGATTTTCGATGTTCTCGTATTCTTCTTCCAGCTTCTCAATTAGCCTATCGTGAGTGTCTTGCTGTATTTCATTTTGCGCAAGCTGTTCGCTTATAGCGTCGATTTCCCCATCGATAGCTTCCATTCTGTTTTCTTCAGCTTCCGTAAGCTTACGGCTAGCCTTAAAGCCTGGCTTAGATGCAGCGCTCTCTCCTATTCCTGAGATTGTTCTTCCTATAGTTTCGTCCAAAGACATTTTAGAATTACTATCGTAATTTAAAACCGTGTTGTATATACTGTTAGGATTGTCTCTCCCAATTAAAGCGTACTCAATTGCGTTGGTTTTTTCTCTTGATCCAAATACATTGCTAGAAGATTTATTTATTAATTCCTGGACCCTGGCTCTATAAGCCATTGCAATACCAAGAGCTTTTCTAGGTAAATCTAATTTCGGGCTATTATAAGCACTTTGAACGTTTGCTTCAAAATTTGCATCGTATAAAAAAGCGCTGCTAGCTCCTAATTTTTTGCCAATTTTAACACCTTCAGTAGCTGCTTTGGTTAATCCCTTGCCTAGCCCCTTGTTGTCTATTACGCTTTTATTAAAATCTTTTATAAAATTGAAAACGTCTTTACCTGAATTAAATGTAACTTTCATTCCGGCTCTCTGTAAACCTTGACGAATAAAATCACCTATTTTAGTAAAAGTATTTTCTTCAAAAGCAATAAAGCCTTGAGTTAAGCCCTCTGAAAATATAGTTAACAGCTCTTCTGCTTCTACACTAGAAGGATCCGATTTGTAAGCCTCTAGCCTACCTTGTATGTACGCATTGTTAAAGCTAATACCAGTTGGTATCATTTTGTCAATTTCAGATTTAAGAGCATTACTCATTTGCACTATAGCGCCTGGGTTGTCTGTAATCGTTTTAAGTAACACCCCGTGAAGTAATTCGTGCTGAGCTGTGGTTACAGCCTTATTTGTACCCGCAACATCTTCATTAATTACTATGCTTTGTGTTCCATCGGGGTTCTGCATGATAAACCCATTCTGCTTTACAGCTTCCTCTACATTTATTAACTTTTCTTTATCAGCCTCCTTTTTGCCTTCGTTTCTTTTATTTATATCAGCATTTTGCTGCTCAACCGCTTCTCTAACTTTCGAAGTATTTCCTTTATCAAATTTAATACCTAAAGCTTCAGCGATTTTTTTAGACCCGGCTTCTGTTTTTTGCTGTATAACTGCGGACTGCTGTGTAACCTGAGAGTTTTCTATTTTAACGTTTATTGCTTCAATTTCCGCATCGATGCCTTTTGTATAACGCGGATCGGCTTTTGATTTTTTATCTAGCAATTGATTTTTTTGTACTAATAAATCTATTTGCTCATCATTCATTACATCAGGAGCTACGTTAATAGCTTTTATAATATCAGCACCATATTCTATAGCAGAATTTATTTCGTTTAATTGTCTTTGGGCTGCTTCCTTGCTTTGCTGGGTTCTGGCTCTTTTTAACTTATTTTCTACAATTTTTTTAGTTTCTTGTAGAGTTGTTATTACATCAGCACCTTGGGTTCGGTATTGATTATATATTTTGTTTTTGTAGTTTTTAAATTGAGCAGGAGCCATAACTGCTGAGGTACTTCCTGCTAAAAGTATAGTACCAGCTATAGTTTCAAATTGAGTATCAAAATCAAAAAACTTTGTCTCATTACTCAATCCTACTGTTATTTTAGCTATATCATTTAAAAGCAATTCAGCCTCTTCCTCCCCTATTTCCCCTATAAGGTTGTCTATAAACTGCTTTGTTACAACTTTTATTCCGTCTTTAGTCGTAACTTTCTTAAGGTTTTCTACAAAAGTTTTCTTTATAGTAGCCCCGGCCGTTGTGCTAAAAAATTTACTGTCAGGCATTATACCTTGTACCAATGCAGTGGAAAAGGAAGTCATTGTTGAGTAGGCTAGCGATTGACTGTTACTTAAGCCCATCTGCTTACCTTCTAAATAATTATCATTAACGGTGGCTCTAAAAGCAAACCCACCCATTTTCACTTTGTTTATAGTTTGAGCACTAGCCCCCATACCGCGCATGATAGAGTATGCGGTTCTAAGTCCCTTAACGTCCCCTTTACGAGCAGCAAGAGCTACCCCTATTGTAAATGGCAGCATGTTTGCAATAGTTTTAGTTGTAGACCTGAAGGTGAGGTTGTCCATAGAAATACGGCCCCCTTTATCGCTTATTCCAAAATAATTAATATTGTTATAATTAGAAAACGTATCGCTAATCATATCAAGGCTAGTATAGTTGTCTTCGAAATAATCAGAATCTATAGCGTCCCAAGCTACCCTATTAAGCCATATAGATGTACCAATTGTGGCGTCTCCTATCAACTTCTGGCCACCTTGAATAAGAGTACCTACGGCATCTCCAAGATCACCTATATAACCCCCGTCAATATGGCGATCTCTCCACTTTTCAAAGTCATCAGTCATTTGAAAATTATTAGCAAAGGATTGTTCACCAATATTGTAAGCTAATTCAGCAGAAGTGTCTTGTATTTTTATAGCAGCATTGTAAAGTATACCTTGAGCAGCGTTAGCTACCTCAGGCGTTATATTAGCGGCCTCGTCTGCAGCAAATATTATATCTTCAGCTTTATTGTATTCAGATACATATTCATCATAGGATTTATTTAGCACTATACTTTTAGCTCCTGTAATAATCATTTCTTTTTCAGCAAGAGGCACGTTGCCATCAAGTATCTTGCCTACTAGTTTTTTATTACCTGAAATACCGTTTATTATTTCATCTTCTACTCTTTGATCAAATACTTTTTTTTCTTCTTTTGTTTGACCTAAGTCGCTTTCGCCAAAGCTACTGTATGTGTCTTTCGTTCTAGCTGTGGTTATTTCGTTTAATAACAAGTTTTGCTCTTGGTATTTTTCTTTGTCATAAGAAGTTTCAAACACATTATCCTGCATGTCCTCATAACGCCCAGCGTATACTTCAAATTCTTCTTGGGTAATTTCGCCAGCATTGTATTTATCAATACCGCTATTCATGTATGCCTCGGCATCATTTATCTTTTTCTTATATTTGTTTCTTTGGCTAGAGTCAAAAGTTCTGCTTTCTTCTAGCTCGTTTTGCTTGTTATATTCAAGCTGATCAATTTGTTTTTGTATTTCTGCTCCCTCCGCGGACATAAGAGGGTAATTTTTTTGTTTGTTCTTTAAAAATTTAAGCTCATTGTCGTAAATTGATAAAGCAGCCTCGTTTCTGTCAAAAGCAGGGTCCTCGTATAAGCTTATAACAAAATCGCTAGGGCTATACTTTGGATCAGTTAGCTTAGGTTTTTCTTTATTAGCTTCGTATATTTCTTTTTCTTCTTGAAAAGTGTACTGAGATTCTGTTGGGCCGCCGGGCCTATTTATCCATGCAGATAACTCATCTGCAGAAAGATCAGGATTATCAGCAATATAAGCATTAGTTTCTTCCTCCCACTCTTTTACTGTAATAGCATTGCCGTAGCCGTCTGTTTGTATTTCTACCTCATCCAGCCTGGACACCGAAAAACCATCTTCCGAGGCGGAATCCCCATTTGATGCTTGACTTGTCTCCGGAGTTACAGACGCATCGGTCTCCGCATCTCCGTTCTGAAAATTTTCAGCAGGGGGTGTTTCGCTAATAAGCTCAGCGTTTGGGTATTTTTCTAAAAAGTAAGGTACTAATCCTTCAGAAATTTCTTTGGTTACAGGATTACCGTCTATATTTATTTTATACTTAGGCATATTTTATTTTTATTTAATTAAATATTAGCTAATTCTTGAGCCGCAAAGGCCTTGTGTTGCGCTTCGGTAACCTCTGTTTCGTCTCCGTTTTTTCTTATAAGGTAAAACTTTCCATTCCTGGAAGGGCCTGTACTTACTACTGGGTTTGTATTTTTTGGTGTTTTTTTAGCCTGCTTTTCGTTATAACCGGCTTGTCCAGCTTCCCTGCGGGATGTAATTAGCCTGTCTATCAGCTTCTTTTTTATTTCCTGAACTACTTTGCCGTTGTCTGGGTTTTCTTCCCACAGGGTTCCTAAATCCTCTGTAGGAAATTCGTCTTCAAAATCGTAGATAAATGACCTCAAAGAGTCTTGACTAGCAAAAGCGCTTTCCAATTCTATCCTGTATAATTTTTCAGATTCAGGGCTAACCAAATCACCTGCTTTTCGCACAGATTCGTTTTCAGTAAGTATTTTCCCCCCTAATTTATAATCTTTTAATAAAGGCGGGGATGTTTCATTATATGACTTTACTTCTCCATCGATATTAAATCCTATATTACCACCGTCCATTATAGTAAACGGGGCATCCATTTTTTCATCGCTAATTCCATCGCCGTCTGCATCCTTGTGGCCATACATTGATTGGTTTAGGTATATTAAAGTATTTTGCCTAGTATTCTTAGGGTCGTTACCGCTAGAGTATACACCTCCAACCATGCCTTCAACAAACTCTACCTTACTTTTTTTGTATGATTTGATTTGAGACGCTAAGTTTTTAAAGCTATTGTTGACACCGTTCATTATGTCTACTTGTGCCATATACTCAGATGAAGTCGTATCGGTCATTCCGGCCAATGCTTTTGCTGCCTCAGCATATTTATTTCTTTCTGAACCCAAAAAGGTACGCATCGAGCTAGTTTCTGCTGGGGAAAACGAAGTAAAGTCTATGTCTGTTTTCATTTTGCCCATTAGAGAATTAACCCTAGCTTGGTACTTTTCATTTTCAGTAACAATATTAGGTTTTTTAAATCCTCTTGCTGTAAGGCCAGAGCTCGCAAGCCCTTTCATCATTTCTGCTCCTACATCTACAAATTTCTTTGCCGCCTTGCCTGCTCCTAGTATTAATTGATTATTTGCCATAAGTTAATCTACTTTGTGCCGTTCATAAAATTCTGTGGACCTACGCCCATCATACCGCCTGACGCTGCTGAAGCTGCTCCTCCTACCACACTGCCGACGCCCCCTACTATAGACGCGGTTGCTGCGTCTCTTGCTTCATTTGCTGCTCCTAGCCTTTGCTGGGACATGCCAAACATTGTGTCCACCTTATCTTTTTCTGCCGCTCTAGAAGCGTATTCTCCTTGTATTTCTTGCTGCTGTAGTTGTCCAGCCATTTGCCTTTCAGCTCTTTGATTGCTAGCTTCTTGCCTACCTATATCCGCAGACGCTGCTTGTGCCGCATTACTTTGTGCCCCCGCCATTGATTGGGCTAAAGCCGCAATACCAGATCCTCCAGCTGCAGAAGACAGTTTATCCATAGTATTAGCAAATCCTCCCGCTTGCTGCTGAGCTTGAAATTCAGCTGCCTGAGTATTGACCGTAAGGTCTTCCATGGTATTCTCCATGTTTTTATTTAGGTTAGAGGTATCAGCCCCTTCCATTCTTGCTTTATTTCTGTTAAATTCCGCTTGCGCTTCTGCCTGTTCTTTTTTTCTGCCTTTACTGCCTATTATACCAGAAGCAATTCCAGTAAGTCCTGACACAACGCCTCCTATGGCTCCTATCATATCTTTGTATTTTATTATTATACTTTTATTATTACGTGTTATTTGCTGCTTTCAAATATCTCAGATCCTACTAAGAATAGTTCCGCATACTCTGTGGTGTCGTTTTTAATTTGCATTTCAGCATAGTAGCCTTTAAGCCCACTAGTATTAACGTTTGCTGTTTTACTAAATAGTATAAAGCTAGTTAATGTAGGTCTTATCTGGGAAGGATCTATGTCAGCTGTAATCGTATAAGTGGTTACAGCAGTTATTAATCCTATCAATACTATTTCCACCCCGTTTATATCGTTTGTATAATACGCGGTATCGCCTACTTGTACAGATACGTTTAATGGTTGGGGGAATGTTAATGTTATTTCGTCCATGCTTAATTGTTTATTAAATCAATACGTTGTCTAAATCTAATGTACTCGTTTTGGATATTGAACCAGGGGTATTAACATTGACAACAACAGTAGCTGTTAATGCAGCGGGAGATAATAAATTATTTACCTCAAATGTCTGACTTACCATGGTGTAGTTAAAGTCCTGTGGAGGCACTGCTGGATCTTGCCCCGTCCAGGCTAGCGCCGGAGGCGGATTATTTGCTACCGTGAAGGTGCTCGTAGAGGTTGCGGTGACAGTGTATATCACTTGCTGCGGTATAGAATAAGGCAAATAATACCTAACAGCTGTAGCTCCAGGAGTAATAGCGGCGTTTGTACTAGTAAATACTAAGCCTAAACTTGCCTGCCCATATTGATTTATAGACGGAGTAGATGTTTGTCCATTAGCGGTGTTAAAGCTAGTTGCTAAATCGCCAGTGAGCGCAAAATTGTATGTTCTATTTACATTTGTAGTTGCGGGAAATACAACATTCACAACAGCTTGTCCTGTAGCATCTATAGTGCCGGAAGTATTAACTATGTTTACATTTCCAGGAGTATAAACACACCGCAAGTCCCAGTTAGCGCCTGTTATTCCGTATATTGTGAACGCTCTTGTTTCTCCCCCTTGAGCTATTACATTTTGAGTATTAAATTGATAGCCTGTTATCTTTACGGGAGGGTTATAATATTGTACAGCGTTGGCTGTTAAGGTCAGGGTATCCCCAGAAACATTGTCTGCAGGAAATTTATAAGAAACAGAAAATGTTACCTGCACAAGCCTGTTTTCAGAATCAAAAGACTCAACGCTTGTTACCGTGTAATTTTTTCTATTGCCTTGGTTTATTGAAAGAGTCGGCGTGGTTGCGAAATAATAGCCGGCTAAAGCCACAATAGCCTGAGTGAATACTGTTGTAGTAGTGTCCCATGTCCCGCTTGAGCTAAAATTTAAAGGTAAATCTCCTGCAGCGGGCGTAGATACGTTAGTTATGCCTCCACTTTCCGCGGTCCCCGCTATGATTATCGGTGTTTCTGAAGCATAGCCTTGAATACAAAGAGATATAAGCACGTTTATACTAGGCATTACACTAGGCGAATCGTAGGTTATAACACAATCTACATTCAACCCATTTTGAGTAAAAACAACGCTACTCACATACGTAGGTAAAGGGGTTATTGGTGAAAAATTAGCTGCGATTATAGTATAACCTGCATCTGGGGTTATTGTTAATAAAACAGAAGGATTTGCTATTGTCCAATCCGTTCCTGCTGTTTCAGAAAAACTTACTACGTTTACTGTAAAATTATCAAATGCCATAATATTTTTTTTTAAGAGAAAGGTATTACTATACCCATGGTTGCTGTAGGGCTACTCAAATTTCCACACCAAGCTTTCACAACAAAAACCCCGCAATTACCTTGAAACCCTGAGGTAGGCGTATATGTAAAACTTCCTGTCGTTAAATCTAAAGTCAAGCCAGATGGATTTTCTAATAGATTATTTTCTAGCGTGAAATATATACCTGTAGAGCATGTGTTACTTTGCTGGATAGTATGGCTCACGGTTTGATTTTCTATTCCTGGGAACGTTTGCTTAACAAGCACCGGAGCAGTGGGTATAGTCGAACAATCCGGATCTATCTTGTTTGTAACCTGAAATTCTGTTTGAATTGGGCCAGATATAACTGTAGCTCTTCCAATACCTTGAACGTTAAACTCGCTAGAATCCACATTAGTGTTGCAATTTGTTGTAAAAAAAGTATCAAGACCCTTTATATAATTAAAGTACTTACCTTCTTTCTTTATGAACTCTTTGATTTTACCTTCTTGCAAGTCTGTAACAATAGATTCCGCAAACCAACCTTTGGTCCTAACCGAAGAGGTAGGCGTTAATCGCTGTGCCTGCACCTCGGCTAAAGAGTATTCCTGAAGGCTAGCCCCTACTCTGTAAATATATTCTCTTGATTTTGTACCGCTATAGTTAAGAGTTTTATACCCTTTTACTACGGCTGGGTTTTCGTTGAATATAGTGGTAAATGAACTATAATGATACGCAGGGGTTGTGCCTATACTGTCAGGCCCTACATTGTAAAAAGTATTTCGTTTTTCATTTGTTCCATGCTCCCATATTCTACCTCCTTTAAATGTGTAATAAGCATTATCCAAGTAAGCTCCCGCTTCTGGTATATAAACTTTTCTTGATGTAAAACCATTTATTGCTTCTTTATACGAAACAGTTGTAGTAGTTGTAGGTAAAGAGTTTACAAACTGATCACACAATGGATGCTTATTAAGCCTGTCAAATTCTCCAGCCCCTAGTGTTTGTTGCCAGTAGGGGGTTAAAGAATTTAATGTTACATTGTAATTCCTTTTGTTAGGGTCCCACGTCCCTAGTATTTTATTGTTAATAGGTAGGTTATCAGAGAAAAACGAGTGCATGCCATAATCAGATAAATCTGTTATACCATCACCTGAAAGCCTAAGGACGGCGCCTCTAGTTGCATCGGTGTAATACATTCTAAATCCAAACTCAGCAAATGACTCGGGATTTTTAGCTATACCAAATTCACCTTGAAATGTTAATGTCTGCCCTAAAACTTCAGCGTTAGAAGTTAAGTTAGTGCTGCCGTCGGCATTAAACAAAGCATCTTTTTTAGCAAGTATTTTCATAGACTTATTTTCACATAAAGTGATTAAGTCAGTGTCTCTTGTATGAAACTTTTGTATACTTCCGTATTCTGGGTTTAAATCTTTAGTAATAGACTCTGCTTGTATAAACTGGTTTAAGTTATTTACACCAGATATAGAGTTAAATATTTGTGAAAATATTATACCGCTGGATCTAATTTCTTCGTTATAAGGTTCATCTAAAGTAGCAGAAGCCTTAACGCCATTTTCAATTGTAGGCTGGTTAAAATCGTCTCTAATGCGATCAGATTCAACCCCATTACCAAATGAATAACAGTTAGTAAACTCTAATGTGTGCGTTTGGCCTGTATATTCTGAAGTTTTATAAACTTTAGGCACTTCCCAGTATATATCTAGCTCTGCTGCTTCTTTAGGCTCTGTTTCAAATATAGCTGGATTTGCGGTGGAAAAGCTATCGTCTTCTTCAGATAGCTCTATAAATTCAATACCCACATAAGAATTCGCCCAGTTATTTGCATCAGTAGGGGCCCAAGGCTGAAGCCCGTTTTGAGTTCCACCACCTTCTAAATTTATTTGGTCTGTTAAAGGATTCCATTGCATGCCTTGATTACCTTGCGCCTCTGCCACTCTAAAACTTAATGTCCAGTTGGTAATTTGATTTGCAGAGTTTTCTCCTTCATTACCGTCCCAGATGTCCCCGCAGTCACATTGATAAGTTAACCCTTGTTTTTCAACTGAATTATATACTCTATATACAGTGCCTTGGGGGTCGGCTACCTCATTACCTGCCTTTATAAATCTAAACAGGGTGCTGTCTTGTCTTAATTGCTGTAACAAATTAGGGTTACTGCCGGCAATACCGTTTTCTTCAGTACCTGCACCTACTTCATTTTCGCAAAACCCAAATCCTCCAGCCCAGGCTATATCTATTTTATTTTCGCCCCCTTCTGTATAAATACCACTTCCTTCAGGGATATACTGAGTACAACCCGTTCTTATTCTATTTATAAAAAGCCTTTCAGGAGAGTTTTGAGCGTCAGGAGGATTAGGAGAATTTCTCCAATTGTTTTTCCACCAGGATTCTGAATTAGTATTTCCTCCATTAAAGTTATATAAATATCCTAAAGCTTTTCTTAAGTAAGATGCGGTAGCCGTATTGCTGGCTTGAGCTATTTTTCTTCTAAGCAAATCGTCTTGAAAAACCTTTACAAAAAACCTACCTGTAAATTCAGGTTTGTTTTGAGATTCTACTCTAATAATTTCTAATTCTAAATTATCTACCCTGGTAGGAAAACCAAAAGGTTCAGTAGACGTAAAATTCATGTCAGGTCCAAATACCTCACTGGAGTTAATTAACACTTGTGAAGTGGTAGGCGCTGTAAATGATGCTATCTTATAATATTTACTAATCGACAGCCCTGACTTAACCCTCATTAATAGTCCCGATAAAGTTTTTGTTTCTTCTCCAAATTGATCATCAAACGCAGTTTTATCGACTATAACTTTGTTTGCCCCTTCTATTGGAAAACCCGCTACTGTAAATACGGTAGACATAGCCCCTAAAGAAATTTTTGTTTCTTTTAAATAAGTGGGCGCTTCGTTTTCTATTGCGATGACCTTATACCTTGCTTGTTCAACAACAGGTTCTGAATTATCGTGTTCTTTTTTTAATATTAAAAAAGTCTCTTCATCTACTTTATTTCTTTCAGCAGAAGGAAATGACAGCCATAAATTACCGTCTTCCGCATCATAAAATCTATCCAATGCTAAATTATAGTATTCCCGCGAAGTTTCTTTTACGTAATACTTAAAATAAGGAAACTGCTTGTTTTGTTCGTAGTATGGTATTAAAGTTGGGTTATTGCCGTTGCCGGTTAGCGTAACTTGAAGCTTTGTAGATAAAGGTGCTTGCAGTTTTGGAACAATAATAGATGCTGCTTTACTTGTAAATACAGGTGTTGTTCTGCCGTATTTATCCATATAGGCTACCCCTATTTGATAAGTTCTTATTGATTTTACAGAAGGAGCAACTATTTTGCCTTCTATATTAACAGCCTCTCCTTGAGCCACAGTTGGTAGGCCAACTCTTTGGCTTACTGAAGATGCTTCAATATTGTTTTGAAAAAGCGAGCCGTTATTATTTAGCAGATTAAAATTTTGCGTATAATTCCCAAATAGCAATCTATTAGCAGTTATTTCCTGAGCTTTAGCTTTACGCGGCACGTTATCAAATGGCCTTAATATTTGGTTTGTATTAACAACCGATGTTATTATTTCTGTTGTTATATCAAAAAGTCCTATAATATTATCACTACTATCCTCTACGCTCCACTCTGGGTCTTCATTTGTAAAAGTGTCTACTACATATACGTTGGCATTGTTAGTTGCCTTATAAAGTATGTCCACAGCTACGACATCAGGGTACTCTACAACATTGGGAGTAAAATGAGATATACTAAGTTGCCTAACATTGTTAGTCATACCTAAGTTGTACCCCTGGCTTGGAGAATAATTAAAATCACCCGGTATAAACGCGGGATTTGAAAAAGCAGAAAACGCGGAAATTTCGTTATTTTTGTATTTATACCTATAACCAAATCTTGCAAATTTCATTTCAAAAAACGGGGGATCCTGTTCTAATGTTACATCATACAATATTGGATTCAAAGTAACACCTTCTGGGGCTGGTCCAACAGAAAGAATACTTACTACAGCCGTGCCTGCGCCTACCCCTATAACTTTGACTCTTATTACAGCATCTATATCTAATGGATTATTTTCAGCATTAGTAAGAAGTAATATGTTGTCAATAGCGTATACTGGAGGAATATTTGAGGACCAAAACAACTGAACCTCAGTGCCTGCAGCAATAGGCTGTATATCCCCTACGACAAGTTCGTTATAAAATGAAAAAGTAGTTTGAGTATCTACATTTGCACCAGGCAATCCGTCAGGACCTATTACACTATTAGAATATGCAGCTACAACAGGCGGCTGCAGTGGATACTTTTTTACTACAGTTATATCATCTTCAATAAAGTTTCTACCGTATATTTGAGAATGTGTTACAAAATTAGGCGTAGATCCTACCCAATCTTCAACGAATATTTTCTTTGGCTCAGTTTGATTGTCTGTCCAAATTAATATACCCTCTATTACGTTTATACCTGTAATTAAATAATCCTCACTAAAATTTAAAACACCTTCCGTGTCAACTAATAAAGGCCTAGTTAATTTCGTGTTGATATTATAGTAAGCTATAACGCTTACAGAATCCGAAGCTATAAACCAATATATATTGTCTGAATTTTCATCCGCTATAGCTCCTACGCATACAGGATTAGTCAATGCCGTAATATATTTGACATTTCCCCACTGGTTATACGCGTTGGTTTTAGGATTGTACATTTTATTGCGCAATTCTAAGTTACCTTTTATATTCTGGAAAGTACCAACTTGAGAGGTATCTGAAGATGCTAACTCTAAATTTAAGGCATCTCTATATTCTCCGTTAGGAACAAGTCTTTCGTCAAGATCCTTGTTCATTTTACCTGATGTAAACGTGTGTATTAACTCTGCCATTTAATTCTAGTGTTTAATCCATTTTGATTGATTTCTAAATACCTGTGCCATTAAGTCTGACTTAAGTTCTGATAATCTAATCTTAGCGTTTCTTCTTGCCGCCGAAGCAACTTTCCTAAATCTAGCGACTAAGTATTCCTGTATGTTAGCCCTTGTAGATAGTATAGAGTAAGCTATATACTTTTCTATTGCATCCATCGCAAACTTATGAACAGTCATATCTTCTGCTGTTCCCAGTCCGTCACTTACGTATTTTAGTGTAACTATTCTACCTCGTATATCTGAGCTGAATCGAATTACATTGTTTATTTTGTCCACGTAAAAAGTTCCATTTGCTTGAGCTTGTTCAGGGTTTATCCCGTATCTTCCGCCATAAGCATATAATGCCAATAGGTCTGGATTGTTCACTAAATCAAAGTTACCTCCTCCTGAGCCACCTAATGGATAGCTGCTACTTGAGTTCCATCTTTTTAGCGTTTCTGATTCCGCTGCAAGAGGTATATTGCCATCTTGATCGAAAGTGTATTCGTACGTGTTGTCTTGTATTATTGCATTTGGATTGCTTGACAAATCCGTCCTATATATTATTCTTTCTATACCCCGGCTATCTACCCAGGAAAGCTTAGTGTAGTTAACATAGTCTTGCGGTAAAATCATATACAAGCCAGGAGGGCATTCTATTTCAATAGACTTTTCCTGCGGCAATGTATCAAAGCTAAACTCTTGAATAGCTCTTTGAGCCCAATATGCAACATCAGTTCTTTTTACTTTTGTTATCAGCTTGTCTTGCCCAACATAAGCTACTATAAAATTGTTTATAATATCTGTTATACTAACAAACTGATAATCCCCGTAGCTTTCATCTCCACTATCCCATATCCCGTCAGGGCCTAAGTAGTATTCTTCCGGTGTTTGATTTATTAATGCCATATATTATGCTTTTTCTTGTTGGTTGGTTTGTCCTTCTATTTGATTTGCTATTTGATATAGCCCGATGTCCTTAACTAAAAGCCCCGCGAATTCTAATATTTTAATAACTAATTCTGTTTCTTCCGATTCATGAAGTTCAAAGTCTACAGCTTGAGACGCATCATATAAAGCTTCTCCAAAAACCATTTGATATGCCCATTCTACTTTAGCAGGTTCTTTTATATAATTACACGTAACATCCGTAGTTAACTCGCTATCACCATATACCCTATAACCAATGTAGTCAGCTATAAATATCGGTCTTGAATTAGATGGTTTTGTGTAAGGTGATTGGTTTATGTATATAAACTCATTAAAGTTTATTCGCTCTGCCTCAGTAGGCACTATTGTAGTCACCACTGTGTTAGGCACAGGATATAATGACTTTGAAGTTATTGTGTTATTGTATACTATAGTCCCTAATCTATACAGATCAGCAGGTGCAGCCCAGTGAGTTCCGCCGTATACTAAAGCGGTATTTTTTTCGAAGATGTTTATTTTTTCGTTTAGAACATTGAGCATGTCAGAAAACTCTGTGTCATTGCCCGGCACTCTACCGAATTGGTTGATGTCGTAAAAGTATTGTTCAAATATATCTAATTGCGCTTGGTTTGCAAATAGGTTAAATTCTTGCGGGGTAAGATACCCTCTTTGTTCTTTGTTGAGTATTGCCAACACTCTTTGATAAACAGTATCTACGCTTACAGCCATAATTTGTTTTTTATTTTATATAGTTATAGGCCACCTTTCAGCAGCCTATTACTATAAAGGTGACTAGTTTAGTCTTTTTTCTATTGCCTTGTATATTTCCATACCTTCGTCTGTTCTAAAGAATGCAGACAAAGCAAAGTAAGGATGCTCATCAAATGGCACTGTCATTACTTTTCTACCGGTATTTCCGTATGTAAAGGTTCTTTGATCTTGTGATAAATTTAATATACCCATTTCAACAGCCTTTGCTCCGAAACTTCTTAATTGCGTATTTTCATCCGTAGCCAATTGTATGAATAGGTTTGGATTCTTTTTAGCAAAAATCAATACATCTCTTTTGATTTCAGAAGATGATAGTTCTGTTACAGATGCACCCATTTCAACGCGTAAGATAGCCTCTGCTTCATCAACAGATAAACTCTTAGCTAGATTCAATGCTTGTAATTCAAACTCAATCCAGTCAACCTCATTACTTGCCTGTTGTGCTGGTTTGTATTCTTCATATATACCGTCTTTACCAGCGGGGTGATACAAAGATAATAGTTTTTGTAATACTACATTTTCTTTTGGAACATTAAGTTTACCGTCTCTAAACACGATACGGCCCATAACTATCTGCCCTTGCTGCTCATCAACAAAACAGGATCTTTGATTTGTGGCGTATCTTAGTTCTCTCTGGTAACCTAATTCTTCGTCAAAATGTAATAAACTTTTTTTCCTACCATGTGCTGTAGGTAATGTAAAAACCAGTGGCTTTGTTCTTGTTAGCTCATATAGCCTATCCTTAATAACCCACTCATTTTTTGGTTTTTTTATTTCAGCAATTGGTTTAACAACTTGCTTCACTTCTTCCTGAGGAGCAACCTCAACTTTATTTGCTGTAGCTTTTTTAGCCATAATATAATATAATATAAATGTTAATAATGTATGACAATAGCCTGTTACTATTTAATATAACTACCTACTGTCGCTAATAGTAGTAATAACTACCCCCGTAGATTCAACGAGGGTAATCATTACAATAAACTTACTACTATGTATTTTTTAGTAATACAAAGTTGTTAGCTGCTTGAGTACACATAGTTCTTTCCGATAGGAAGTGAACATTCATTGCATCCTCGTCACTTGTGTAGTTTCCACCAACTGAACCAGTTACCCAAGATTTCAAACGTCTGTCATCAGCTTCTGAAGCTCTATAACGGATATGTAAGAAAGGTCGTGAGATGTTCTGTCCTAATTGCTGATCATATACAGTAGACGTTCCTGCTGGAACTATTACTCCTGATATGTCTGAAATAAGTCCACGAGTTGTAGAATCATTTAAGTATTTCCAGTCTGTCTTGTAGAAATCGTAAGATCCTCTACGGAACCCTGAAAATCCTAAGTTCAACGCCATTTCCTCAGAGTTTTCGAATACACCGTAAGATGTACCACCTGCTCCGTAAGAGTTTTGCGTAGCCAACATATTGTCAATGCTTAAAGAAGTACCACGATCTAAGAACATCATGTTCTCTTCAATCGCTCCTTGTTTATCAAGCTCTGCTAATATAGTGTCAAACTGTGTAAGTCCACCACCACCCGCGATGTCAAAGTCTGGATCGTTAAATACTAGTCCTCTAGTTTCTAATGAATCAAACAAACCTTGCATACCTGAGATAGTAGCCCCTGCTGCGTCAGTAAATGCACTTTGAGCATCTTTGGCTTCAACCATAGACATCTCTAAGTAATCTTCAAAACGAATTCTAGACTCATGCTCAGACTTTAGGTACCATAGGTATCCTCCAGTTCCGATCTCAGTAGTAACTTCAACCCATCCAATTTGAGCAACGTCTGATCCGTTAACGGCATACTTGTCTCTTAAGATGATTGGCTTGTTACTGAAAGTTGTAAAAGAAGCGTCAACTGAATTACCAGCTAAGCTAGATCCTTTACCGTATTCAGATCCATATACGAATAAGCTAAGTGGTGCTCCTGCCGCTGCACCCGCTAAGGCTGCTGGCAATTGACCATTGGCAGTATCATATACTTCAATGTTATACGTTTGTAACCCACCTGCTAAAGCCCCTACAGACTTTATGAAAGCTTTTACTGTAGTGTTACCTAAAGCTATTACTACTGTCATACCAGGTCCTAGTAATGGCACTTTGCCATCTGCTCCAGGAGAAGGTAATATAATAGTTTTAGCTGCTGCTGCACCAGAAGTAACAGTATCATAAGCAATGTGTAATCTTCCTTGTTCTGACCAAACTACTTGATCTGACGCCATTGGCATCTCAGCTCCGACCATACGTAAAAATCCAGTGATTGTTCTGTTTCCATAACGCTCAATTTCTTTTTCGTATACCTCAGGTAAAAATTGTTGTGCCCAGTCCATATCCGCAAGAGCTAAATAGTTGTCTCCGAATAATCCTTTTACTGGACGTGGTGTTAAGTGCGCTAAATTGGCTAATGTAGCCGGCGCGGTTGCAAATCCTGTTGCCATAATTTTTGTTATTTAATGTGTTTAAATTTTTTAATTCTCAGTTTTGAATCACTTCCCCCGGAATCAACAGATCTAACTGACCAACCATTCGGTGCTTTAACATCCTCGTGAACGCCTCTCGCGCCCATTTGTACGTTTTTCGAATTGGTTATACTCGTTTTCATTGCATCGGCTTTGCCTTGCTCATAAAAATGATTTGCAATTGAATCTGCATTCATAGCTGTAAATAATCCCTTATGGTAACCCGCGGCATCTGACATTGCATTATCTTTGTCCAAGAACTTCTTGACGAAATTGTTAATGTCACTTTGGGTCTCCTTAATAGAAGGTACGTCTTTAACTTTAAAACGGAATTTTTTGTCTCCAACCTGATAATCAAAACCTTTGAAATCTTGGTTAAAAACATTTTCTGTTTTGTTTAAAAACACCTCTGATTGCTTTTTAGCTAATTGAGTTGCTGTTTCGTTTTCTTTTGTATAGCGATTGAAAAACTCTACCGCTTTCTTTTGTTCAGGTGCTAATCTAGCTCCTCCGCGAATTTCTTCGTAATATTTATCTTTTAATCCAGTAAGATGCGCTCTAGCTTTTGCTAGTTCTTCTCTTCGGGCTAATTTTTTTCTTTTTATGTCACGCTCCTCATCCATATCCTCATCATAAAGAAATTTGTCTTCCATTAAGAATTCAATATCTTCTTTATCTAAGTGAGGTTTTGTATCTGCGTAATATTCTTTAAGTAATTGTTCTGCGTCAAGATCCTCGTAATTTTGATTAAGCTTAACATAGTCTTCAAGAGACCCACTTGTCTCGTTCATGAAGTCCACAACCTTCTGTATATTTTCTGGTAATTCAATACCCGCACTGGCTTCAACTACAGCTTGTTCAACCTGCTCAGCAAGTTCTTCCACTTGTTCCACAACCTCTTCTTCTGTTATTTCTTCTAGGGCGGTGTCCTCGACTGCTGTTTCTAATACAGGTTCTGCTGGCGCTTCTGCTGGTGTTTCTGCAATTAGCTGTTCTTCAACTGGTTGCTCGATAGGCGTTTCTGCCGCGGGTTCAGCGAATTTACCCATGTCTAGTTTAATTGTTCCGTCGTCGCCCATTGATGTTGGGCTTGTATCCTCAACCGTAACTTCTGTTACCGGCTGTTCTACAATTTCTTGATTTTCTTCCATGATAAAATATTATATAATTATTGTTACTATTATTATTATTACCTAGGATCGAACGCTCCTAAGCCAAATCCTCCGCCCATTACGTCATTTCCTGCAGACTCAAAGTTTTTAGCTGGAGAATCATTTTTTCTTTGCTCGATCATTTCGCTTTGTTGAGTGCCTTGTATTCTTGTGCGTTGGTCTTTGCGATCCTCCATTTCTTTTTCTCTGGCTTGATTTTTGTTTACCTCAAGACCCTTAAGCTGCATGTTATACTGGAATTCTAATCCCATTAACTCTTTCTTGGCGGCTACTTCCGTAGACATTTCTTGTTGCCTTAATTGGCCTTTGAGTTGTTCTAGCTGTGCCTTAGTTTGAAATAAAGCCTGATCTTTTTGTATTTCTGCCTGAGCAGCAACCTGTTGCGCTTGAGCATTTGCCTGGGCTTGGGCTTGTATATTAGCCTGTTGCTCCGCCTGTAATCTAGCCTGTCGTTGCTTCTGCTTAACTTTTAGCAATTGGTTTGCTAGCTTTATATTTTTAACTTCGCGTATGTCAATAGCATCAGATAAATCTATAGATCCTTGTTGTAAAGCAACCTGGACATTGTTTTCAAGCATAGCGGATTCTTCTGCGTCGGGCATTAGTTCAAGAGATATTCCAAAGTCGTGCATGTATAAATCTGACATTTCCTCCAGGATACCTACATTAAATTTACCTATTTTGGTTATAAATGCTTCCTTAGCTGGATGATACTCTATTATATCCGATATTCTAAGTGACAAACATTCACAAAGCTCTCTTGTTAAATACAACCCAGAGTCAAGTATATGCCTTGTTGCAGTGTTTGAATTTGCTGCTGCTAATTTTTGTACACCTACTAATGCTCTAGAATCAGGTGTAGACCCGTCTCTTGCTTCGTTTAATCCAGTTACATCTCTTATCATTTGCAGATAATAGTTGTACGTAGATATTAATGTTTGTAGCTTTTGACCACCGCTACCAGTAGGCACTTCTTGTATAGGTACTTTACCAGGGTTCATGTCCCCTTCTTGCGTAAATGATCTACCTATTATAGAACCCGTTTGAAAAAACATATTCAATGCTTCCTGCGGATTGTAATTTGTACCGTTGCCTAAATCAACCTCGTTGATTCCATCAGCGTCAAGATAAACACCATCAGGTATCATTCTTTGCAGTACTTGTTGTAATTTTAAGTGAGTTAGTTGCACCATGTCAGCAAATCCTGTGCACTTGCTTACTAATGATTCTATTCTACCCTTGTACATTCTAGGGGCAGTAATAGCGTAATTCATTTTAACCTTAGTTACATCACTTTTGGGGCGCATCATGTTTTTTGCCATTTCCCACTTAAGCATAATATCAGTACCAACAATCATTACCCCTTCGTAAAGTACTTCAAGTGATCTTGACATTTTGCCAAATTGTTCCTCAAGCATCTCTACTGGCGGATCAAACTGATCGTCTCTTACTATTATTTTAGTTGCTCCTGTGGAAGTTTCTTTAACTTTGTATACTTCATTCATGTAAGTTTTATAATTAAAGTATAAAACCTGTATGACGTTTGAATCTCTATTGTTGTTATATTCGTTACTTACGTTAGTATCAAAGACCCCGTAATTTTGTGTTCCTTGTTGCTGGATTCTTTCTAATTGATCCTGCGTTAAACTTGGGAATTGCTTTTTAAGCTCGTTTATAGGTACAAATTTTACTTCGCCGGCATAATATATGTCTTGAAAATAAGGATCCTCGGTATAAGAATATACTAAATAAGCTGGATCAACGTAATCAATAGTTACTCCTTCTGATTCTGAAAAGTTATTTTTAACAGCTCCAATACCTAAAGTAGCGAGATCTAAATAAGTTCTCCTTTTTGTTAAATCATATCTGTTTTCGTCAAGTAATGTATTAAGGGCAGTTTCCTCCGCTATTTCAATACCTTGCTTGTAAGTAAGTTGCATGTGTATGTCAAGCTCCTCTTGTGAATCGGGTAATGTTTCTGGGGGGTTTTCAAAAAGATTAATACCGAAGTTTTCTTGCGCAAAATTGTTAAGCTCTTCCGTTTGCTTATCTCTTATTACGGATTCCATATAAGCAGATCTTTTACTTATACCGTACGGATCTTGTGAATAAGTAGTAATATCAAAAGACCTATCAGCAATACCGTTTACAACTATATCAACAAACTTTGATAATATAGGCACAGGCTTCCAATCTAAATTCAAGTAAGATAAATCTCCATTAATAGAAAGTTCGTCTTTATACTTCTGCACAGGTTGTTCACCTCTTGCGTATAACCTTAAGTTATGAAAAGTATTTTGATTGCTTCTATAGCGAGTAGCCCCTGTATTACTGGAAAACCATTCGTTTTGAATCGCTCTACCAACCTGTAACCCGTAACTCTCAGAAACTTTTTCTTGATCACTTACTACCTGGCTAGGGAAAAAACTATTTATTGCATTTATCGCCATATTATCTTTTTATTATTTTTGATGCGTTACCTTCGTGGGTATATTTCGCAAATCTTAAATTAACAACTTGCCTCTGCCTAATATTACTAGGCCTATATAGATCTTTGTTGCAAGCCATTATAGCAAGCCCAGAGCTAATAGCTGCATCAAACTTTGTCCTATTATTTATATCAAATTTAGACCAGTCGTTTAATGTCTCATTAAAATACATTGTCCCGTACTCTCCTTCGTCATTAAGCCCTACGTGTCTGTCTATATACATTTCAATAGCAGCAGCGTGTGCTTGTTTTATATCCTCACTTGAATTTGGTATTCCACCTATTTCTTTCTCGGTAACAGACAGCTTGTTCCATAGCTTGTCTGGTCTGTTCATAGAGTAACCTCTATACCCCCTTCTTTTAAAGTAATATAAAAGTCTTGGCTTGTTATTTTCACACAATAAAGGCATTCCATAAAATACGCATGCCATAAGGACGTCTTCAAAAAATATCTCAGCGGTTTGAGGCCTTGCTACATACTCTAAAAAGAAAGTACTTGGCGGAGCGTCTTCCATACTAAATTTGGTTAAACCGTGCAAAGCACCCTTGGATCCTCTGCCGTCAGTTGTACCTGATATATCGTAACTATCACAACCAAAAGCACCCATGTGTTCATTGCCAGGATGTTTAACGCCGTTTTTGATTACTTGCCTGTTCTGTATACTATATTCAGGTGTCCAAGAAATTAAAAATCTTCCTTGAGGGTTTGGCGTAAATACCACCTTGGTGTCTTTAATACCGTTTTCCCAATGAAAACTACCTTTAGTTAATACATTGCTGTTCCTTAGATCTTCGTTGTAATCTATTTGTTCGTATATTTTTGCTAAATTAAATATACTATTTTTTGTTTCATCTCTAAAAGCGTGTTCCTCTGTTCTAGGGAATTGTCGGTAAAACTCATTTAGAGCATCCTGGTCGCCTTTTAATCCTTCAACCTCATTATTCCAGTGCTCTATAACCCCGACGTCTATAACGTCTCCGTGCGGGTCCACAGTGCCTTCTGGTGGCGTATTAAATACAGCGTGCCCGTATTCATCTATAAAGCCTTCGTAATTCCATTCCATGGGAATAAACAAAGAATACAGCCCGGATCTAGTTTGACCGTTGGCATTTCTTTTAGTTACATCTGAGCTATTATATAGCTTTTTAAAATTCTCTCCCCCTTTATCTAATGCGTTTGATGTTGATCCCATCATACACTTACCAATAATACGACTACCTAATCTTAATGTTGTTTTCGTGACCCTCCAGTTGTTGAGGATGTTGTTCGGCCTTTCCCATTTACCGCTCTCATCGTGGACGAGGAGTTTAAGTTTCTCCCCATCGTACGCATTGTCCCCTGTGTTCTTCCAGTCAATGGTGGTATCAAGGCCTGCGAGCGATTCCGTCTTGTCATTCGAATCGAGTCTGCGTCGTGTGAATTTGGATGCGGGTACTCTGTATGCGAGTTCTGTTTTGGGACGGTCCATTCCGTCTTGTATTGGTTTGAAAAAGAATGGGTAGTTAACAGATATGGGTACAACCTTATCGGTGAACATTTTCTTCGCATCGGCCCCAGATTTGGACAATATTCCAATCCGTGCATCGCTTGATATGGTTGCGAGGTTAACTGTCTCCCCTGACCCCATGAACGAAAAACCCGAACGTCTGTTCTTAAGATAACACATACCATAACATCTTCTGTCGGCTTTACAAGCTTCCCAGAATATGAAGAATAATCTGTTTGATTCTCTAAAGTCAGGTTGCCCAACGTCAATCTTGGTCCACTGCAAGTACATAAAGTGAGTACCAGTAAGGTAAGTGTCCACGCCTTTATTATTGAACCAATGACCGTTCTCTCTTTTGTTGAAATTTTCATCTATATATTCCCCCCATTTTGTTTTGAATCCCTCAGGGTAATCCCTCCAATCAAAAATGCTTTTTATGCCTTTCAATTCTTTTGGGTATTCCTCTGGAGTCCATTTGTTAGTAGCTTTACTTAATTTGCCTGGAGATTTAGGCAGCGCTATCTTTAGATTCTGTATCTTATAGATTTCACCTATTTGTCCAGTCTTGCTTATAACAACAACGTCGTGTTCCTTGTTATAGCCATATTCCCATTTTTTACCTTTATTAAGCCGCGTAATTGTTGTGCGCCTTATAGGTTCTATTATTTGATATAGTTCTTGGGTATACATTATTTGGATCTATTTTCAGCAAATCCACCGAAGCTAGTAGTTTCAACTTCTTGCCTAGGTTTATTCTCGAGGATTCTTTCTTCCTCTTCAATACGGTTAAGTATTTCAAACGCGTCAAATATAGCCAGCTTTTTTGTAGCTGCTGCATTCTTGAGTCTGTCTGCTGAAATGTCATCGTCTGAATCCACGATGTCTTCTTTAGCTACTTTAATGAGTTCCTCTACTGCTCTGTGCCCAGCTCGGATTATATTCCTCTTCGTTTCCTTTGTGTCCATAATTGATTGTAATTGAATTGTTGGGTACTCGGTATAACCTCTGCCCGTCTATAATAAATTCGTATTCTGATGTAGGCCTAAAACCTATTAATGTGTCAAGACCTATTTCTTCGCTGTACTTAATAAGCCCTATTAAAGGCTTTTCAAAATCCATTGAAAACATTTTGGTTTCTTTAACCGGCATTACAAAGCAAAAACCTTCTAATGCTTTCCACTCACCGTTTCTTCTATAAGCGTATATTTGATCAGGTTGCGCTAAGTAGGTCTCTTCAGTTAGATAGCTTTTACTATTTTTCTCTTTACCTCTTACGTCTCTAAATCTTCTGAATACATTGTGATGCACTATAACCTCATCACCTTCTTTTATTTCTTTATATTTCTCCGCTAATGGTAAACTTAAAACAACACCAACTCTATTCGAGTACTCATGGTTTTGCAATTCAGTATTAAGCAATAGCTCTTGTCCGTCGATAGTTGTTTGTCCTGTCGTTCTAGCACCTTTTGGCGATACTAGGTAATTAAATACACTCTGCATTCTACCATGCAATATTGTATTCCACAGATATAGACATATTCTTATTGAAGTCTTTCCATGGCATGATAACATCCCCTTTTGATATATAGATTGAGTACTTTGTTTCCTCTTCTATAATGTTCTCTATAGTATGACCACCATACACTTCCTGTCCAACAGTATAGTGCATGGCATCATTCTTATAGTCTTTGCCTACACTAATCTTTCGTATCAGCTGCATGTTCTGTAATTTCCCCAGTACTGAGATTAATATTTACATCTCCGTATTTAGCGGCTAGTATTTTTTGAGTGCTTTCAACTTCTTTATTAAGCAATAGTATATCCGCTATCAACTTAGCTTTATGCGCTTCGATTCCACCTATTTGCATTTGAACTTCACTAACGCTATTAACCGCTGTTTGCAGCTCTTTTAATTCAGTTTCGCTTAATGATTTTTTCACTGCTGTGAATTCTGTGTACTCTTTTACTTTTTTCATAATATTAAATTTAATTGTTACTTATATGGAAACATCTTATTTAATGTTTCTTTTCTTTTATCACAACCGCAATCCCAAGGTAAAGCCTTAACAGCTTTTTTAATTCCGGTTACGGTTGTAATTTTTTCTATTGTATCTCCTAGTCCTTTTGCTTTCACTTTTTAAAGTAATTCATTTTCATAGGTGATTTCTTTTTAAAGAAACCTGTGTTTTTCATTTTAGCTACACCCTCGCCGGCATTTTTTTGCTCATCTCTAGTCAAGCTTCCTGCAGTATCCTCAACATCTTTAAGCCTTGTTTTTTGCGATGTGTCAAATGCGGATTGGCCCTGAGCAGATTGAGTTGTTGCATTTAGCATTTCAGACTTTGCAACTTTATTAACGTCTTCAGCCTGCTTCTTTTGTCTAGCTCTTCTTTGATCTTTTGCGGAGAGGTCTTTATTATCTCTGCGAGCTGCCCTGTCCTCTTTTCTTTGATACTTTTTTTCATTGCGGGCCGCTACTTTTGCTTTCCTTAAATTATTACGGGTAGCGTAAGCACTTGATGCTCTTCCTTCAACTTTTCGGTATATCTTTTTATCAGATGGTACCTCGGTTTCGGTGTCTTTACCTTTAACTGTTTTATCAGGGGTGCCTTTTACTGTTGTTGTATTTGCTTTATCCTTTACTTCCTGAGATAATCCTTTGTATTCATCGCAAGCAGCGTTTCCATTCGCAGCAATGTATTGAGCTGAGCAAGCATCATTAGCAGCTCCTACGTAAGGCTTATTAGTAACTACATCTGGTGTGCCTTCTACGAAAGTATCTTCTCCAGGTGTAACAACTGTTGTAGTAGACCTTGCTGAAAGCTCACCGTTTGGCCCCACCATGTACTGAGCGTTTTTTGAATTTTGTATTGCTTTGTCTGCAGCATTGGTGCCATCTGTTTTTGCTTGCTTAAAAGGCGAAGACTTCATTGAGTATCCTTTCATCTTACTCGGAGAAGGCATAGTGCGAGTCGTATTGTTTCCGTCAACTCCAGCCGGTCCTACATTTAATAAAGGCTCTTTTGTTTTGAACATGCCGCTTTTGACTCTGGCTGTAATTGGTTTGTTATTCATCTGTCTTGGTATTTGTTGTTTTTTCTGTTTCTTTTGTTTTATCGTCATCGGTGGGCTTATTGCCGTCATTAACGTTAGGATCTAAATCCGTAGCTAATGGCTCTGGGCCTCCGGGATCTACTGGAGTAATAGCTTCTGGTGGGCTAAAGCCTTCTGACATAGCCGAACCAACATCAACAAACTTTTTTGCCGCTCTACCCGCACCTGTAACCAATGCTTCATTTATTTTTAAAGGCGATCTTGACTTTTGGGTTATAGGCCTACTCTTCCCTAAGTCTCCGCTATATCCGTCTTGGAAATAAGCTTCACCTCCGTAAAAGTTTTTCTTTATTTTAGCAGGACTAGTTATGTTGCCAAACCTTTTTTCTGCTCTGGCTAAACTGCCTGGCTGATCACCACCTTGCCCTTGTCTTGGGCCTGGCGCCGATTTTTCTTGAAACCCGTGTTGGTTTCTTTTGCCTAGCCTATTGGCTTCTCCTCTAAAATTTAATCCCATAATTATGATTGTTTGTATGCTTCGTTTTCCCACTCAAAATCAGGGTGCCCCTCATTCATTGTAGCCCTGTCGTATTTTCTAGCAGGAGATCTAGTGTCTCGTTTCCAAGTAACAGAATCGTCTGAGTATTGCAACCTACCAGAAGCCATTTGATCTAAATGTACTTTTTCGTGATTAACAGCATCTTGCACTTTGCTTTCAGGCAAGTCCGAGCTAACAAAGATCGTTCCATCTCTATTAGCCTCCGCTTGTACTCCTTCTTCCAAATCGTCTTTTATAATAACAGGTGTGCCAAACTCTGACGTAGCGTCATGCAACCCAAATATTTCAGAATGTGGTTTTAACCTAAATGCCATTTATACCTAAGATTTGCCGTATTTTTTTAATTTTGCTTTTTGCGCAGCAGTCATATCTTTACCTGCTGTCAACCCAGTTTTGTCTAAAGACTTTTTATTTTTTGGTGGCTTTGCGACCTTTTTTCCGTCTGGCCCAAATACAGACTTGTCTTTCATTGCTTTCTTTTGCGCCGCTGTCATGCTGCTACCAGATTGCATTGCTTGCTTGGCTGGGGAGTTCCCCCTAGTCCTAGTCTTTGTTTTTCTAATCTCAATCCTTTTGCTGCCATTAGGATTTATAGTAATTATTTCTGTTTTATTTTTAGTTCTTGTCCTACCTTTCCCTGTTGTCGGCGCCGGCTTATCTTTTGTTTTTGCTTTTATAGGCAAAGCTTCCGGCTTATCATTTTTAGGGTCTTTAAATTTAATCTTTTCAGCCTTCAGACTTATAGGCACGGGCGTTGGTTTTCTTTTTTTGCTCGGCACTTTTTTTAAGTCTTTTTTGGTCATATTTTTCAAACCTTTTTTGGTAGGAACAGGTTCACCCCCTCTTAAAGCCTCTCCTTTCAGTTCCATCTTGTCTTCGCCGCGTGTTGAACGCTGCTTAGCTGGAGAAGAGGTCTTAGCTGGGCCGTAACCCTTGTTCATGTTTTTTGCCGGAGATCCGAATTTACCCGTTGCCATTAATACAGGGGATTTGGGTGCCATTTTAAATGCCATAGTGTTTGTTTTATCGTTCGTTATCTTTAATCATATTATCAATCGCATGATTGAAAACCTTATCGGTATATGTTTTATTTTTATAAAAAGTACTTCTTTCTGATGTAGGCAGATCTTCTTCGCCTAGTAGTATTCTATATATTCTAGTTATAAGTTGCTTGCACTTAAAAGAAGTTGTATACGTATTGTACTTCATTGTTGTCCTGTTCCTTTTGCTAAAAACAGTTATCCAATCGTTCTTACGTAATCTTTCCCACCTTGCTTTATCCCAAGAATAGGTGTATGCACCTTTAATAAAATCATTACGTATAAAATGGTTTTTACAATCTAAATAAATAAGCAACTCTAAATCCGCATCTTTCAAATCGTAAGTTTTACAAGCCCATCTCCTGACAAGCCTGTAATACTTAAATATGTTCTTATTCCTTAAATCCTGCGCGCTTAGTCTCATTCAACTAAAACAATATCGTTTATAGTGATAACATGGTACATCTTATCATTCCATTCTATTCCGTGACCAGCGTGTTTGTCATATCTAACAACACTACCTTCTTTTATATAATCAACTTTATCACCAGCACTTATAACCTCGGCTTTTAAGTACCTAATGTCTGTGTTCTGTGTTTCAGTTAATTCTAGGCCAGCAACCGTTTTCGGCGCTTCCTTTATCTTATCTATTACGATATAATAATTAATTGCTTTCAAGAGATCTTACATTTGAGATTATACAATCGGCTGAGATAATAGTAGTGGCAACACTTATTGCATTCTTTAATGCAGACTTAGTTACCAGTACCGGATCTATAATACCGTTATGAACCATTCTTTTATAACACCCGCAAGTAACATCAACACCTACACCAACCCAATCATCCTCTTCACCGCTGCCGGCTTCTATAGATTTTTCTTTGGGTGATATGTAATCAGAGTAACCTGCGTTATCTAATATAATGTTGTAAGGTGACTGTATTGCTTCTAACAATATTTTGTACCCGTCATTTTTAGGCTCTATAAGTTGAGACGCATTTAATAAAGCAGTTCCACCACCTGGGATAATACCTTCTTGTAAAGCAGCCTTAGTTGCGTGGATAGCGTCTTCTACTCTGTCTTTCTTTTCTTTTAACTCTACGGCAGAATCGGCTCCTACATATATAACACCAACCTTACCGGTTAGCATTGATAAACGCTGCTCTAATTTCTTTTTAATATAACCGTTTGTTTCTTTGTCAATTTTGTTTTCTACTTCTGCTATTCTATCTGATAGATCTTCGGTTGCTTCTTTAATTTGCAACGTAGTGTTTTTAGCGTCTGTAACGGACTTAATTGCTTCTCCTAATACATCAGGGCTAATAAGATCTAAATCATCCCCTAACTCCTCGTTAACGACTGTGGCACCGGTTAATATGGCCAGGTCTTCTATAGTGTCTTGCTTAGTTGGGCCAAAACCGGGTAGGTCAACAATATTGACTTTAATATTGCCTTTAACCTTGTTGGCTAATAAAGTAGCATACGGCTGTTGATCCATAGGTGCAACAATAAGCAATGCTCTTTTAGTTTTAACTACATGCTCCAATATACTTTGTATACGTCGTACACTTGGTATGTTCGAGCTAACTATCAATACATACGGGTTTTCCAACACTGCAGTACCTTTATCTTTGTCAGTTAATAAATGCGGAGATTTTATGCCCGCTTCAAATTGTGTCCCCTCAACAAAATCAACATAAGTATCATTTGTTTCAGAGTCTTCCATTAGAACAACTCCATTTTTGCCAACTTTTTCAAAAGCCTCTCCAATTTTGTCTCCAAGACCACTGTCATTATTGCAGCTAATATAAGCAACTTGCCTAAGCATTTCGCCTTCAACTGGTATACTGGCATTGTCAAGGTAATCAACAACTTCTTTATAACATTCAGAAACGCCATCTTTAATACTTCTAATCTTTTCTTCACCCTTGTAATTGTTTAATCCTGTTAATAATGAAGTAGCAAGAACGGTAGCTGTAGTAGTACCGTCTCCTGCCTCTTTCACTGTATTGTTAGCCGCTTCCTTTATTAAGGTAGCACCTATATTCTCGACCGGGTCCATTAAGACTACGCTTTCTGCAACGGTTACCCCGTCTTTTGTTATCACCGGTCTGCCCATTGCGTCCTCATATATCACGCACTTTCCTGAAGCCCCTAATGTGGACTTAACTGCGTTTGATAATTTATAAACACCTGACAATATCTTATTGCGCGCTTCTTCTCCGAAGCTTAGATCCTTTACGATCTGACTTGGTAAATTGAATTCCATTTAATTTAATTTAATTGATTTAATCTTATATGCCTTTTGGCATACCTTTATTATTACGTAAAATAATTTTATTTAATACTTTACGCTACTGGTTCCCCTATAGTAAGTGTTATTGACACTGGGTTTATATCCAGGTTGATAGCGTTAGCTATGTTTGTTTCTATTGCCGCAACTTGCTCTGCCCCCATTGCTGACTGTGTCCAAGCTACAACTTCATCATTAGTTAGCTCATCAAACGGTATAAAATTTGTTATGTCGTCAATATTCAGAACCTGTGTTCCTATATTTGTGGAGGAGTATTCTTCGTCTCCCTCGGTGGTGGTTCCTGTGACTATCCAGTGTACGTTATACACTACATCGTCATTTCCGCCTTGTTCTACATAGGCATCTACTGTTTTGCAATTCCAATCGTAAGTAATCATAATTTTTTTTATTTAATAATTTTATTCTATCCTAGCACGCTCTCCTTCTTGAAGAAGAAATACTATTTTTAAATTTTGTAATCTGTCTTGATAAACATCTCCATTTACTAATCCTCCTTCTTCCACCGCTTCTGTTTGATCCCGAAAGACAGGAACATTACCTAAGTTTAATTGCGTGAATATTTTGGTTTTATTTTCAAACCCATTTATTTCTAAATGCTTCTTTTCAACAACACTTTTTCCATCTCTTGTATTTGTATAGAACTGTAAATTTGCTCTTTGATCTTCGTAGGAATTCTGCACTTGGCCTCCGTTATCTGATTTAATCGAACTATAAATAACGGGGTTGTCCTCTTCTTCACTAACATTTGCCCTGAACAATATATTACCAAATTCAGGAGTTGTGTCTCCTCTTTTGCTTTTATAAAAAGGCTGCGTGATCGCTATTGAAGAAGTTATTGGTCTTCCGGGTCCAAAACCTTCAACTGGAAGTGCCTCCCTTACATCTAGCGTCTGCTTTTGGTTGTTAGGGCTGTTTATCCCTACTCTTCCTGCGCCGGTAATAGTAAGTCTTTCGGCGCCGGGATAGTATGCAACTGCAGATAGATCGAGTTCTTCACTCGTGTAAAACCTTATGTTACTTGGAGCTTGCACAGAAATTGGCTCAATAGGAATTGTTTCGTCCACGAAACCCCCTATGCTAACGGTTGTTGTTGGTTGGCCCGCCACTTTTGGAGGCGGTCCTACGGTAGCGACAGAAAAAACAGGTAAAATTCGTTCTTTCCCGTCAAACGCAACATTGGCAGAAATCTGAGTCAATTTATATTCTGTACCTGTTAACTCATTAAGCGTTTCTACTCCTCGTAATGTAACCGTATCTGTTATATATTCTTTTCCCATAAATTTAATTCCAAACGTTTTGTACTATATTAACCCAAGCGTAACTGCTTGCTCCTGTTTGCATGCACATGTCTACATAACTGTAGTTTTTAGGCGAACCTGGAACATATCTATATCTTAGTGTACCTACTTTGTTTGCGCTTGCTGTATCTGTGTCATCTGCAACTTTTATTCCTCCTGCTACATCTAATTTAGCTCTTGGTGTTGTTACTCCGATACCTGTGTCTCCTGCTGAGGTTATTCGCATACGTTCGGCTTGGTTAGGAACTGTCGTAGATGAAGATGTAAATCTAATTCCTCCAAAACCTCCTACCACTAAATCATTAGCAACTCTTTTTATACCTACGTTTTGATTGTTTATATAAAAACCGTTATTTACTCCTACTCTTATGTTACCCTCGACATCTAGTTTTTCACTAGGATTAGTAGTCCCGATACCTACGTTGCCGTTGTTAATAATCATTTTATTAACACCACCTTGCAGAAATTGTGTTCTAACATTTGTTCCTGAGTCAAGAATTAATCCCCCTCCTGAAATGTAGCCTCCTGTGCCGTCCATTATAATAGACCCTGTGTACGTTGTGCTTTTTAGATCAAGCTTGGAGTAATGAACTGTATTCTCAATAGTCATATACCCGCTTCCTGCTGACGTGCTTTTTACATGTAAGGAGGTACTAGGAGCTGTCGTTCCGATACCTACGTTGCCCCCGTTCAAATAGGAGTTGCCATTATTATTTAATACTACATTCGTATTATAGCTACCATCTTGAAATTGAAAAACACCTGATGCCGAGCTTCTAAACCTAGATACAACACTTCCCGCGTCACTGAAAGCCACAAACGTCCTATCTTTTAAGTGTAATCCATCTGCTGAATCGCTAGACCCATTTATAACTATATTGCCAGCAACCTCAAGCTTCTCACTTGGACTAGTCGTCCCTATACCTACATTGCCTGTTGATGTTATCTTTAACCTTGTGGCGTTTTGTTCTGTATTTGTAGATGTGTATAATTCAAGAGCATTGTCCTGTAATACGGTACCAGTTGAAATACCTCTTATTCCTGAACCAAAATGACCTTGTTGAGTTAAAGTTCGTCTTGTTAAGTGTAATCCTCCCGTGTACAGTCCATCTGTTGAGCCGTTTGAACTCATTACAATTTTATTAGCTGTGTCGTAGCTAGCTAGAGCGTTGGTTCCTTTTAAGTATGTTAGTCCGTAGAATCCATTCCCTAATAATGATGCTTGTCCATCAACTTGAAACTTACTTAAAGGAGCAGTTGTTCCGATACCAAGACCAGTACTCGTTAAGCGCATTTTTTCAGAAGATGTCACCGTAAATTTAATAGTAGAGCCATCAAGTTCTACTTGACTCGTGGCCCCTACCCCCCTTAGTCGTAAATATCCAGCAGCTGTATATGAGCTTGAACCTCCTGAGGTTATATTTAAAAACTCGCTTGAGGTTATTCTATCATTACCGAAATTGTCTACGTAAAAATGTAAATTAGAATTGTTCTCGTTATCAAAGCCTACTATTTTTAAACCTTGATTATCTGCTGACTGCTGAACTTCTAAAGCTACACCAGGACTAGTAGTCCCGATGCCTACGTTGCCTGTGTTTAGTATAGCTAACGGGTACGTGCTGGCTGCGGAATTACCTATATAAAAGTTATTGCTAGCAGTGTGCATAGTGTATTTTCCCGTAAATGTACCTGTCCTTTCCAGCGTTAATTGACTATTAGAGCCCACACTAGAAACGTGTAGCTTAGAACTAGGGCTAGTTGTTCCGATCCCGACGTTGCCGTTAGCTGAAAATGTAGTAGAAACGGTATTGCCAGGTCTCATAGTTATAAAACCAGTAGACTGAATTCTTAATTCCCCGTTGTTCCCTATTAGATAGTGGTTGTCAGAGCTTGTAATATCCTCAATCCTTATTGAAGGCGCATCAGCTCTTATATGTAAAGGGTTAGATGGACTAGTCGTTCCGATACCTACGTTACCATTTGCATAATTTATACCACCGGTAACCGTATCCCAAGGAGATGATGTTATATCTGTTGTTAAGGCTAACGTACCGCTACTATCAGGAAACGCAAAACCCCTGTCGTCAGATAATTCGCTAGAATTAAGCTGCGCTTTGTACCCCTCCGTATTTTTTATAAGTATATTTTCACTTAGAATATTACCGCTAACCTCAAGCTTCTCACTTGGAGTTTCAGTTCCAATACCTACGTCGGCCGCTGTATAACTTATACCATCTGGCACTGTATTCCAAGGTGACTGCGTAGCATCATTTGCTAACACGAAGTTTTGAGCCTCGTATATTTGCTCCGCCTCCATAGAGCCATTACCAGACTTAAAGGTAACACCTAAATCGTAATAAGCAGGGTCAGTCGCATTAACTGCATAGCTGTCGATGCTGTAGTAACCAAATGTTGATATAGCCTCTTGCTCGGTTATAAGTATGTCCGAACCAACTAACAAATTTAAAAATTCAACAACCCTTTGGCCCCCAATATCCTGATTACTCAAAGTTAATTTAGTAACCGCACTAAAGGCCACCGGATCCGTTCCACCACCAAAAACAGCAAACGAACCCGTCTCACTCTCAGGCGTAACCACATATTTATAGGTCATTTGACCTACTATTGATATCTTACCCTGTATATTAAGGTAGTTAGCCACAGCCTCTGCAGTATATTGCTTCGTCCTACCTCCACCGTCTTCAGAACCTATCCACGCATCACCGTCCTGCACATTATCATCATACTGGTAACCTATAATTCTACCCATAACCTATTTTTTACTTTTAGTTTTACGCTTAGGCACCTTATACTTCTTTCTGCCCTCCTTTTTAGTACCCTCACCATCATTTGCGCGGTTTCTCGAAACCTTCTCCCATCTTCCATCCTTATGATCCCAATCTTTACCTTTAACATTGACACCTCTCCTCTTAGCCTTACGTCTCTCCCTCTGCGCATGAGCCTTTTTAGCCCTCCTCGCAGGTGTTTTAGCAAAAGCTAAGTCCCTAGCAGCCTTACGCTTCCTCGCCGCAGGCGATAATTTTTGTTTTGAGGCCATTTTTTTTAAAATTTAAAATATCTGACTAAAGCGCCAGTACTATGACTAATATAATTACCCGATTTTGCAAAAAGCTACGGCTGTAAAAATTTTTTGTTGCATAATTAGAGGTAAGGGGCTATATAGTAAATTGAAAAACATTTTTCGTTACGGAAATGAATTTGATTTGACCCACCCCCCCTTTGATTTTAGGGATTGGGGTTTAGGGTTTGCCTTTAGCCGTGGGTTTACGGCCAGGGTTTAGGCTTACTAACTAGGCTTTAGCCAGGTACTACAGCGGATGCGGTTGCACGCAGCGCGTGTATAGCAACGCGTATAGCATTTTGCAGACGAATCACGTTGATCCATAGATAATATAGTTGTAAGATAATAATAATTAAAATAAATATAAGATGAAAAATTTAGATCCCGCTTTAGAAATGAAAATCCAAGATATTAAAGATCTTATCTACCGCTGCCTGAGGTAACCTCAGCCGGTCCTTGATACCAAGGCGGATCATTCGCAGACAAACCACGTCTACTCTAAGATAATATAAATGTAAGTAAGTAACTAATAATAATTTAATATAATAACAATGACAAAGATTCTATTCAACACAGTCTACAAGACTATCAATCAGATCACAAACAGTAACAAACTGAACAGACCAGTCCATATAACATACGGCGGACTGATAGCCGACAACAGTGACGTCGAAACAATAACCAAGATACTGGACCGTGAAATAATAAAGTATAAACTAAAATCCATATAACTATGACCTTACAAGATCACAACACAATCAATGAACTGATAAGGTTCTACCAGAAGAACAGAAGCGAAGCCGACTACAAGAAAGGGATACAACCTATCGACGGCCACAAGATCGACAGCCTGATGATGTCTAACTATCTCCAGGGCAAAGAGCTAGACCTAAACATATACTAATCTAAAACCAAACAAATGAGAACACCAGAACAAATTATACAAGCGTACGCCATGGGATTACTAATGCCTGGCGAGGTAGTAAGCCAGATGAAGGATCACTACCCAGGACTGAACCCAGTACAGATTATGAACACTATAAACACCATACTAACATGAGAACATTCAAGAGGATACTTGCCGACCTGGCTCGAGGAGCTGGGTATGCATTAAGAAACTAAGATCACGACCTCGCGGCGACAATGCCTGACCCCGAACCCTAGAACGGAAACTAGCAGCTGACGTGGCTGTGGGTCACAGCGGCAACGCCGGAGGCGTGTATAGCAACGCGTATAGCATGTGACGTTATGTCATGTCATTTTGTCACCCCCCCATTTTTGCAGACAAACTACGTTCACTTTTAGATAATATAGTTGTAAGTAAGTAATTAATATAAATAATAAAATAAAAATAAATTAAGAAATTATTTAATAATACAAAGTTGCAGACTAATCACGTCTATAAATCGATAATATAATTGAATACTAATAATAATAATTAATAATTAAATTCTAAATCAAATGGAAAATTCAAACGAAATTTTACAGAATGCACTGAAATCAATGTCCAACGAAGATAAAGCTAAAATCTTCCCACCGATCGAGCGAAAGAACTTCGTAGTCCGAGAAAGCTGGATGAATCGAAATCAAATAATAACTTTTGTGAACAACAAAAATCAGAAAGTTACGTACAACCATGACGAAGTACTGAATGCAATGCTACCGAAATTACAATTCCAAGCTTGCTGGCTTAAGCGAAAGTACTGGTCTCAAAGCACTAACTTGCCGACGAATGTGAGGCACTTGGCTACGATCGAAGAGCTAGAGTCTACTGAAAAGTAGGCTTAGGCTTCGGCCAAATGCAGACGAATTACGAGTACTAATAGATAATAATAATGTAACTAGAACTAAATAATATGAACTATACTGAAACGAAAGAAATGTTAGAACTATGTCAACGAAGTCTAAGCTATCACGGATGTGAGCCGATCGCTGACGATATACAAAAAGCACTAGATAATCTAGAGTATGCAATTAATAATAACTTAATAGAATAATTATGAACCGAATTGAACAACTAATTGAGGATAGATATCCAGGACAACTAAACGAGATCTTAGATCAAATCGAGATCTTATCAAAAGAGTATGACGAAGAACAATTCCTCGAAGAGGATATACTAGAGAGTATACTAATGGAACTAGATGTAATATAATTAAAACTAAATAATATGTGGAGTAACTGTTGTGGCTCAGAGCCAAGCTATTTAAGCGAAGAACTATGCGGATCGTGTCTAGAGCACGCCGTATTTGATGACGAAGATGAGGATGAAACCTGTAGAAACGGTAAAGAATGGAACAAATGTGACTGTTGTTAACTAACTAAAAAAACCACACCTCAGCGTGTGTATAGCATAGGTATGTTCCGTCCTCAGCGGGCGGTCATAGCGGTGTATAGCAACGCGTATAGCACGGTAAAATCAGTGCCACCTTGCAGACGAATTACGCTCACCTATAGATAATATATGTGAATACAAAATAACACACTATGGAAAAAGAATTTAAAGATTGGATGGAAGACGGTAATGTTGAGAAGATCGGTGAAAACACCTATATTGAGCAAACTACCCAATGGAGAAAGAAGTTTACGATGTCCGAGTTAATCGGGTTTTACAACCGAGAGTACCGATTGAGTCAGTTTTAAGGGTCGATGTTGGAGAAATGGATCCCACTGAGCTAACTTAGATAACTAAGCTTTAGTTAAGTAATACTAGTGTAGAGTAGTCAGAGACTATCTATTAGACTATAACTACTATTTACTTGGAGTAATAGAATTACACTTAAACAACTAGTATTTTATTAAATTAATATAATTACCTGTTTTGGAGTGAAAGCTACAGTAAATATGGGATTATTTAAGTGAGTAAGAGGTATTAAGTGTTTGTAAGTGGCTACGGTAATGGTTGTCACGGTTGCAGACTAATTACGACCACCTTTTGATAAT
>Ga0209092_10000355_pt1 | contig 44042 bp, 41 predicted proteins | sample FraStrMetagenome_FD_187446 | JGI IMG/M metagenome (GOLD analysis project Ga0209092, IMG submission 187446) | Marine eukaryotic phytoplankton communities from Arctic Ocean - Fram Strait ARC3M Metagenome (SPAdes) (version 2) | ecosystem: Environmental > Aquatic > Marine > Oceanic | place: Fram...
CTAATGGAACTTGATTATCAGGTATAGGTTCGCTGTTTCTGCAGTTAATCAGCTACAATCCGTCATGCCATCGATTGGTCGCTAGCTATGGGAATTCATGAATCAGCAAAGTTGGTGGGCGAGGTCCCACTCAATGAGAAAATTATAAATGGAGTCAAGTGGACCGCACTTTTTGCTATTTTAGGGCATTTCGTATCGCTAGTCAAAACTCCTATTTTAGTGCGATTGCTGATTCCCGCCGACTTTGGTCTAATGGGGATGTTGCTAACTGTAATGGCATTTACGAGTCCGATTACCGAGATGGGGATCGGGAGTGCAATCATACAGAAGCAGGATATTAGTAAGATTCAATTATCTACGCTGTATTGGCTGAATATTTTAGTCGGTATAGTGATGTTCATTTTCGTTATATCTATTAGCCCGCTAATTGCTGACTTTTATGATGAGCAAAGACTGGTCGATTTGTTGCATCTATTCGCTTTTATGTTCCTTATAATTCCGCTCGGTAGTCAGTTCGAAAAGTTAATGGAGAAGGAATTAAATTTTGGCCTGCCAGTGCAGGCTAAAACTGCAGCGTTATTTGCGAATTTTTCCATCTCAGTAACACTGGCTCTGTTTGGATGCGGAGTTTATTCTTTAATATACGGTCGGTTGGGGGGCTCTTTTATCTCTAGTTTTATTTTTACTACTTGGGGGATGAAGCACCATAAACCCAGCCTGCTCTTTAGTATAAAAGAGTCTAAATCTCTCTTGGTATTTGGGGCCTACCAAATCAGTGAGAGATTTATCAAAATATTGTCTACAAATATTGATAAATTATTTATTGGGAAATTTTTTGGGGCTGAAGTCCTCGGTTATTACACCGTGGCGCATGCCTTGGTCATTATTCCAATGATGACGCTAAATCCGATCATCACAAAAGTGACTTTCCCCGTGTTCTCAATAATTCAAAAGGATATCGGCAAGATTAATGAATACTTCACATTGGCAATCAAGGTATTGTTAACTCTGAATTTTCCAATTTACGGAGGCTTGATCATGACATCATCCATTTTTGTACCAATTATTTTCGGTGAAGGATGGGAGCCGGTGGTTCCAGTGTTACAAGTCCTTTCTCTGGGTGCTCTGATATGGACCATTAGTAATCCAGTTGGATCCGTGTTGTTGGCGAAGGGCCGTGCGGATGTGAGTTTTATGTTGAATTTGCTTAGAGCAGTGGTGCTTGTCGGGATGCTGGCTCTGGCATATTGGATGGGACGAAGCATATTATCTATTGCTATTGGTATTGTAGTTAGTCGATATGTGACCGATCCTTTTATCCACTTGTACATGAATAAATACTTTGGAATCAATTATCGAGAAATCATTAAGCATCTGATGAAGATAGTATCATTTACTGCTCTCATGTCATTAGGAGTCTTTAGTGTTGGTTATTTGAATTTAAATAACGCTATTTTAGTGCTCATTTTAAAGGTTTTCTTTGGTTGCTTTATCTACTCCGCCTTGCTCGTGGCTTTCGATACTGAGAGCTTTAAATTGTTGAGAACTTTTCTTAAAAAACAATGAGCTATAAGTCTAATAATGTTAGTCCGATTATAACTCATGATTGTCCTCTGCATGTCGGAATCGCTGCACCAATCTATCTGCCATTACTGAGCGATTATTTGGACAATACCGATGCCATTGAAGTCGAAGGAATGGGTGGGTTTAGTGTGACCTATCTTGTCAGAGCACTACTTTCGCTTGGGGTTAAAGTTAGTATTTATACCTTAGATCCCAGGCAGACTAAACCTCTTCTATTTGAAGGTAGCCAGTTGAAGGTCTATTGTGGTCACTTTCGAAAGCACGGTCGTATGAAAGACTTGATGCGTCTTGAACGTAAACAGCTTGAAGATTTTATGGCTGTAGACGATCCCGATTTAATCCATGCGCATTGGACTTATGAGTATGCCTGGGCGGCAATCGCGAGTGGCAAGCCGAATTTAATAACCGTCCGTGATTGGTCGCCTGCCATATTATCTTATCATAGGGATCTCTATCGTGTTGGGCGCTTCCTAATGGATCGAGTGGTCATGCGGAAGGGGGGGGGCTTTTCGGTCAATTCGCCTTATCTTTACGATAAAGTCAGGCGGGTCACCAAGCAGAAAGTTTTGCTTACACCCAATGCGATTCCAGCGGAATGGTTTTTGGAATACGACAAAAAACGCTCTTCTTCGTTTGAGATCGTATCAATTAACAATGGCTTCCGAGGGCGTAAAAATGTGGCGCGTTTGATTGAGGCATTTGCACTGGTACGCAAAGAATTTAGCGATGCGAGACTTAGCTTAATCGGCGATGCATACCAACCTGGCGGAGAAGCTTACCTCTGGGCGCAAGAGCGAGATTTGTTACAGAATATATCGTTTAAAGGATTGTTATCTAACTCCGAAATTATGGACATACTCGATGTATCCGATTTACTAGCTCATCCTGCACTTGAGGAGTCGTTTGGCATGACGCTGGTTGAAGCGATGGCAAGAAAGGTTCCAGTCCTTGGCGGGCAGTCGAGTGGGGCGGTTCCTTGGGTGCTGGATGGAGGTCAGGCTGGGAAACTCGTGGACGTGACAGATCCTAGCGCAATCGCGGCAGGCATCTTGGAGGTCGGGCGCAATGAAGCGGTTTGGGCGAAGTATTCTTCGAGTGGCTATCAACATGCGAAGAATGTCTTCCATGCCAGTACTGTGGCTAAGCAAGTCATTCAACTATACCATCATATTATCCAGAATCGATGAAAGTACTCTATATAATGGAAGAGCTGCAATCGTCTGGGGCAATTGGGGTGTTAAAGTTGGCAGCTCCGGTATGGATGGCGCACAGTGTGCAACTAGGCATTCCTAGCTGTGGCAAAATTAAACAAGAAATAATTCCGAAAGCGGTCGTTACTGGGCTACAAAGCACACATGCAACTCGAAGAGAGATATTGCCTGAGAGGCAAGAAATTAGGGTCAGCAGTATTGCGATCAAACTACGAATAACAGCTAAGCACCAATCAATGACTATCCATCGGTAATAGTATCCTGCACCCGATCCTAGAAAATGCCCCAGAGTAACATCATTAGAGAATCACCTGCCTGCCAGATTCCGCGCCTCTCAACTATACAGCATAAATACTATGAAAGTACTCTTTAGTGATACCACGTATTCGTACCTTTCTCCTGGTGGCAAGCAAGTACATGCGAAGCAACTTTATCAGCATTTATCGCAGCTGGGTGTCGATGTGAAATATGAATGCTGGCATGATCCGCAACAATCTGGAGACATTGTTCATTGTTTTGGTTTTAATGACCCCCAAAAAATACGACTTCTAAAAAACCGCGGATATAAGCTCGTTTATACGCATATCGTCGATGTGCTTACGAATAAGTCGAGGATGATGCAATTTTGCAGCAGAATTAAATATGCGATCATAAGGGCAGTCTACAGATTTACTTCTTATGGGAAACTTGAATTAATGTTCCCATGGCTGCTCCTTTCTGAATTTGATAGGATTGTATATATGCATGAAAAAGACAGAGACACAGCTCTGTACTTGTATGATGTTGAGCCGAGTAAAACATCGATAATTCCACATGCCGTTGATGACCTTTATAAATACAGTGGCAAGGCAGAGAGCCCGACTGATTCACCAAAGTATCTGGTATCGCTCGGTTCCGTTACTCAAAGAAAAAACTCACTTTTCACGGCTCAACTATGTGCCGAAAATAATATACCGATTAAGTTTATAGGACCAGCTGCAGATGCAAAATCGGCATATTTCAAGGAGTTCATTTCGTTAACCCAGCATTCTTGTGTTGAATACCTAGGCTTTCAATCGGAAGAGGCAAAAATCGAGGTGATGAAAAATGCATCTGGATTTGTTTTATTAAGTCGTGGTGAAAGTGGCTGTATTTCAGTTTATGAAGCGGCTATCACCGGCTTGCCTTTATTGCTCTCTAATTTGCCTTGGGCTAAAGGATACGAAAATCCGGTTAACATTCAATTTTGTTCGGTTAATGACCAGAAATTAGCCGCAGCGAGTCTAAGCGAATTTTATAATCAATCGGTCCGTCAAGAGGCTCCTAGTTTTACCGTGCATACGTGGCTTGAAATTGCGGAAAAATATAAGACAATTTACACAACGTTGATCGACTAACTGGAATAGTGGAAAAACGCATGATTGTTTACTGCATAAAGAGATCCGGCGTAGTCGCATTATAACTGTATGGCTAATTGTATTCTGATTTCCGTTAAACTGTTAAAGGCCCTCAGCAGCAGTCCGCTCCATCGTTGTGGTCTCATGCCTTAGTCAGCGATTGTGGCACTGCAGATCTGGCTGACAGTTCCCAGGCGAATTAAGTGTTGTGCTGCGCAACGTCAAAAAATTTTATTTAAGGTGCGCGCTGGCTTACTAGCGGTCTATTGACGGAGTGTAACGGTTTGGGCTCAGTTCTGCAGAATGCGAAGTGTCGCCTTATTAAGCACTTCGCTTTTTTTTACGTGGTTTCCTAGAATGAAGTGGATTAATTAACTGGTGCTGGGGGGTAATTCCTATGCTGAGTAAATGCGTTGTTAACTGTTGATTAACAGCGTGTAAAAGGATGTGGGGGGGCGTATTGGCCCTTTACGAAAGCTGCTTTCACGCCGCATAAGTGGCTCATGGAATTAATAAATAAAGTAATCGCATTCGTCTGCTCCGTCACTGTGTTTTCAAGCACGCTACTCGGAGGTGGCCTTTTATGGAGTGACAACGATCTGGCCGTCTGGCGCGACCGCGCGGTCAATGGCCCGTATAAATCAGCAGGTGATTCGTTTGACCCGCTCATCCCGGGTGAGTGGGATCGTATTGTAACGAATAAGAATAAATTTGCGGCAGACCCAACCGCTGATCGCGTGTCAAGTTACTGGACCACAAACCCACCGAGCTACACCTTCATTCCGAATCATATAGAAATGTCTGACGCAGCGTTTTACTCGCTAGTCAAGCAGGACTCTGCACTTGCCATCGTTGTTAAGGACGAGTTGATGTGGCACGCAAATGCAGCCGGGATGCAAATATCTCCAACGTATTACCAATGGACAGACGGAGGGACTTGGTCACGCGCAGAGTGGACTGCCCGAATGTTACAGTGCGCCGACTACGTTAAGGACCAGTTTAGCGCGGGCGAGCGTACAACGTTCGATGCGTGGATTTCGGACTGGGCATATTCTTACGAATACTCGATTCACAAGGAGCTTAGTGATACTCTATGGGGCGATAGATATGATCGCAGTTATACAACAAATTTAGGTTCCACAGCGACCACTCCTAATTACGATGGTCATTCCTACATGGATTCCAATGGGATCAATCAATGGCGATGTGGCTCTGCAAATCGGTGGTATAATAATAGACGTGCCAGTTGTATGCACCTAGTGGGGTTGACGAGCGTGTGGCTCAATGACGCGGTTCTCAAAGATCGCGCTAAACTTTTCTTTGAAGAGTGGATTCAGTTCAACATTTTCCCCGACGGCTCAACAGCTGAGTTTACGCGAAATAGTTCTAGCAGTCCAAATACTGGGCTAAACTATTTAGCCACTTCGCTTCAGGCTGCAATTTCTGTGGCCGAGGCGCTGCGACTTTCGGGCGATAGTTCACTCTACGATTACTCGTCAAGTAACGGACACTGGGAAAGTGCGTGTACTACGCAACCACCGAAGACAATCAAACTGGTAGTCGAAACTTTTATAAAGTTAATCTCAAAAGATCTGGCTTGGTACGTTGATAGTACATCTGTAAATGAAAGTTACCGTATTGATAACACCCGTAGCGGCAAATGCTATATTGGTGAAATAACATTTGCTACATTAGGCAATCGTTATTGGAAAGACGACTACATCAAGCAGGGATACATGCACGACCTAGCAGGGTCAATCGCCTACTTTACCCCACTTGGAACGGCGGGGCCGATACACATCTGGGGGGGGAATGAAGGGCAATTTCCAAGCTGTTTATTCATGTTTGCCGAGATGGAAAATGTCGGCACTGGCTCAGTCACACCGCCAGTCACACCACCTACTGGTCCTGTGTATCCGCAAGGCTACCGTGAAGCGACGGTTGGCGGACAACTTGTGTTTGGCTTGGATCCAGCCTGGAGCGCTGGGCGTGAATTCGAGGCGGTGTTCGATGGGGATCCTTCGACCTTCTATGATTACAAAAATGGAGATGAAACCTTTGTCGGGATAGATCTTGGCGAGTCAACCTTAGTGCAGGCACTTCACTATCACCCACGTATGGGCCTGGAAAATCGCATGGTCGGTGGGCGCTTTGAGGGTTCCAACGACAGCAGTGTCAGTGGCTACGAAACGATCCAGGTGATCGCGACCGAGCCTTCGGCTGCGGCGCAAGTGATCAACCTAGATCCAGCCGCAGCGTACCGCTATTATCGTTACCTTGCCCCCGCTGGCGGATACGGAAATATCTCCGAATTCTCGCTTGAATTTCCGGTGCTGGTAGCAGAGGTCGATACCGACAACCTGCCGGATGAATGGGAGATCCAATACTTTGGCGACATCAACGCAGTCAACGGCGCTGAGGCGGAAGACTTCGATGGCGACGGCAGCAGTAATTACGACGAGTGGCTGGCTGGGACCGATCCCAGCAATGCGACTGATTTCCCGGTGGTCACACCGCCGGTAGGGATTGTCTATCCAGATGGCTATCGTGAGGCAATGGTTGGCGGGCAACTTGTATTCGGCTTGGATCCAGCCTGGAGCGCTGGGAGTGAATTCGGGAAAGTCTTTGATGGCGATCCTTCGACTTACTATGACTATATTAATGGGGCGGGCGGTTTTGCGGGTATGGATATTGATGAGTCTCGCGTTGTAACGGCGATCAACTTCCAGCCCCGTTCAGGCCAAGCGAAACGGATGATCGGTGGGCGCTTTCAGGGCTCAAACGAGAGTAGCGTGAGCGGCTATGAGACGATTCATGTGATTGCGACCGAGCCGTCTAGCACTGCGCAAAGTGTAGACGTGAGTTCCGGGATGGCATACCGCTATTACCGCTATTTATCGCCAGCCAATGGATTTGGTAACATTGCTGAGTTCTCACTTGAACTTCAAGTCGTTGTTGCGGATACCGACAACCTGCCGGATGAATGGGAGATCCAATACTTCGGTGGCATCAACGCAGTCAACGGCGCTGAGGCGGAAGACTTCGATGGCGACGGCAGCAGTAATTACGACGAGTGGCTGGCAGGGACCGATCCCAGCAATGCGACTGATTTCCCAGTGGTCACACCGCCGGTAACCGATGGCTTGCTCAGTAACACTGAGTGGCAGAATCTCAGCATCGAGTTACAGGCCGGGCAGTTTAGCGCGGAGTATGATGTGGTGCCGAACGTATCCAACATGAACGGTACTACGGGGCTTTCACTCGGTAATGCTGCAACATGGGATGATTTGGCAGTGATCATCGGCTTTAGTGAAGCCGGGCAGTTAAATGCACGAAATGGCGGGGTCTACAGCGCAGATACTGTGGTGCCGTACAGCGCCGGAACTAGTTATCACTTCAGAATCGTCGGAGACATCCCTGCGCATACCTATAGCGTCTATGTAACCGAAGGGGCTGGCGCCGAGATTCAACTAGCCAACAATTATGCCTTCCGCAGCAGCCAGGCCGCTGTCTCCAGCTTAGATACTCTGGCGGTCGTCGCGGTAACCGGCAGCCATACCGTGTCTAATTTTACCATTAGTGCATCTGTCGCGCTGGATACCATCGCACCGAGCGTGCCAGTTGGATTAAGCGCCAGCGCAGTATCCACCACGCAGATCAATCTCACCTGGAGCGCGTCCAGTGATGCTGTTGGTGTCGCGGGGTATACAATATATCGAGAGGGCGCCGAGATCGCTAGCACGGATACTAGCAGCTATAGTGATGTCGGACTAAGTGCCTCCAGTAGTTATGCATACAGTCTAGCAGCCTATGATGCTGCCGGTAACTACAGCAGTCAGTCTGCGGCAGTCAGTGCGACCACAGCGCCTGAGGTCGATAGCGACAACCTGCCGGACGATTGGGAGATCCAATACTTCGGTGGCATCAACGCAGTCAACGGCGCTGAGGCGGAAGACTTCGATGGCGACGGGAGCAGTAATTACGACGAGTGGCTAGCAGGTACCGATCCGTCCGATGCGACTGATCTGTTGGAGCTTAGGCCAGTGGTCGGGGTTGCCTGGGCGAGCGTGCGCGACCGTTCCTATGAGATTGATTACAGTGATAATAATTGGAAAACATTTATCACCAGCGAAACCTTGCTTGGGGGGGGTGGACCGATGGTCTGGATCGATCCGAGCGATGGAACCCTTATTCACAAACGGCAATATCGTGTCCAAGTCGTGGCACAGTAACAGGAGACTTCTTAAAAATGATATATAAAATTACAGTTCTTTGCCTGATGACACTCAGCTCAACTTTTAGCACTCAGAGTAGTGCTCGTGTGGAGCTGGGTCGAGTCGGGAGTCATCAAGTGCGGATCTCAGATCCCAGCACGCGCTCGCAATTGGTCAGTGTGCCGTTCCTTAAGTCAGCGATTTCACGGGGCCGATTAGACGGCATTGCGGGATCGAATTTTCAAGATGTGCAAGGGGCGTTTGCCGCAGTCGATGATCAGTTTACCTATATTCTGCGAGTGGCCGAAGGCAGTGCTGCGGGCGCATGGTTTTTTCTGGGCGCAGCGAGTGCCAACGGCACGTCAGTTGAAGTCCTAGATGATGGTTTTGCTGGCATGTTGAGTGACCTGCAGGGCAACGAATCATTTTCCGTGCATGCACTCTACACAATCAGTGAACTCTTCCCTGAAGATGGTACATTTCTACCCGCGGGTGATATTGATTTCAACGCAATGCAGCTTCATTTCTACGATGGGCGGGAGTTTAAGGAATTCTGGCTGTCAAACGCGACGATAACTGAGCATGTCGGATGGACCACTGCTGAAGGCGGTGAACTTCTTTACGCTGGCGAGACTGCGATCCTGCCGAGGACTAGCTTTTTGGTCATTGATCCACGACCGGGTGCAACCGTGAACATCCGCATTCAAGGTAATATTTTGGATGCGCCGCTTACTGTACCGATGTACCCTGGCTACAATTTCGTTTCTTCTAATTACAACAAGCGATCCGACGGCAATGATGTGCTGATGCTAGGCGGGATGGGGCTCAAGGAGAGCGGCTTCAAGCCCAGTGATGCTCAGGGCGAAGGTGATCAAGTGTTCGCATATAATGCGGCAACCAGCCGCTTTGGTGAGAGCTTTTATCTCGATGCGAACACCGGTGAATTTAATGCACCCTCTGATTTTCAACCGGGCGCTGGCTTTATTGTCTTCAATTCAGGCGAAGCGTACCTGTGGAGTCCTGTCAGGTAGGGCCTACGCATATAACCGACACGATTGAACAGACTTATTAACATGAAAAAAAATATACTCATTCTATTCTTGGCATTCTACTCAGCGCTCGCTTTTGCGAATCTAGATTGGGGCGGTGGGCAAACTAACTTTAGCAGTGAATCAGGCCTAGCGCTGGATCGTGACTCTGGTTACGCGGTGCTGATCTCTGTGCGTGCCGGGCAGTTAATTGATTTTGAGACCTTTGTCGCAGATGCGCCGATCGATCTCGTCACACCTGGTGCTATTTTGACTGAAGGCACGAGCGTGAATTACGTCCTGGCTGCGAGTCGTGAATTTTACTCTGGCTACCTACTCAATAGTGCGATTCCTGATCTGTTACTGGATGAACAACAACTGCTCGGTATCGCCCCTGGCGAAGATCTGTATGTGATCGTCTGGGATGCGCATACTTTCGAGGATGGCTTGCCGACTGATAATAGTTATTTCACCGTCCTGCCGCTCTATCTTGAGGGCAATAGTAATAGTCTGCAGGCACAGACTTCCAGTGGTGCGGTTTCGTTTTTCTCGGATCTTGTCTATCCAGATCAACTTCTGGAGTCACAGGGGCTGCAGTTGCTGGCTCACTACGCAGGCTTTAATACTTATTCGGATTTCGCAGCATGGGCTGAATCGAGCTACGCCATCGCTGATGGAGCTGTGGACGCGGTTAAATATGAAGATTCGAATGGCAACGGTCGCAGTAATATCGAGGAGTATGCGTTCGAGGCACCGCTCACAATGAAGCGTACTTATACTGTTAGCTCAGACGCTGCGGGCAGTGCTGATATTCCGATTCCTTATCAAGCCGAACTGTATGTTAAACTGCGGGCGAATGATCCACTGCTGGCCTATTCATTGGATATCTCGAGTGATCTGAAGACTTGGAAGAGCTGTGCGTTGGGATTTTTGGACAACCAATGGTCCTGTGCGGATGAGGCGGTTGAGGTCACTTCATCGGTCTACCAAGGAAAAGGCGTTTGGTCGATCGCGGTGGTGAATAACCAGGCACCTCAAAGCGCTTCATTCTTTAGGTTTTCGGTACTCGGCAACCAGATCTGATCGTGCATAGGCATGCTCACATGCCGCCATTGCCTGCACCATCGACTCAGGGTTCACCCCGCTGGAGGGAATTCCGTAGGGTCACCCGTATGAAGCTAGTCCGCGGTGCTCTGCAGTGCCCCGCCAGGCAGTTTCGAGGGAGGAGCATCAAGGCAATATTTCAGTCGATGCAAAATTATGCCTTTAATAGTGATCCGGCTGCTTGTGTATCTCAATCGTTGAATTATTTGTTATTAACATCTGTTAATAACGTGTTTATAAGTAGATGATTATTCAGCTGCTTGGTTCTGAGTCCTTGGCTGTTAGTTTAATTTGCGATCGTGAGGGCACTATTGCAGTAAATATCATCACCGCTGCTTGTGTATTTTAAGTCGTTGAATTATCTTTATTCACATCTGTTAATAGCGTGTTTATAAGTAGTTAATTATTATACTTTTATATGTGTATGTGCCGATGCGGTCTTAATCGACTGGATGTTATCTGTGCGTCGACTGATTGTCTAATTTGGCACTGCCTTTCGATCTCTCCAAACCTTTAGAACTGTGTCATGAGTATAGCAATCGAAAGCAAGATCGATATCGCGCCGTCTGGATGTTATTTCAAGACTAAGCTCAGGGTTGGTTTTACCTACTTCAGTCATTATGCCTCGAATGCAGTCGTATTACTGACGGCGGATGTCATCGGTCTATTGCTGGCATTTGAGCTGGCTGCGTATGCTCGGTTGCTGCTGTTTGGCAGCCCGATGAGCCCAGTATGGCTCTTGTGGCTTACAGTTGCTTGGGCGGTGGGTGCCTTTGCCTGGGGCTTATTGCCAGCATGGGGCCTATCTCCGGTAGAATGCTTGCGGCGCCAGGTCTGTTTGACTGCGATCGTGTTTTCCGGCGTTTCAGTCGCGCTCTTCTTGACTCAGAGTGGTATCGAAACGAGTCGTTTCACGATCTGCGCTGCGTTCCTGCTGGCAGTTCCGCTGATCCCATGCATGCGTATGCTGGCGAAGCGGATACTCATACGCTGGCAGCTTTGGGGCATTCCAGTCGCGATTTATGGGGCAGGTGTGGTGGGCCGCAGTATCATCCGCAGTCTGAAGGAAGAGCCGGGACAAGGCTATTACCCAGTGTGTATTTTTGACGACAATCCCGCTCTGATGGATTGTGCCATTGAAGGTGTGCCGATTCGTGGGACAACAGATTCCATCGTTCAGGATGTGCCGCTGGCGATCCTCGCGATTACCGAGATCGAGGGCGAACGCATCGTTGAGATGGTCGAAGGTTCTTTATCGAGTTACCTCAAGGTGATGATTATCCCGAATTTGGTGTTCTTACCTTCGCTATGGGTGAATTCACGAGATCTCAGTGGCACTCCCGGCTTAGAATTATCCAATAATTTATTAGATCCAGGCAAGTGCGTGGTCAAGCGTACCTTTGAGTATTGCCTCACCGTGCTCACGATCCCGCTGTGGGCACCACTCTGTGCTCTGGTGGGCGGTTTAATTTGGCTGGATGATCGTGAAAATCCAATTTTTAAGCAGCAGCGAGTCGGGCAAGATGGGCGCATTTTTAATACTTGGAAGTTCCGCACCATGGTACCCGACGCGGAAGCAGTGTTGGCACTAAAGTTACAGGAGGATGCCGCGCTTCGCGCCGAATGGGCACATGACTGCAAGTTAAGTCATGATCCGCGGATCACTAAGCTTGGTACATTCTTGCGACGTAGTTCATTGGATGAAATCCCGCAATTAGTGAACGTCTTGCGGGGTGATATGTCTTTGATTGGTCCACGGCCATTGCCGAATTATCATCACGAACTGTTGCCGCCATCAGTCAGAAAGCTGCGTGAGCGCGTTCGACCAGGCATGACTGGACTCTGGCAAGTCTCTGGCCGCAGTGAAGTCGGCAGTGATGGCATGGTTCGTTGGGATCCTTATTATGTGCATAATTGGTCGTTGTGGCTCGATATCGTGATCCTCGTTCGAACCGTCCGAGTGGTCATACGTGGCAGCGGTGCACGCTGATCTAATTAACCGGTATCGAGTCGTCGCACAGCCATTTAGACTAATTGTGCTGACTTGCCGCTTGTATTTTTTCGCAGCCTAAAGTGATCTAAGCGAATGCGGATTTATTTTATGGGCATTTGCGGGACGGCGATGGGTAATGCGGCGTTGTTGGTGCGCGAGCAAGGGCACGAGGTCTGCGGTGCAGATACCGGCGTGTATCCTCCGATGTCGGATGTGTTGGCAGATGCTGGAATCGAAGTATTTGATGGCTACGATGTGGAACGACTTGCGGCGCTGAAGCCGGACCGTGTGGTCGTCGGTAATGCGATGAGTCGCGGAAATGTCGAGGTGGAGTGGTTGCTCAATCAATCCGCGGTCTCGTTTATCTCACTCCCGCAGCTGCTGCATGATACGGTGTTGCTCGGGCGGCGGCCAGTGGTGATTGCGGGCACGCATGGTAAGACCACTACGTCGACGATCACGACTTTTCTACTCGACGCCGCTGGCACCGAGCCAGGCTGGTTAATCGGTGGTGTGCCGCGCGATTTACCTAGTGGCGCGAAGCTCGGCAGTGGTGACGCGTTTGTGATCGAGGGCGATGAGTATGATACGGCGTTTTTTGATAAGCGCAGTAAATTTATCCACTACCGGCCGCAGATCGCAGTGCTGAATAATCTAGAATTTGATCATGCAGATATTTTTCGAGATTTGCCAGATGTGCAGCGCACCTTTCGGCATTTCTTACGGATCATTCCGAGCCAAGGCTGTGCGATCGTGAATGGCGACGATACCAATATTACAGCGCTGTTACCGGCACCGTGGACGCAGGTCGTTCGTGTCGGTACCGGCGAGATGAATGATTTGGTGATCGCGAATTTTACCGATGCGGCACAGGGCGCGGCGTTTGACTTGATTTGGCAAGGGGTGCTGTGGACACGCGTGAGCTGGTCCATGCATGGCTTGTTCAATGCACGTAATGCGGCGATGGCTGCGCTGGCTGCGGCGTTTTCCTGCGGGCATGCCTCGCCTGTGGAGTTTGATCTAGGGCCGCTGGCACGCTTCCGCGGAGTGAAACGGCGGCAAGATGTGTTGCACCAGTGTGCGAAGTGGACGGTGCTCGAAGACTTTGCTCATCATCCCACTGCGATTACAGGGGCGTTGGAGGGCCTGCGGGCGGCGTATCCAGATCGCAAGCTGTGTGTGAGTTTTGAGCCGCGCAGCAATACTGCGCGCACCTCACTCTTTCAGCAGGCGTTTACTCAGGCGCTTTCGGGGGCGGATCGCGTCTATCTCGGCGCAGTCCATCGCGCCGATTCGATCGCAGCGCATGAGCGTTTGGATACCGAGCGCATGGTGGCGGACCTATCTAAGGATAGCTCGGTGGCGATGACTTTTGCGGACAATAATGCGCTGTTTGAGCAAATTCGGGCAGACAGCACGGCGGCGGAGGGCTGGGTGTTTGTATTTTTCACCAATGGGGCGTTCGACGGCGTGCCGCAGCGAACCGCGGAATTACTTGGCGCTAAGTAGTCAGAGTGAGCGGTCGGTTTAATCCAAAAAAAATGCACCCGACCTGTTGGTCGGATGCATTCTCGGAAAGATTGGACTTCGATCGTCTAAGAGATCTTCGCCTTCAGGTCATCCTTGGAAGTGAGCCCGACGATGGTGTCGGAAACTGCGCCGTCCTTAAAAACTAGAATGGTTGGGATCGCACGGATTTCGAATTTACCGGCGATCTCGCTGTTGTCGTCGACGTTGACCTTGCAGATTTTGACTGCATCGCCGAGTTCGGCTGCGAGTTCTTCAAGGATCGGCGCAATCGCTTTACAAGGGCCGCACCATGGAGCCCAGAAGTCGACGACGACCGGGACGGATGCACTTATTGCAGCTTCAAAGTTGCTGCTATTGAGTTCGGTGATGTTTTCAGACATAAGATTTTAATTTTTAATTTAGTTTAAGAAAGGAGAGAGGTCTTGCAGCAGCAACACGGTAAATGCGATAGCAACTGCGGCTGCGATGGCATCGATGACCAGCATCGGCACGTTGATGGATGCTTCTTCTGTGCGAGCGGCGGGGGTGATCGCGACCGGGCGAGCTGCAGGGGTGATCGCGACCGGGCGAGCTGCAGCGGGTGCTGCCGCCGCTGCTGGTCGTGGTGTTGCCGCAGTTGGTGTAGGAGTCGGAGCCGCAGCAGGACGTGGTGCAGCGGGTGCAGCGGGAGGCGCGGCGCGCGGTGTTGCGAGCTTAAGTGCTGGTTGCGCTGGGGTTCGAGGTGACGCTGTGATCGAATCGGTATTGGCGCGTGTGGCCTCTGCTTGCGCGGCTAATTCTGTTGCGGCAGCGGCCTCGGCGGATGGGACTTCGGCAGATGGGACTTCGTCGCTGCCGTTCTGAAAAGGTTTTTTGGGTTGTTCGCTCATAAAGTAGTGGTCGAAATTAGGTGTGTTCGGGGCAAGCTGTCAAGCGGCTCATTTACTTGGGGTGTTTTTGTGGATGATTTCGGCGAGTTCTTGTTGCTCGATTTGATCGAGCGTCTTGTCGCGTCGATCTAGGGTTTCGAAGGTTTTGATGACGGTTTCGGTCATGCGCTCGTGGGTCTCACTGGAGCCACCTACGATTGCAAAGCGATCGGCTTGGGTGATCCGTTTGTGTCCGTCCGTGTTGTCTAAACCGACTCCGAGCAGGTGGGCGGACTGTTTCATTTTGCGCGGCATCTTAAGTGAAGCTGCAGTTAAAGGTAAAACCAGTATTGGTACCGCGTTCACAGCGAATGTCAGAAAAGGCACGATCTTGTTTAATCAGTATTTCTCCAAGCCGTGTGAGCTCAAGCACGGCGAGAAAGGTAGCGACGATGGTGGTGATCGATGTGGTCGCTTCGAAAAGCTCTGAAAATAGAAAGTTGGGCTTTTGCTTGAAGCGCAGCAGGATGAACTCCATGCGGTCGGCGACGGTGACTTGCTCGGCATTGATTTCGCCTGTAGTGATGCGCTCTGCGAGCCGCCGAAGCACTTGGTTGAAGGTATTCCACAGGTCGACGCGTTCGACGGGCTTGAGCGGACGTTCGACCGCCTGCAGCGCCTCTTTAGGGCCGATTCGAGCGATCAGATCGTTACTGTTAAGAATGAGCTCCTCAATCTCGGAGGATGCTTCCTTGAACTTTTTGTATTCAAGCAGCTGTTGCACCAGTTCCCAGCGTGGGTCGATGTCGTCGTCTTCGACATCCTGATTGGTGCCTTGGTCCTGTTGCGGCAGGAGCATGCGACTTTTAATGTACATGAGCGTCGCGGCCATGACGAAGAATTCACCTGCGACTTCGAGCTCGAGATTCTCTATTGAGTCGAGGATTTCGATGTATTGCGAGGTAACGTGCTCGATCGGTATATCGTAGATATCGACCTCGTTGCGTCGAATTAGGTAGAGCAATAAGTCCAGTGGTCCCTCGAATGCCGGCAGTCGTATGGCGAAGTCATTTGAGGGGACGAGTGCTTCTTGCATGCTGATCGGTGGTTACTGATTTGCGAGTCGTAGGCGCACGGTAAATTCTAAATCGCTTTCGCGGCTAGAATCCTGGCGGAAGGTGAGCCCGTAGATGATTTCCCATGCGTTGTTGAGCCGCGTGTTGATACCGATCTCGGTGCTGGTGAATTCGCCAGTTTCGGCGTCGTAGCGGGTGTCTGCTAGAAGCGAATAGCGCTCGTTGATGCGATAGATGAAGTCGATGCGGTATTGATCGATCCGATCATCTAGGAAAACAGTTGAGAGCCCGATTTCCCAGATTTCGCCACTTCGTATTGAGGTGCGTGTGCGAAGCTCTTCGAGTGACATGCTCTGGGTTTGAAAGCGGCTGGCCAGGTCGAACTTGAGCCAAGGAGCGGGACTTAATACGAGCTCGATCCATGTGGCGTTGAAGCTGTCTTGTTTGTCGCCATCGTAACGTGTGTTCTTCTCAAACAGAATGTCTTGGTAGAAATTCAATGCGGCGAGTGTGCGCGAGCCATAGCCCTCCGCGCGGGTTTGGAACAGGTTTTCTACGCCGAGACGTGTGAGGTGTGTTTCACTGATGGAGTCGACGTTGCGTAAGTCACTCAGGTCAAGCATCGGACGGTTTAGATCGAAAGCGGTGCGATCGATGGCGGCGATCTCGTCTTTAGCATCTGGATCCGAGTAGTAGCGGTAGCGTAATACGGGGCGCACTAAGTGACGCAGACCGTTGATTTTCCACATTTTGTTTTGAGTGGCGTAGGTGGCGTAGGCGCGCGCTTCGAGGTCGAAACCAAGTTCGTAGATCTCTCGAGTGAATTGATCGTCTTCGAGTTCGCTGGGCGTCGGGTTGCCGTAGGGATTATTGTATCTGCCGAGGGCGAGCGGATCCATCTCTTGATTCTCGTAATGCGTGACGCGGGCGCCGGCGAGAGGGGTCAAGGTGAGCCAGTCAGTGAGTAGGATGGGGCGCTCGATGCGGTAGGTGAAGTCAAAGCGATCTGATTGACTGTCTTGGTCGATCCCCGGTATGACTTGGCCGAAATCTTCTTCTAAATGCGCATAACTGGCAGAGAAACGTTGGTAGGCTCCAGTCTTAAAAACAGGCACAGGGAGCAGATCGAAACGCACTTCAGGTAAACGCTCTTGCACCAGTTGGAAATCATTCGGGCGGACGCGTCCGAAGGCGGACAGAAAGTAGTTGTCGCCAGCGTAAACGGCTTCGACAAAAGAGTCTGGTTGTTGGTTGTCGCTGAAGTAGTCGTCGCGGAAATCGCGTGTCACCTCAGAATCAGACCAATAACTAGCCGAAGCAGTTATATTAATGCGCTCGCCGATGTGGTGTTGGTGACGCCATTCTACAAAGCCACGCTCTGAATCGATCGGTTGATCGTAAAGGCCAGGCTCGGGATCGCCTTGATCGTTGAGATATCCAGTACTCAGTGCGCCAGTGATCGTCTGGCTTTCGGAGTTGTAGGAATATTGAGCTGTCGGGCCAACCAGCACACCGCGTTTGCTGTAGAGGTCGAGATTGGCTCCGGCACGTAGCCATGAATTGACCGGGAACAGAGTCGTTGTTTGCAGGTAAGTGCCGAGTTCGCTATCCGAGCCCGCATCAACCTCGAGGAGCAAGGGGGTTTGATCGATGTAGTGGGTGTAGCTTGGGAGTTTGGCGACTGGCAGGTTGCCGATTCTGAAGGTCGTGGCGCTCATCGTTAATTTGCCGCCTTGTTCGCTGGTGAAATCAATCTGGTCAGAAGAGACATTGGGCGTGAAGCGCCCTGGATTACCATAATAGATCGTCGCTCCCTGAACGGTGGTGTTTTCTGTGGTGCCACCTGCGCTGACGCCAGCAATGTAGATTGGCCATTGCCCAGTTCGCAAGATATCGACTGCGAATACACTTTCTTGAGTATCATAGCTCAATTGGTCGGCGATGAGGCGATAGCCATCTCTTGAGATCGCGACGTTACCGAGGGCATCTGCTAGAGAGTATTCCTGATAGTAGGTAATACGATCCGCGTTGAGACGCGTGCCTTGGAAGTCGAGTCGGGCATCGCCGCGGGCGACTAAGCGCTGAGCAGCCTCGTCGAACTCTAAGGGCTCAATCGAGCTCAGTTCAGGCAGAGCCGCAAAAAGCGTCAGCGAAAACTTCGAGATGAGTAACAGGAGGGAGTATAACCGGGCGATTCTAAGCACGGGTGGGGACTATGGGCGGGGTATTTTAGGGCGACAAGTCTTTTATCGCATGAGTGTGAATCAAGTGGGTTTTTTCTGTTTGAATCGTCTGTTACGGCTTAGGTTCTTGCAAATAGTAACGGAAGTGATCTTTTCTTGCATCTGTGATTGTTTCTAAAAACCTCCTCGACTCGGTTACTCAGGTGACATCGAGCCAGCCGCACTCAATATTGGGAATGCATCCGCATACTGCTGGATCAAAGTCTAGCATCGTGGTGCGCGCTTTTTTAGATGATGCGTTGACTTGCGAGGTTGTGGACGTGTCCGAGCCCGAGGGCCCGCGCTACTCATTGAAGCGTTTGACGGACGACGGGTTCTTTGAAGGGGTGATTCCTAAGCGGCAGGATGTATTTGCCTACCGCTTAAGGATTGAGCGCTATAATGGCGAAATCCGTCAGTTCTATGACCCATATAGTTTTCTGCCTAGCTTGTCGGATAATGATGTCTACCTCTTTAACGAGGGCAATGAACACCAGGCCCACAATAAGATGGGCGCTCAGTTGCGTGAGTTAAATGGAGTGGCAGGTGTGTCGTTCGCCGTGTGGGCGCCGAGCGCAACGCGTGTTTCGCTGGTCGGTGACTTTAATCATTGGGACGGTCGCTACCATCCGATGCGCAGTCTCGGTGTATCAGGCATCTGGGAGTTATTCGTGCCTGGGCTAGAAGCTGGAGCCAAGTATAAGTTCGAGATCGGCACGCAGCAGGAAGATTTTCCATTGTTAAAGACCGATCCGTATGGCGCTCGGTTTGAGTCGCCTCCAGGCAATGCATCGATCGTTTGTAAAGTGGATGGTTATGAATGGCATGATGCCGACTGGATCAAGCAGCGCGAATCGACGGATTGGGCGAATGCGCCGGTCTCAATCTATGAGATGCATCTGGGATCATGGAAGCGGGTCGTCGAAGATGCCAACCGCCCGTTGTCTTATCGTGAATTAGCGAGTGAACTAGTCGACTATTTGAAGGACATGCACTACACGCATGTCGAATTCATGCCGCTATCGGAGCACCCCTTTGATGGCTCTTGGGGCTACCAAGTGACTGGGTTCTTTGCGCCGACGTATCGATTCGGCACGCCAGAAGACTTTATGTACTTGGTCGATATACTGCACCAGAATGGATTGGGTGTGATTATGGATTGGGTGCCAGCCCACTTCCCGACGGATAGTTTCGCGCTCGGTCAATTCGATGGCACAGCTCTGTATGAGCATGCCGATCCGCGGCAAGGCTTCCATCAGGACTGGGGTACTTATATTTTTAACTTCGGTCGCAACGAAGTCTGCACTTTCCTGATCGCCAGCGCATTGGCTTGGTGTGAGCGTTATCACATCGATGGCTTACGCGTCGATGCCGTGGCGTCGATGCTGTATCTTGATTACTCTCGAGAAGAAGGGCAGTGGATCCCGAATCAGTATGGCGGTCGCGAAAATCTCGAAGCAATCGATTTTCTGCGCCGCACCAATGATCTGGTGCATCAATATTATCCCGGTACGCTAATGATTGCTGAGGAATCGACCGCATTCCCAGGAGTGACTAAGCCGACATCCGAAGGTGGTCTCGGCTTCGACATGAAGTGGAATATGGGTTGGATGCACGATACTTTGGAGTACTTCCAGAAAGATCCGATTTATCGAAAATTCGAGCATCACCAGCTTTCGTTTGCGATGCTCTATCAGTATTCCGAAAATTTCACGCAGGTTTTTTCACATGATGAGATCGTGCATGGTAAGAGCTCGATGATGCTGAAAATGCCCGGAGAGCCGATGTCGAATAAGGCACGTCAGCTCCGCTTGCTGTATGCGTTTATGTGGATGTGGCCAGGCAAGAAGACGCTCTTTATGGGCTGTGACTTTGGTCAATCCGCAGAGTGGGCGCACGATGGTAGTTTAGATTGGCACCTGTTGGATTACTTGGACCATCAAGGTGTGCAGATGGTAGTGCGTGATCTCAATCGTATTTACCAACAGATTCCTGGTTTTGCCGCGGGCGATAATCATCCGCAAGGATTCGAGTGGATTAATAATTCGGACGCAGATAACAGTGTTTTAACCTTCCTGCGTAATGGCACCGAGAAGACCGATACATTGGCAGTCGTCGGTAATTATACACCCGTGCAGCGAGAAGGTTTCCGAGTCGGTGTGCCGTATCCTGGATTCTGGCAGGAGATTTTGAATACCGATGCCAAGGGATATGGCGGTCTTGGATTTGGTAATGGCGGTGGCGTCGTTGCCGATGAGGTCGAGTGGGATGGACGTCCGTATTCGATTAAGCTGGAATTGCCTCCAGTGTCGATGACTGTCTTCCGTTTTCAGGGAGAGGCATAGTTTCTGGATACATCCTACACCTCAGTTTATCGAGGGCGCAAGTTGAGAACCCTGACATTGATGGATATCACCAGATAGGCGGGTGTGGACAGGTTAGCTATGCTAGTCATTGCTCCAGGGGTTAATGACTAAAATATACATGCTATCATTTGCGGGATGGAGCGTACTGTGGGCGCAAATTTCTATTCTATTTGCTAGTGATACTAAGCTGTATTTTGAGTTTATTAAACCTGCTGTTTGTTTGCAGGCATGTTTACTTCGATTCTACGTAGGCTGGAGCAGCCTATAGGCGTGCTGTATCTTGAGTTATAAGGCCCGAACTGCAATACGATGAGTATAGCTGAGTCGGAGCGTACAGGCCCAGATTACCCGTGCTTTTAGCGGGGTTTAGCCCATTTGGGGCGTTCTTCGATCGTATAATCAATGGTGATCATTTTATCGCCCTCGTCTGTTTGGCGCACGAAGTAGAGCTTTATAGGTTGACCAACACCGTAGAGGTAGAGCCAGCGCTGAAACTTGGCAACGGAACTGATCGGGTAATGAGACATCCGAAATAAAATATCATCTTTCTGAATGCCGAGCGCTTGTGCGGGGCCACCTTCCCAGATATGTTCGAGGCCGATGCCGTAGCGGATTCGCCCTTTCATTAATGGGAATGCTATCTGCTCTTCTTCGCTGAGTGTGCGCACCGAAAAGCCGGTCCATGGCGAAACGAGGCTGCCGCGATATTTGATGCTGCTATAGACTGTCATCGCAAGCTTCATTGAGAGTAAGTGAATTTCGTCTTCACTGATGCCAAGTTGAGCCTTTTCATCTTCGTCCATTTCAGGCACGTGGGCGGTGTGCATTGCAAATATCTTGCCATCACCATCCAATATGGGACCTCCGATCGAGCTGGTGGGGAGTTCGATCTCGGTTTTCAACATCGTGGCGGTCAGATTTTCTTGGTAGCACTCGAGTTGATTCATTAGTGTGAATGTGCCATCGATCTTGAGGTACTGGCCGGTGCTATCCTGATGATACGCATACACGGGTTCTTCCGCCAATAGATCGCGATCAGTGTTGTGTTCGAGTATTTCGATTGGGCTGCGGTGATGAATCTTGAGGACGGCGAAGTTGAGCGTGGGCTCTAGGCCGATCACTTGCGCGCGCAGGCTAATTTGCTGGTCACCATCTTGTAGGATCGCATGTATCTTGCCAGATAGGCGCCCGGTGTCGGGGTCGATTATCTGTTTGTAGCTCGTGAGTAGATAGCCGTCTGACTCGACCACAAAACCGAGGCAGGATTGCTGGATTGGTGCGGCCTCAGGGCGTTCGAATTCAGTTTGTATAACTACTAGGCCAGCTGGGAATGCATTCGAAGCAGTCGCGATATTGACAACGATTCCACTAAAAAACAGGTAGGCGACAAGTTGTAGTGTTTTTGGTAGCTGCATGATGAATGGGGCTTATTGACTAGTTTTCCTAGCAGAGAAATCCTGTAGATACGGGTTGAACGAGTTACGTTTAATACGGATGTAGTCGTGACTTGAGCTTGCGTGGCAGGTGTTGCAGGTGGTGATTAGGCCATCGTATGCAGTGCTGATATGGTCAAAATACTTGGGTCTGTCCTGAGACGTATCGTATCTCTCTCTGAGCGTTTGATACGCCGGGAGTGCCATACGATCCATATAGAGGGCGACGGGTATGCCTTCATACTCGGGCAAGCTCTCTTGGATATCCTCGATCAAGACGAGTGACTCATGCAGGTAGAATCGAATCAGTGGGCGATTCTTCGCTTCGATCGATAGGCCGAGTTTGTGGGTGAGGACCTGTAGCTCAGCCATATAGGTGGCGAGCTCTTTGCGTCCCTGCTCTTCGTGTTCTAAAAATTCTGCTGCTGAGGTCGTGGCGCAAATTGAAGCGAGCGCAATGAGCAGGCTGAGTGCTTTGGTGAATGAGGAGTGTTTCATCGATTGTATTATTTTCGAGGCGTATCGCTGAGTAAGGCTTTTGAGGTCGTCGATGGCAAAACTAAATAGAATAAGAGATGTATAGTACAAATCCCTGATGTCTAATGATGATCCGTTTGTTATGCTGCGTCAAATTCGCCGCAAGGATCAGTCCTATTTGATGACTTTTAACAAATTACTGTAGTCATCGGTCCAGTGTATCAGACGAGCTTCCGCTCGTTCCCAATCGGTATGCAGGTCTTGGGCTATGATTTTATCAAGCGTCTCGGGTTGGCGAGACATCAGCACCCAGTTTGAGTAATACTCGCCCCTTCGTTTGCGATAGCGCTGGACCCAAATTGACTTTAGAGCGAACACGTCACCGAGCACTCGAACAGGATCACTTAAGTCGAGATGAAGATTAGTGATGTGGACGACGAGTATCCCATCGGCAGCCAAATGCTTTAAGTAGGTGTGAAATGCTTCTTCGGTAAATAGATGCATCGGGATGGAGTCGCCGCTGAAGGCATCGACAAAGAGCAGGTCGAATTGATTGGACTCATCAGCTGCGAGCTCTGCCTCCATCGTAATTCGTGCATCACCGAGTTTGACTGATAGGTCGGCTGGGCATTCTTTTAAGTATGTAAAGTGCTCACGTGCCAATGTTTCAACATCTGGGTTGATTTCGTAGAAGCGTATCGAGTCGCCTGGATTCGCATAGCCTGCAAGTGTGCCAGTGCCTAAGCCCACTACGCCGACGTTGATTGGTTGCTCAGGCTGGGCGAGTCGTTTCGGGTGGAAGTGAAAGGCGAGGCCAGCGCCGCTAAATTGCATGTAGTAGGTCGATGGTTTTGCGCGGATGGTATCATAGTCTAGATACTGTCGGCCGTGGTTAATGCGACCGTGGTAGAGTGCTCGCCAGTGATTGGATTTGCCCACATTGCCATCATACACACGAAGTGAGCCATAAAAGCTACGCTTTGCTGCCACGGTTCCGTCCATCTGATCTTCAATGTGAAGCCATAGGAAAAAGCTCATGGTGAATACGACTTGAATCCAAAATAGGCCGAAGAGTGCCATCCAAAAACGATTTGCGATGACGCCGGATCGTACATCTTGAAAGACGCGATAACTGATCATGAGAGCGACAACCAATAATGAGAGGTGGAGCTCCCACATGCCTGTAAAGATACGCGGTGCGACTTGACTGACGAGGATGCCGCCGATGGCTCCGCCCAAAGACACGACTAAATAAAATGAAGTCAAATAGGTGGGCGGCGGTTTGATGCGCACCATCTCTCCGTGACAGACCATACAGCAAGAAAACATCGCACTGAGGTAAATACTTACTTGGATGCTAATGTGTAGTTCTACGTCTGCATAATCTTGATTGAGTAGATACACCAGCGCTGCCACTGAGACTGTCGTTAGTGGTACCCAGATGCCGCGGTGATACCAGCGTGCATGATCAAAGCTGATGATAAAGGTGATCAAGTAAAGGCTGAGTGGGAGCACCCATAGGAATGGAACGACTGCCACGTCCTGGCACATTTGGTTCGTTGTCGCCAGCAGCACGATTGAACCGAGTGCGGCAAAGACTCCCCATAAAATACGATTCTGCAAGGTCGGGGAAGGAGAGGAGGTCGTATCCTCTGTAGGTGCTTCTGCTGACGGCTTATTCTGGATGAAGCCCCAGGCGCACAATGTCGCGCAAATACCATAGACGACATATGTGCCAGACCATAGTTGGGTTTGTTGGCGAAGCCCGAAGAGTGGCTCAAACAGGAAGGGATAGCTCAATAGCCCTAGAAGTGAACCGAAATTGGATACGGCGTAGAGCCGATAGGGCGAGGCGCCATTGGAAGCCGAGAAGAACCAATGCTGTATGAGGGGTCCAGATGCGGAAATTACGATAAAAGGCAGGCCGACTGTTTTTAGCAGTAGTAAAACGATTTCCCAGGTAGGATCGGCCGCTGTCTCAGGCTTCATTGCATCCGTCGGTGTAATTGGCAGGAATGTCAAAGATACTAGGATTAAGCAGAAATGAATCGCCGCTTGCTTGCGAGGATGATTCCGAAAGCAGGCTACCAACCCGTGAGCATAGGCGTAACCTGCGAGCAGGCCGATTTGAAAACAAAGCATGCAAGTTGTCCAGACTGCGGGTGTGCCCCCATACCAAGGAAGTATGTAACGTGCGAGGATGGGCTGGACTTGAAAAAGTAGGAATGCACTTAAGAAAATGGTAAGGATGTATCGCAGCATGGTATTATTTATGTAGAAAAGGGTTTTCGGTCAAAAGACCAAGTTTGTTTTTTGTCGTGTAAGTCGAGGTTAGGGATTATAAATTCTCGCCCTCTGATTCTGAGTCCGACAAGCTTCACGGTGATGGCTGATAATAAACTGTTAAACTTTTTGAAGATCGTAGTGTTGCTGGGGATTTTTGTGCTGTTGTTGTTGAGAGCATTTGAGACAACGGATGTTTTTTATAAGGTGACTGACCTCACCGCGGCAGTTGAGGATGCCGGATCGGCAAATGCTTTTGATCCGAGCTATGTGATGGGTCTGCTAGCGGAGTCTGGGAATTTGAATCCACATGGTGGATTGGATGAGACTTTATTGAAATCGCGTACGATTTTACTGACCTCTGATATCAATGCGAATAGCACGAAGCAGGTGGTAGGGAGTTTTATCCTTTTGAATAAGCAGGATGCACATACGCCGATCGATTTATACGTTCGCACCAATGGCGGTTATTATGATGATGCATTTGCGATTATTGATGTGATGCGGGCGATTGATGCGCCAGTGAATACCTATGCCATTGGTGGATGCCACTCTTCGGGGGCTATAATTGTTGCGAGTGGCACGGGCACACGAGCTGCTTATGCAAATGCACTGCTGATGGTGCACGATAATTTGAGTAAGAACGGTGGACGCTACAGTATTAATACTAAAGAGAACCAGCGCATGAACACTTTTTGGGCAGCATTTAAGCAAATCCCGAAGACCTGGTTTACGAAAGTAACTGACGAGACAAACTACATCACTGCCGAGGAAGCACTGGATTTCGGTCTAGTGGATATGGTCTTTAGGTCGGAGTGAAATCTTCAGAGGTTGCGTTATTTTTAGCGCATGATCGGGACTGGTGACGGTGCTGGCTGATTGACGTCGATCGAGCCATCATCACAGAAGGGGCAAATCATCATGTGTGATTCGCCGCTTGTGCACATGAAGCACTTTCCACTGCCTCGACAGGCGGGGCAAAGCTCTTTCCCAAATCGTAATCCTTCGCCTAGGCAGGACACGCATATTCCATTGGATGATTCTGCGCAGAAAATACAAAAATCCAAGTAGGTGTCACCACCGCAAATGGTGCAGTCGGTCATTCCTGCATGGTCCTGTTCTGCGATTTCAAGCAACTGTTGGTATTCTGCCCAGTTTTTCTCTAAAATAGCAGTCCATTCGGCATGACGAGCGCCTAGTATGCGCTGCCGGTAATCGGGGAGTTCCTTAGCGGCGATGGCACGTTCCTTTTGACGCTCCTCGAGCTGCGTTAGACGTGTAATACGCCTTTGAGTCGCTGTTAACTCTCGATCTTTTTGTGGAGACCAATCGACCACTTGCACAGTCCGTGTGTCAGCGGTTTTTGCAGCGTCTTCTTCTGCGTCGTTAGTAAAAATTACTTTAATAGCGAGAGTCAGAATGATTGCTCCTATGATGTAGTGTTTGCTGGTGATGATCATTCTCGATGCACGACTCTGAAGGTTTTACCATTGGACCCATCTGTCGCGAGACGATCTAGCGTGTTTGGGTCGTAATTAATAATGGTTTGGCCATTGCCTCCCTTATCTTCAACGAAGATGCCACCGCCGCCAATAATCGAACCATTGAAGTACTGAGTAGAGTCGCCGTTGCGCTCAATTTCTGCAAATACGGGCGAATAAACGACGCCTGAAATATTGACCTCTCGATGTAAATCAGCAATGGCGTTATTGTACATGAGTGCTGGGAGGTCGTCCTTCTTTGTAAACGGTGTAATTGCATTGCCGTCAGAATCCATGGCAATTTTTGATGCATCGACAATATCCTGGGTTATCCCAGAGTAACCGCTTACGAAGGTGTCTGGGTCGTTCGGATCAAGCGCGACAAATTGTTCAGTGGTGATGGGATTAATTTTAAGAGGTAGTTCAAATCTTACTTTGCTGTTCATTGAGATGGTAGGGTCGAAGAGCAAGACCAGTGTCCCGCGTATGTCGATGCCTCCAGGTGGGAAGCTCTTGTCGTCCCATTTGACGTCAATTTTTGTGCCGCCGCCGTCTTTACCATCGTCTTTGCCGTCGTCTTTGCCGTCGTCTTTGCCCTTCTTGTCTTTCTTACCTTCCCGGCCGTATTGGAAATCAAAGTGCTTGGCAGCGAATTGACTGATGCTAAAGCCTTCGCCATTCGTCTGTGATTTCCCTTTTTGTATTGCTAGGAAGATCGTAATGTTCGTGATCATTAGCAAGCACGCCGCAAGGGTATAAATAATACTCAGGGCTGTCTTTGATTTGAGTCGACTTAGGAGTGTCTCTTTCATGGTGATCGTCGGGTTGAGGGCTGTTTTTGCGGTCTCTTAGGATGCTTCTGTTGCCTATAAATCGGCGTAGTTAGTTATGCTGCCGTCGTCGATGTCGATGTCGATTACGATGATGCCTTCGAGGTAGCCCGGGCCGGTCTCATATGCCTCTTTCATCGCTTGTTGGAATTGCTTGACAGTGTAACGCGTCCCCATTGCGTCGCCAACTGCACTAAAGCGCTCAAAGTCAAATAACTGGTTGGTGGAGCTTGGGTCGGTGTAGTTCGGGATCTCATCGTCGGTGCCATATAAATCCGCGTCAATCTGTCCATCTTTCGGCACAAATTTGTCATATATCGTTGAACCGTTAGAGGTTGCCCCCCCTTCGATTGTTATTTTCTCACCTTCGATTACTAACTGCCCCTTCTGAGCGCTCTTTTTACTGACCTCGGTGCTGCCATCTCCTTCGGCAGTGCTGATAAGCGCTGCACCGAAGGCGTAGCTAGCCATGATATGAACTGTGACTGTTTGAGCGACCTCGCCAGAGGTCGCCACTGCAACGACGCGTGCAGTGCCTTCGCTAGAGTCTTTTTTGAGCCAAATTTGTGCACTCACTATCTGGTTAGTAAACGGAGCTCCGATCGTGCGCACATAGCAAAACTCATCCACCGTGCTCAATGAATTACTCAATGCATAGGGGAATTCTTCGTCTTCGGTGAGTCCAGTGGCTATGTCATTAGCGTTTGAAGTGAATGCGCGGTTTAAATCGTATGTGGCGATGGATGCGCCGCCGTCCGCAAACTGATACGCTTTTGCGAGCTGAGTTTGGCGTGATGTAACTTTTGTTTGTTGGGTGACGTGCGTGCCGATGCTACCAATTGTGCCGAGTAGAACCATCGCGACTAGCACATAAACAATAATTGAACCCTGCTGGGATTTCTCGGGGAAATGAGTCTGTGATTTCATGATGCTTGGGCTCGAGATCGGGTTATGTGCCATCTTGGCCATTCAAGCGATAGGCTGAGGTAGAGATGTCGATTTTCTGCGTGCGCCCGTTATTGGCTATTTGATTGAGGAGTCTGAACTGGATGTCGATCTGTCGTGGGTTCTGCCCATTTACCTCGAAAATTGCCGAACTGCCAATTGGTAGGGCGTTGGTGAGTATGGCCTGCGGGGCTACATTTGCGCTGCTTTGGTGTGAGATCGTTCCGCTGCCATCGACATCAGTTGATGCGTATTCAAAGGTCTCTTGATGATCGGTGTCATTATAGAAATTGCCATCTCCATCTGTATCCGTGATATAATCATCATCAAAGCTTAAGACTAAAGTATTGCCGTTATTAGAGACCTCAAAAGTATGGCTGTAGCGGGTGCGTTGGATGATTTTGAAGGTGGTGTTGCTTGCGGCTTTGTTGAATTCGGTCTGTTGGGTAATATCTAGCATCGCGTAACCGCTGAAATTCATTACGCTTACGAATGCCACACTAGCCATCGCCATGACTGTGGTAGCAATCATCAGTTCCAGTATCGTAAAGCCCGCAGTGCGAATCTTCAAGGGCGGTCGGTTATATATGTTTATGACGATGTGCTGGAGTAGTTGTTAATGAGAGTTGTGGTCTCAATCGTGGTGGAATTGTCGTTGTATATGTAGGTCGCCGAAACGGTCACGAGGTGGCCACCGGATGCGACTTTAAAGGTGCTGACTATAGTGACATCAACTGAGGACTCAGTGCCCGATGCGTTCCATGAAACTGATTTTTCTTGTTGCTCACTAATGCCTTCCGCGTCCGAAGTATAGCGAGCACTCGGTGTTGTGTAGCCATCGGCTCGTATCGCTTCTTGCTTCTGTATGACCAAGGCTAGCACCGAGCTATAGGTGGCTTGGCGACGCGAAATCTGGTGTAGCACTGTGATGGATCCGAAAACACCAATACTCATCAGTATGAACAGCGTGAGGGTAATCATGACTTCCACCAAGGTGAACCCTCGTTGCAGTTTTGTCTTAGTGGACATAGAAGCAGGTGAACTGGTGAGGAGCGAAGGCATTGGATTCATTGAGGATTCAAAAATAAGCTAACTGGATCGAAGGTAGACCTTGAGTCGAGCCAGTCCAATTTATTTAGTAGATTTACGTATATATACATGCCTTTTTACTAAATATTTATAATCTGAGGTGGGTTTGCCTTAGAATCAGAGTTACGTGTATTTCCCATGTTGCTTCTTCGGGGGCACTCTGTTCATTAGGTTCCATTATGTCAGACGCAGACTCCATTACCGAACTTCAAACGAAACTTACTCATTTGGAACATCATATCGCCGAGCAAGATGCGGAATTTTATCAATTGGCAAAGCGCCTAGATGTATTGAGCCAATTAGTGCAGGCGCAGAAGACACAGTTATCTGCGTTGTCGTCGGGAGGCGTGGCTGGTGCGGGTGATATGCCTGCTAATGAAAAACCGCCGCATTATTAGGTCTCTGCGGGGCTTCGGGGACCCCGCTTGCCGCTTTTGTGCGTTGTTGGACTGCTGGGCGTGAGTGGCGTGAGTGGCGTTATTCCTTCGCGAGTTCTAGCGAGCGTGCCTTAGCAGCGGCGAGTGCTTTGTCCACGAGTCCGCGAAAGTCATTGTCGCTGAATACCTTGAGTGCGGCAGCGGTAGTGCCGCCGGGGGACGTGACCGCGTCGCGCAGTGCTTCGGGGCTACCTTCACTTTCAGCCATTAGCATGGCTGCGCCTAGGAGGGTGTCGATGGCGAGGGAATGGGCGAGGGACTCGTCGAGTCCGCAATTGATGCCTGCTTCGCGCAGGGCTGCGGCAAACTCAAATACATAGGCGGGGCCACTACCGCTGAGGGCTGTGACGGCGTCGAGGTCGGTTTCTTCGACTTCGTGGAAGTTGCCCAGAGAGCCGAGGATCGCTTCGATGATCTCTTGATCCTTCGGGCTGAGCGGGTTCTGAGGTGTAAAGGCAGTCACGCCGGCACCGATTTGTCCTGGAGTATTCGGCATGGTGCGCACGACGTTGCGCGCATTGCTGAATTTTGCACTGAGTCGTGAGAGTGTTGTGCCTGCCAGTACGGAGAGGACGAGTTTGCCGTGCGCGGCTTCGGCCAGTGCATCGTCAATGACGTCCAGTTGGTAAGGCTTGCAGGCAAGCACGATAGTCTCCGTTTTGCGAACCACCTTAAAGATGTCCTTTGCGTATTGGATGCCGGTTTGCTCGGCCAGTTCCGGGCCGCTAGTGCCGTTGCCTCCAGTGCAGGCAATTTCTTCAGGAAGGTAGTGCTCTTCTTCGATTAAGCCGCGGACGATGGCGGCGGCCATGCGGCCGGCACCGATAAATACGATACGAATACTCATTTACAAGGGATGGGTCATTGTGGCGGTTACGCCACAGTCTGCGTTGGGTTTGAGGGTGATTTCTCCTTCAAGGTTGCGAATAGTGTGACGTGCTATAGTAAGCCCCATGCCGCGACCGACCGAGGTCTTGGTCGTGATGAAGGGCTCAAATAGAGTGTCTGTGACTTCTGGATCAATACCAGCGCCATGGTCGATGACTTTGATCTCTAGCATGGCAGGCCCATTATCGCGCGAGATACGGGCGGTGAGATGGATGGTTCGGTCAGCATCTGCGGTGCCCTTCGCATAGCTTTCCCATGCGTTGATGAGAAGCTTAACGAGGATGATTTCGAATATTTCTGGATTCGCAGAAATGGTGGCGCTTTCGTCGAGTTGCGAGTCGAGCAAGACTTGAGCGGGGATCTCGTGCTCATTCTTCAGACGGTCAATACTGTTGTTTAGCAGCAAGTCGATCGAATGAGTGGACAGTTCGATGCGTTCGTTGCTGGCGATGGTTCCGAGTTGGCGAATAATACCGACCATGCGGTTGATCGCGTTGTCCATCAGCATGACGCTACGCTTGACCATGTCGGGGCTGTCGTAGCCGTTTTTAATTAGGTCGAGATAACCGACGACGACGCCGAGTAGATTATTTAAGTTATGCGCGATCCCTTGGGTGATAGCTCCCACTGCGGCTGACTTTCGAACCTCGCCGAGGCGTGTTTGTAATTCTAGGTTTTCACGGAAAATCTCTTGCAGGCGAAGCTGTGTGCGTACGCGGGCTAGAGTCTCATCGAGGTCGATCGGCTTTGTGATGTAGTCGACTGCGCCAGCATTCAGACCTTCGAGCTTCCCTTCTTTCGAGGCCTTCGCGGTGATGAAGATAATGGGGATGGCCTCAGTCGCCGGATTTTCCTTCAGATGTTGGCAAGTTTCGATGCCGTCCATTTCGGGCATCATGATGTCGAGTAGAATTAAGTCGGGGAGATCCTGTTCAACAATGTTCAAGCATTCGCGTCCATTGTAAGCGACGAGGATCTCCATGTTTTGTCGTTCAAGTTTGCGTTGCAGCAGCTTGATGTTGATCGGTTGATCGTCGACAACGAGTATTTTGGGCTTACGATTAGTGCTCAAGTGAATGCTTTTTTTGGGGGGGCGGATGAAGGCGGTTGGCTTGTATGCTGCAATATGAAATAAAGTATAGCCTGATTTTTCGGAAGTTAAAACAGCAAAATTAATTAGGATTTTCAGATGAGCTAATAAGCGGCTCGGCCCTCTGGAGTTGAGTTTCGTCAATAACGGCCGTTCGACTCAGTAGATCGTGGCCCATTTGGCGCCGCTTGTTGAACAATAGTGGAATGAGTATCGCTGCCCAGCCAATGATACCAAAGCTAAAGAGCATGATTGTTTTTAGACCCCCACGAACGATGCCACTAAAGATCGTGGGATCTCCAAGTGTAATGGTGCTGATGCTACGCAGCCGACAGCAGCGTTTGCCGAGTGAACTACCGCCGAAGAATGCTTCTCCAGTGGAGAAGTAGAACCAGGCCGCCGTGATCGTCGTGCCTAGGGCATAGGAAATGATTTCAAACAGTTCAGGGTTGGTGCCGTTCATGTCGAAGATCATGCGTTTTGCATAATCGAGGTTTTGCATGGCTACGTTGTAATCTGCCCAAATTGAAGCCGCCTCGGGGAAGCTTTCGAACAGCGTCACTTTTAAAATTAACGCACTGACGCCAACAATCAGCGCTAAATCTAAGCAGAATGCCAGTGCACGAATAACAAAGCGCGCCGGCGGCATCGGCCCATTGTCGCATAACACCGAGTCGAGCGGGTTGCCCGGTTTGATCAATGCTGGCCCTGGAGGAGCGTGCTGTGTGCTCATGCTTGAGTGGCTTGGCTGGCTTTGAAGGCTCGCAGAGTGTTGTGCATCAGCATGGCAACTGTCATCGGTCCCACGCCGCCAGGGACGGGCGTGATGTGTGCTGCTTTGGCGGAGACGGTGGCAAACTCGACATCGCCAACGAGGCGATAGCCGCTCTTCTTACTGGCGTCTTCAACCCGATTGATGCCGACGTCGATGATGTTGACGCCGTCTTTGACCATGTCTGCGGTTACGAAATTGGCGCGTCCAATCGCTGCGATCAGCACATCGGCTTGACGGGTGATGCTTGGTAGGTCGGCAGTGCGAGAGTGGCAGACGGTGACGGTGGCATTGCCCGGGCAAGCTTTTTGCATCATAAGTAATGCGGCTGGTTTGCCGACGATTTGACTGCGGCCGAGTACGACGACGTGCTTGCCTTCGGTTTCGATGCCGCTGCGCTTAATCAGTTGGACGATGCCGGCAGGTGTGCAGGCGACGAAGCCACTGCTGTCTTCTTGGCAGAGTTTACCGATGTTAACGGTGTTGAAGCCGTCGACGTCTTTGCCTGGGAGGACACGGTTAAACGTGGCGGTTTCATTGATGTGCTTTGGCAGTGGCGCTTGAATGAGGATACCATTGACGTCGGAATCAGCGTTGAGTGCGTCAATCTGGGCGAACAGCTCTTCTGATGTAATGCTTTCAGGCAGCAGTGTTAGACGGCTTTCGATGCCGATTTTTTCGGCAGTTTTCTCCTTTTTACGTACATAAGAGACCGAGGCTGGGTCTTCGCCGACGCGAATGAAGGCGACTACTGGCTTTTTGCCTGAAAGTGCGCCGACTTCGACGGTGAGTTCTTCAATAATGGATGCTGCGATTGCGTTGCCGTCGATGAGTTGCATGATTAATTAGTTGGTCAGATTATTTGTTGAACTTTAAAGGTGTGTGAAATTTATTCCGCGAGGCGGATGGTGCGAGCCTGAATTATTAGGTCTTGGCTACCCGCTACGACCGGCCTGACTTCGCCGATGATTTGCACTTTCTTATTTAGTAGGGGGCGGAGATCGTTGATAAATAGTTGAGTCATGTCGACGTAGGTAATTTGTTGGCCAGTCGGCGATTTGAGGCGAACTGGGAAGCGTGGCCCGGTGTGACTCATTTCGCGAACCAGAGTTCCGACCAAATTTCGTAGTGGTAAGTCTGCGTTGAAGTCCGGGCGCTGTGGGAGTTCGGATTCTTGCTGATCGGCGACGCCAGTCATGATGCTGCTCGGCTGCGCTCGTTCTGTTGGCTGTGCTCTCTTGGGTAGCACGGGGGTCGGCGTTCCGGGGGCGGCGGCGCGCCATTTGATATTTTCTGGTCTAAGTGCGTTGGGTGCAAGCTGGCCGACCTTTGCGTTCGGGTCTATCTTGAGGCGCTGAGGGAGGGCGTGCCCCGGCACTTGATCGGCGGTGTAGTTTGGGATGGCGAGTGAGTTGAAATAAACGGGCACGGCCTTGCGAAAACGAATGGTCGACCAGGTGTCGTTGCGGGCGATGATCTCGAATATATCGTGCCGTTGAATCGTGGTCAGCACTTGAGAATGCTGATTGGGTTCTAGGCGCACTAGGCTATTAGGCGCGGCTTCGAAGTTCTTGGAGAGTCGCTGGCTAAGAATGTAGCCGTCGAGTGTGGTGGTGTATTCGAGCCATTTCCAGCCCTGCTGTGCTTTGTCCACTTCTAACACGGCGCGCGCTGCCTGCATCAGCGATGAGTGGGCATCGATTTTGGCAATAATTGCGGCCTCCGCGGATGGCGCTAGTCGGAGGATGACGTCGTTTCCGTGTAGATGCGCTGCGCAGATCAGTGCTGTAAGTGCGAAGGGAGCTATGCGCCAAATCTGCATCATGGAATAATAAAAAGGGAATTAGGTGAGGTTTATTTAGTGAAGAGGCGCTCGATGTCTTTTTTGCCGAGTATTTTGATGCCACCCTTAGGGATGTTCCTTAGAATGATGCCGCCGATTTGCACGCGAACGAGTTTTTTGACGAAATAGCGGTGGGCTTCGAATAAACGGCGGATTTCGCGCTTTTTACCATGATGAAGGTGCACTTCGAGGCGACGTGCAGAACCTTCGCCTAGGTCGGGGGCGGGGATGACTCGCTCCGCTTTGAGAAAGTCGCCTTCAAATTCAACGCCAGCCAATAGCTTTGGGATATCTATTTTTTTGAAATCTTTGTTGAGCACTACGCGGTAGCGCTTGGTGATTTCGGTGCTCGGGTGCGCGATCTTGTTGGCTAGGTCGCCGTCGTTGGTAATAATGAGCAGGCCCTCGCTGTCTTTATCGAGTCTGCCGGCACAGAAGAGGCGCAGACGCTGAAGGTCGGGTTGAAGGAGTTGAAAGACTGTTTTTTCAGCAAAAGGGTCTGAGTTGGTGCAGACGTAGCCTTTTGGCTTATTCATTACCAGAGTGATAGAGCGCTCCTGTTTGTGTAGGATCGGCTTGTTGTTTACAAAGATCGATGCGTCTGGGAGTGCTTTGTCGCCGAGTTCGGCTCTTTTGCCGTTTACACGTACATTACCATCTTCGATGTGGCGCTCTGCTTCACGACGTGAGCAAATGCCTGCGTTGGCTATAATTTTCTGGATGCGTTGTTCTTCGGGCTTTGACATATATGCACTTGAGCCTACTTCCGACGCTGCTGTCAATATTGCTCGATAAAAGTAACATTCGTGCTTGCCCCGAGTCGAAATAATGGGGAAGACTTTATCGACTATACAAAGTGAACTTAATTTTTTGAATGACTGAAACAATTGATAAGAAAATAGCCCTCGTCACTGGAGCGGGCCGTGGAATTGGCAAAAGCATAGCTGAGCTACTTGCAACAAAAGGGCATCATGTGATTTGCGTGAGCCGTTCTGCTGGATCTTGTGGCGCTGTTGCAGATGCCATTAATGCGGCTGGCGGTTCTGCTCAATCGCTTGCAGTCGATGTCGCGGACAATGCGGCTGTTCTAGCTGCCTCAGAGCAACTCTTGGAAGAGCACGGCAATATCGACATTCTGGTAAATAACGCTGGCATCACCAAAGACGGACTCTTGTTCCGCATGAGTGATGATGCTTGGAGTGATGTGATTGATACCAATCTCACGAGCTGCTTTAGCTGGATTAAGCACCTTGCGCGTCCGATGACCCGCAAACGATGGGGGCGTATTATTAATATTTCGTCAGTCGTCGGTTTGACTGGAAACGCAGGACAGGCTAATTATGCAGCTGCCAAGGCTGGTATGCTCGGTCTCACGAAGAGCCTCGCCAAAGAATTTGCGGCGCGTAACGTCACTGTCAACGCTGTGGCTCCTGGGTTCATTGCAACTGATATGACTGCAGAGCTCAATGAAGATCAGCAAAAAGCCATCGTTGGAGCGATCCCCATGAAGCGTATGGGTAGCGCAGCAGACATCGCACATGCAACAGCATTTCTCGCTTCAGAAGAAGCAGGTTATATCACTGGTCAGATTTTTACAGTTGACGGTGGTATGGTCATGTGATGCTGAAAAGAACTTAATCTTAATCTAAATTTAATATATTATGTCAGAACAAACAATCGAACAACGCGTATCAACAATCATCGTAGACCAGCTCAACGTAAATGAAGAGCAGGTAACGGCAGCAGCGTCTTTCCTTGACGATCTCGGTGCTGATTCTCTCGACACAGTCGAGCTGATCATGGCATTTGAAGAAGAGTTTCAGGACGAGATTGACGGTGAAATCCCAGAAGCTGATGCTGAAAAGCTACAGACTGTTGGCGATGTCGTTAAATACATCACTGAAAAGGCTGGATAAGCCCTTTCTCTACATTTCATAACTTAAGCCGCTTAATCGCGGCTTACTTTTTATCACAGACTATGGACGAATCGTTTAAACGACAGCGAGTAGTGATTACCGGTATCGGAACTGTCACAAGTTACGGCAATGGAGTTGATTCCTTCTGGGATAGTCTCCTTGCTGGCAAAAGTGGTATCGATCGGGTTCAGTCATTCGATACTGCTGAATACGCAAGCAAGGTTGGAGCGGAAGCTCTGGACTTTAAGCCAGGTGATTTTATGGACCCGAAAGAGGCTCGTCGAAATGACCGCTTTACTCAGTTCGCAGTCGCCTCGTCTAAGCTTGCATTAGCTGATGCTGGCATCGATCCGACAAAGCTGGATGCGGACCGCTTTGGCGTGCTCGTTGGCTCTGGTATTGGCGGGATGTTAACGACTCAGATACAAAGCCGCCGTCTCTTTGAGAAGGGGCCGCGCAAGGTGTCTCCATTCATGATTCCTTCTTTAATCGCAAACATCGCCAGCGGTGTGGTTGCCATTGAGGTGGGTGCTCGTGGTCCCAATTACGGCATCGTCAGTGCCTGTGCTTCTGGCACGCATAGTATCGGCGAGTCTTTCCGAATGTTGCGCGACAATGATGTCGATGTGATGATCGCTGGAGGTAGCGAGGCTGCCGTCACGGAGCTTGGTTACGCTGGGTTCTGTTCGATGAAAGCGATGAGTACAAACTTCAACGACGAGCCTACACGTGCTAGCCGTCCTTTTGATAAGGGTCGCGATGGGTTTGTGATGGGGGAAGGCGCTGGAGTCTTAATTATGGAGACTTTGGAGCATGCGCAGGCGCGCGGTGCGACAATTTACTGTGAAATTGCTGGTTATGGTGCGACTTGTGATGCGTATCACATCACATCTCCCGATCCAGAAGGTAAGGCCCTTTCGTTTGCTATCTCCAAAGTGATCAAGCAAGCGGGCCTGCAGTCGGAAGATGTTGATTATATTAATGCGCACGGCACTTCGACTCCATATAATGATAAGTTCGAGACTGTCGCGATTAAGAAAGCGCTGGGTGATCATGCATACAAGATTCCTGTTACTTCCACCAAAGGCATGACGGGGCACTTGCTCGGCGCTGCAGGTGGTATTGAGTCTGCGGTTTGTGCCCTTGCGATTCGTGATGGTAAGATTCCACCGACGATCAATTACGAAGAACCTGATCCCGATTGTGATCTCGATTGCGTGCCAAACGAGATGCGTGAAGCAGAAGTGAATGTCGCGATTTGTAATAACCTTGGATTTGGCGGGCATAATGCGACGCTTCTATTTAAGAAGTTCGTCTAGTATCGACCGTCGCTATTATTGAGCGTCGCTATTATTGAGCAAGAAGCCCGCGATTTGTCGCGGGCTTTTTTTGTTTTACCGTTGTCTCTCGGTTCTTGTCATACCTTCTGGATGGAATTGACCTGCATCACTTACTGCAGCGAATCTCAAGCGCCTGCATCGATTTACTCCACGGCACGGAATCACACTGATTAACTGGATTGAGCGCTCTCACTTCTTGACGTCTTGCTACATTCTGTCGCATACTGATTGATCATTCGACTCATGCAGCAACATAAAGCACTTATTCTTCGCAGTAACCGTTTCCTTGGATCGTATTTGGTGAATAAGGGCTTGCTGTCCAGTGCAGATTTGGATTCCGCAAATGAGAAGTTTATGGAGGCAATTCGATCGCCTGAGTTGTTGAAGAATGCTTCGATATTAACGACCCTGCTATACGATTTGAAAGTGTTAGACGAAGCTCGCTTGCTCGATCACATTGTTGAGGAGCATGGCATCGGCCTCATTGACTTAAATCAGGTTCAGCTGGGTTCGCTGCCTTCAACCGAGCTAGATCTATCGCTCTGTTGGGCCTCTTCGACTATACCTTTCGATAAGGTCGAGGAGACTTACATGGTTGCGACTTGCTACTATTTGAGTGCGCCCGTGGTAAAGCACTGGGAAGAGCTTTTGAATGGTAAAGTCGTTTGGTATGGCACTTCAATGGCTTCGATGAGTCGAGGGCTTGAGCGTTTAGAGGATGTATTAGCTGCTGAGAAAGCCGCAGCCGAAGAGGAGTTGTAAGGTGTTAGATAGAAATAAGAGATATGGCTTTTAGCGTTTTAATTTTAGATGACGATGTAGACTTCAATAGCTTATTGACGGATATTTTTGAGCAGGCGGACTACATAGTTACGTCGCTCAAAGATCCAATCGAAGCGATTGAAGTTTTTAAAAATACCGATTATGATCTGGTGGTGACCGATCATCGAATGCCGGAAATGAGTGGAGCTGAATTCATGAAAGTGATTAAGCAAATGAAGCCGGAGGTGCCTGTGATCATGGTTTCTGGTTTTATGGAAAATGATACGATTCGTTCACTGATCAGTGGCGGCGTGGGCGGAGTTTTCCTGAAACCACTCAATATCTTTTCCCTGCTGGATCGGACTGCTGAGCTCATTGACGAGGCAAAACGGTTAAAGCAAAACACTCAGTCGAACGACGTTGCTTTGGCTGGAGCAACTGCGGCAGAAGTCGAGGGGGAGGCGCGTGGTTTTCCTTTTATCTCATTTCCGTGCAAGTCGCAGGCATCCATTGATTTGGCGGAACGTCTTTATCACCTACGTAATTTTAAATCAACTTTATCTTTGATTGGTGAGCCCGGCACGCAATTCCGTCTGATCTGTGAAGACATCCGAAACTTCTACGAGAGTAACAAAGAGCACTTTATTTATTTGAGCCCAGGATCGTTCGATACAGAGCAAGTGCTTTCGATGTTTGAGCAGGCTAAGCAGTCCGGAGCAGAGCGAGTGACCTGTGTGCTGTTGGATGTTGAGTCTATGGCCGATGCGCAAAAGCGTCTCGCCACTGTTTTGTCAAAATGTGCGGGGGTATTTGAGTCGATCGAGATACCGTTGAGGACGATATTTTGTGCCAATGGCGATTTAGATGCGCTATTTGATGAAGGGCGTATTGATGAGGATTTGTATATCTTGATGGGCACGGCAGAAGTTTGTGTGCCCGCCTTGCGCGATTGTGTATTAGATATTGCGATCTTGGCGCAGCAGATGGTCGTCGATATTATTCGAGAGAAGGGCTTGGCCTCGGTGTCTCGATTTGAAGCCTCGGCTAGGGATTTTCTTAGTAAACAATCATGGGATAATAATTACGAGCAACTACGCATGACTGTACGGCAAGTCATGGAGTCCAATCCCGGGGAGGTATTGATGCTCTCGGCAGTCACTGCTGCGCTGCAGTCCACTACGCTAGCTTCACCGCGGGCTCGTTTTGAGGCGCGCCTATCACGTGCACGTGTTGATTATGTGCGAGCTACTTCGATTCTTTTGGGGGGCGATAAAGCAAAAGTCGCCGCTTTCTTTGGCACAGATACGACAGTGATCGAGGCAACATTAAAGTAAATTAGGCGACCAACAGACCTTAACCGGAGTAGATACTATGGCTGGACGAATATTAGTTTTAGACGATGAAGAGAACTATGCTGAAATGCTTCAGGATCTTCTGCGTCAACATAACTACCGGGTCGATATGGCAACACGCCCGCAACGGGCAATTGATCAATTGGAGGAGATTCCTTATGATCTGGTCATCTCAGATTATAAGATGCCGGTCATGGATGGTGCCGAGTTTCTTAGGGAAGCTCGTGGGCTGTACCCGAATTTGCCCTTTATTTTAGTCTCTGGGTTGATGAATACGCCCGAGTTGGTCAAGGTGGCTAATATGAGTGTCACTTTGGTGATGGAGAAGCCTTTGGATACGACCGCATTCTTAGCGCACGTGGCGAAGTTTGCAGAGCAGATGACGAGCGAGGAGAAAGAGGCATTTGATCGTGAGCTTACCAGTGATGACGCTCCAGCGGCTGACAAGGATCAGGGGTACCCCGAAGAACCACGTTTCTTTAGTGCAGGCTGTGCAACATCAACACGCTTTATGCAAGCTGCGTGGGCTATCAGTCAGAACGGCACGAGTCTATTTATTCTTGAGCCTGTTGGTGGCGATGCAAGCCTCGCGGTAAAGGATATTTCATCGTGGCGTGGCAACCAGGATAAGCCGATTCAGGAACTAGGCTTTGAAGAGTTCACCGCTGTAGATGCCAGTAAGCTCAAAGAGCTGCTTGCGGATGAGGAGCAGAGTCAGGTCCTGTCGATTCGCTTGACGTCGCTAGATCAAGTGCCAAAAGCGCAAACTCATTTGGCGAAAGTCTTGCAGTCTATCGATTTTGCCAAGAATGCCCTTGTTGTTTATGTGCTGCAAGGCCCAGTGTCGGAGTTGCAGTTTTTACAGCAGGCAGATTCGCTTGGTTGCATTTTGCCGCCGCTTTGTAAGCGTCCGATCGACATCGCTCAATACGCGCATCGTTTTGCTCGTTTGCTAGCTGATCGTACCACCAAGCCACGAGCGGCAGAATTCACTCAAGAGGCGGCATATGCTGTCTTAGCTTACGAATGGCCGAGGAATTACCAACAGATACAGGAAGTCATCTCGGCCGCGGTCGAGGCGAGTGAAGACGCACCCATCGGTCTTGAAGCCTTGAAAGGTGAACTCACCGAAGGCGTGATGCCTGCTCCAGAAATCCGTCTGGCTAAATTTGTTAAAAAAGCTCAAGCTGGGCAACTTAAAGATGAGTTGTTGGCTTCGGGAGATTCTGTGGCGGTTTTGGTGCGTCGACTTGAGCTCGGTTCAAACCTAGAAACTGAAGACGATTTGAAACGGCTGCCCTTACTCAATCCGAACCTATCGAATCTTTAAGACGTCGATTCTGTAAAAACTGAATTCTCACTGACTGACCCCAACCCTGTTCACTTATGGCACTTGCCCGTATTCAAGCCTCGATCGTCAAAAATTTGCTCAAGATGGGGCATCTGTCGGATGCGCAATGCCAAACGATCATCGATACGGATGAGGATTTTTCAGGTTTGGCTTTGGAATCGCTGTTATTTGAAGAGTATAAAATCTCCCCGTTTCAGGTCTTATTTGCAAAGGCGCAAGCATTCGATATGCCGCCGATTAACGTAAAGCATTGTTTGGTCAATGAGGCGACGTTTTCGAAGTTAGAACAGGACTTTTGCCGTGAAAATAGCGTCCTGCCGCTCGGGTTTGCCGGTGATTACATCATCGTCGCCGTGAGTAATCCATTTGATCTCGAGACGATTAACAAGGTGAAAGAGATGGCCGGAATGCCTGTCTCAGTGCTTCTTGGGCTGGAAGGTGCAATTAATGATGCATTGCGCGGTGATGAAGAAGAGCGACAGGCCGTGGGTTTTGGTGATGTGGTCGAAGCGCTCGGTATGGATTTTGCGAGCGAAGAAGATTCGGAAGATGATTTCTCCGACGAAGAGTCTGCGCCGATTATTAAGCTGGGTAATCGGATCATTGAAGAGGCTTATTTTGCAGGTGCCAGTGATATCCATATTGAACCTTTTGAGATGGAGACACGGGTGCGTGTTCGTATCGATGGTATTTTAAAGCATCAACTTTCGATGCCGCCTGCGGCGTCGGGTGCACTGCTGGCTCGTTTAAAGGTAATGGCTGAGCTCGATATTGCTGAAAAGCGATTGCCGCAGGATGGGCGTATTCAGTTTAAGCAATTTAACAAAAAGGGCATCGACGTGGATTTACGTGTAGCGACAGCGCCACTGAATTATGGTGAAGGTGTGGTCATGCGTATCTTGGATAAGCAAAAGAGCACTTTGCCGCTGCCTGCGTTGGGATTTTCGGAAGAGAATCTCAGCCGTTATAGAGAATTGATCACGCGTCCCTATGGTATGGTCTTGCACTGTGGGCCGACTGGTTCTGGTAAGTCGATGACGCTCTATTCTGCGCTCAATGAGATTAATAAGGTCGATGTCTGTATTCGCACCGCGGAGGATCCGATCGAGTATACCTTGCCAGGTCTATTGCAGATGCAAATGCAGCGTAAGATCGGTCTGACTTTCGCTACTGCGCTGCGTGCATTCCTTCGTCAAGATCCGGATGTGATCCTGGTCGGCGAAATTCGTGATAAGGAAACAGCTGGCATCGCTGTTGAAGCGGCACTTACAGGCCATATGCTCTTCAGTACCTTGCACACCAATGATGCTCCGACGACTGTTTCTCGACTGACTGAGATGGGCGTGGAACCGTTTATGATTTCAGCTTCTTTAGTGTGTGTGTGTGCACAACGGCTGATGCGACGTGTCTGTAAATCGTGTAAGCAAGTCCACCTACAGACTGGTAACGAAGCGGCGATTATGCAGCGTGCTTTAGGGTGGGCTGGAAAAGTTCCGCGCGCGAGTGAAGATGGCTGCCCGAGTTGTGGCGGTAATGGCTATAAAGGCCGTGTCGGTATTCACGAATTGATGGCGACCAGTGAAGAGCTTGTTCAAGCGATTAATTCCGAAGAAGAGGCAGTCGTGCTCAAACGAATTGCGATGCGTAATGGAATGAAGACTTTGCACCAAGACTGTATGCTGAAGGTCAAGGACGGCTTGACAACTATGCAAGAAGCCTTGGGCGCGGTGCCGCCTGACATGGAGCAATACGAAGTTTCCGCAGGCAGCTAGTATACTTAGCAACTTCTTAGTCTAGCGCTGCTAGGATCGTATGAGCGATCCGCGCGCTGCTACCTTTATTGTCTGCGTGCCAGCCTCTGCCCGCCTGTGACATTGCAGCTCGTGCCTTCGAGTCTTTGGCTAGATCGAGGACGAGTGCTTTGAGCTGGTTTTCTTCGTTTGCGTAGAGCGCGGCACCACTATGCACTAAGGATTTTGCCACTGCCTTAAAATTCGTCATGTTTGGCCCCATTAAAATAGGGATGCCGATGCCAGCTGCTTCGATCGGTGTTTGCCCGCCTATATTTGGTTCAAGGCTTTTGCCAACGAAGGCTAGGTCCGCCACTTGCGTGAGGCGAGCGAGCTCACCAGTTGTGTCGGCCAACTGAATACTGACGCTGTTCGGGGTCGCGGTGTTTTGTGAGCGTTGATGCCAAGTGAGCGGCTGCTGTTTGAGTAAGCGTATGATTTCCAGAGCCCGCTCTGCATGGCGAGGCACTAAAAGCAGACGGCAATCGATGCCTGTCGCAATGACACTCGCTTGGATGCGCAGGAGAGCCGCTTCTTCGCCTGGCCAGGTCGAAGATCCGAGTAAGATGAACGGTGGCTCTTGCTCGGCCTGGTGTCCAAACCCAAGTTCTTCGCAGAGCGCCCCATGTGCGAGCTGATCGAGTTGCGTCCCGAGAGTGACGTCGAATTTGATACTGCCAGTGGATACGGTGGTGTCTGCATTGGCGCCCAGCTCAATGAGACGAGCTTGGTCTAGATCACTGGCTGCGAAGACGTAGTCCAGCTTTTGTAGCAGGCGTTTTGCGAATCTCGGTACTTCTTGGTAACGTTTAAAACTTCTATCTGAGATACGTGCATTGATTAGAAATGTGGGGATGCGGTTGTTACGCGCTCGATGCAAGTGCTCAGGCCAGAGTTCGCTCTCGGTCATAATAATTGCGTCTGGCTGTATTCGTTGCCACGCCAGTCGTGAAAACAGCCAGAAATCGAGCGGAAATATGCCAATGCTATAAACGTGTTGCTGGTAGCGTTTTTTGGCCTCGGCGTATCCGGTGCTGGTGGTGGTGGTTAGTACGATTTCGATCGTATTGTCTGCCTGTAAGGCTTCGATCAGTGGGCCAATTGCCAGTATCTCACCGACGCTGACTGCTTGCAGCCAGATGCGTTTCTTATTTGGAGCGGGTGGGCTGAGCCGCCGGAATCGTCCGAGCCGATGCTGGAAGTCTTTTGCGTAACCGCCACGCCGCCACATGCGCCAACCGTAGTAGGGCAGCACCACCAATAAGGCGGGGAGATACAGTAATCTATAGAGCCAAATCATTTTAGAGGATATCAATCGTCATTCAGCCAGTTTGAAAGTTTAAAAGCGATAAAACTGAGCTGACGCGCATCTGTGCTAAATAAAATAGGCCAGAAGCAAAATGCTTCTGGC
>Ga0209092_10000356_pt1 | contig 44038 bp, 24 predicted proteins | sample FraStrMetagenome_FD_187446 | JGI IMG/M metagenome (GOLD analysis project Ga0209092, IMG submission 187446) | Marine eukaryotic phytoplankton communities from Arctic Ocean - Fram Strait ARC3M Metagenome (SPAdes) (version 2) | ecosystem: Environmental > Aquatic > Marine > Oceanic | place: Fram...
ATTATTATTATTATTATTATTATTATTATTATTATTATTATTATTATTATTATTATTATTATTATTATTATTATTATTATTATTATTATTATTATTATTATTATTATTATTATTATTATTATTATCTCCTTCGAACATCATCATCATAGTAGTCACCTAAAATATAACATACAACAACAACAACAACAACAAACAACAACATAACCTTTTATTTATTTTATGTATCTCAACAAAATAACTTCTTTGAAAATGCAAAAAATCTACGACGAACAATTCTGCAGCAGCTATTCCATACCAAAGGGAAAGTGGGAAGCCAGGATTCGATACCAAGCTTTCAAAGAGACACAGAAATGTGCTGGACTTCAAGTGTATGGAATTTCTAAGAGTTCTCTTGTGTACGGCGTTTTGAGAGAAAATGATGTTATCATTGAGATTGATTCCACCTCTCTTTTGAATCTGGATTGCGAAGATGCGAAAGTCAAACTCAAAAATGCAATTAAAAAAAAGAGATTCATTCTCACAGTGTATCGAGGCCCTTCTCGTTCTACATCCAAACGGCCGAACAGACCACTTTCGCAAATCAATGATTTTCCCGCCGTTCTTATCGAAGATGACCAAACCACACCAAAGGCACAAACGACTGATATTTCACAACCAAAACGCAAATCAAATCAACAGCCTTTTTCCTCTTCTACTTTTCCGAAATTGAAACCAATAGACCATAGATTCATCTTAGCACAAACAAGTGGCCAATTTTTGACCTCCTATCATCATTGGACTGCACTTAAAAACCTCGAACTTTTTTACACAACCACTAATGAAACCTGTTCGTTAAGGAGTCAAATACCCTTCGCCAAACTAGGAATTCGATGTCGAAATTGCAAGTTAGATTCCAAAGATTTCAACTCTTTAAGAGGGATCTGTATTATGAGCGATGTTCCAAAAGTCATTCAACATTTTGGAACCAATCACTTTCCATTTTGTAAAAGTCTCTCCCAAGGTGAAAGAACATCGTTTTCCAAAATAGGCATCGAACTTCATCAACGTGAAGTCTACGAGTATCTGACTTGGTTCTCTGTCAAATACAATCTATCTCATGATGGAACAAAAATATTTTTCAAATGTAGTCATGATCATACTCCGAAGCCAGCTATCACCTCATTAATATCCATACTCAATTCATTGCAGCCACCTCTTGCTCGAGCCATGAATTTGGAGAATCTCTATCAAAAAGATGAAAACACTACAAAAACAAATAGGACCAAAAAGAGTCCACCTTTAGTCGACTCGATACAAGAACTAAATCATAGAGTTATCCCCCAACCAAAGAAACCATCTATATCACCAATAATACCAAACGAAAAAAATTATGAGAAACCCTTATTATCTCTCAAGGATACCACCATTCAATTTCAGCAACAACTTAATAAAAAAGGCAATGACGCTGCACAGTTCTTCAAACTATCAACTACCAATGCTAATCTTCCAAAACCGTTACCTTCCTCAGTATCTACAAATAACACAAAGCAACCAGTCATAGTTGGTGAAACGATACCAAAACAAGTACCATTAAATACACTCCCTCACCCACAAGAAAAAATTCCCCCCACTGCACTTGCAAAAAATAAGGACAAACTAAAAATACAAAATCCCAAAGCCTTCACACACTTTCAAACCCCCAAAACAGACAATCTTAAATTAAATGTCCCAACAAGTAAAAATATCCCAATCACACAAAATCCTTTCATAAAGAAGTCCAAAGCCCAAGCCAAAGCAGCTGCAGAAAAAAAATACGAATATTCCCTTAACGATAGGGCAAAGGATTTTTTGGATACGAATAATCCCAATATGAAAGATAGTGGACAAAATAAGCGTTATATCCCAAAAATGGGCTATGGCTTAAAGTCCACTTCCGACTCACTAGTCAGTGTGCCTGATGTTACTTTACTTAAATCTCCAGAAAATCTGCCTCATCAAGCCATGCAGTTTCCCAATCCAAATTCGTCTAGTCAACCTAAATCTATACAGAAAGTAGTTCCCTTTCAGCCACCCTGGAATTCTAAAACATATCCACCACCTCATTGGAATAGGCCAAAACCATTGGATCAAAGAAATAATATTACTGCTTACGAAAAGAAAATGTCTTCACCTTCCAATTTTATCCCTGCGACACCTTCTTACGCGAAAAGCAATACTTCCAATATTAAAATCAACAGCTATAGCAATTTTCATCATCACTCGAAGAGTCAAGCAGGATCAGTCACTACCCCTTTGTTGCATCAATATAGTAGCACGGGAAGACAGGCCCTGCAAAGTAATCCCGTAAACTTACATTCTGGAATCTATCATACCAATCAAACAAATACTCATAAAGCGAGCAAAATTGTTTCAAAAAAGTCAATATCGTCTAAATCGAGCAATAAAAAAAAGAAACAAATCTCAAAAGTAACGAAACCAGAAAAGGACCCCTTTGACTGCATTCAAGAATGCAGTCTCCTTGAAAAATCTGACAGAGGCTTAATTACTGAATATATATTTTTAGCTGTTGCTCAATTAGAAGCATTTCAACTTGAGGGGCGGAAAGGAATACGTTGTCGTCACTGTGCGTATGAGAAAAATTCTCATTGTATGTTTCCAACGAAGGCAAGACATTTGAAATCGTTCATACAGAAATCAGCTCAATCGCATGTAATGCTGTGCAAAAGTGTTCCAAAACACATCGTAAACACCTTAAAAGAATTACAGCAGAAGCAAACACAGGAATACACTAAAATCCCAGCTTCGAATGTGGATTATTTTTATCAGAATATATGGGAAACTTTCAATAAAGTAGTATCAGCACCGGCGATAAATGCAACAAAACTATCAGAGACGCAAACCATACAACATTTACAAAATTCTTTGGATGAAAATGTGGGCATGAAAGATTTAGAGATTTCAAAAGCAACTAAAGAGAAAGAGAGATTACATTATTCTGATGATAGCTCTTATGATGGTGTAATATTAACTGAAAAAAAGATATCAAAGGATGTAAAGATGAACTACAAAATTGATAAGAGTGAACAAAATTCAGATGGTATAAAAACGCCTTTGAATTATTTGACTTCAGAAGAAGAAAATGCAGATTGTAATAAGGACGAATACGACGAAGATAACCCATTCCTATCATCAGACTCAGATTATGATGATAAAGATGAAGATCAAGACGAAAGGAGTGATATAGCTTATGGAGAGAGTCATATCAAAGAAGATCGTCAAGATCAGTATATATTAGGTATTGCAAACAAGAAAGAATGTACAGAGTATGACATGAATCATACCCAAGAGGCAGACGAGAGCTCATTTTATGACACTGATTCAAATACAGGTGCTGACTCGGAAGACTATGATGAGAATGATGATGACTTTTATGATGAAGATGAGTATGACGAGGATGAAGACGAAGATGAGCTTGAGGATGAAGACGAAGATGTGCTTGAGGATGAAGATGAGGTTAAAGACGAAGATGAGCTTGTGGATGAAGAAGACCACGTCCACGATAAAAGTGAAGAAAATTGTGTCAAAGAAACTAGCTGTAATTTCGACAAAAATAAAGCATCTGAAGAGAAAACCAAGCAAAAAAGCTCAAAATTAATAGAAAGTTCACCCACAAATATTTCGAGAAATGTTTTGGGAAATTTCGAGAGTCACAAGAAAAACTCACAATCCTCTGAAAAAATGAAAAAATCAGTTGAGAAGTACCCGATAAGAAGTCAGAAACGGAAATTAGACGAAGAAAAGGTTTGGCCAACAAGGAGAAAGAAACGAAAGACAAGCCAAACGAATACTTATCGCCCAATCAGTATTGTGAAGAAGGGCGATAAGAATCTGATACCCGCTTTTAATTTTGTCTTATTAAATCAATTCGAACGCATTGAAGATAGAAATCAGAATTTTGGTGTACAATGCAAGCATTGCTCAAGTTCCTTCAAAGTTTTTCTTACAAGTGAACGAAGATTAAGAGGAAGTGTAATGTCAAACTTGTACCCGCACATAAAGACTTGCCAGAATGTAGACAGTGGAATAATTGAAAATCTTGTGAACTTGAATAACAAAACGACCCAAGAATATGTCAATATTCCAAAATCAAACGTGGATCTTTTCTATAAGCGCGTATGGGATCGAATAAAGAGATGAAAATCAGAATGGTTTTGTGTTTTAAGAATACTTATTTACTTGAATCTTTTTAAAATCGAAAATGTAGTGTGAAGAAAGTCTATGATGATTATTTAATATATCTCTTTCGTTAATTTTTCGTGTTAAACGATTTCTTTTTCATAATTGCTGTTCTTAATTAATGAGCAGCCAAATTGTTTGCACGTATAGATATTGGTGCTGTACAACTCTTACAGTAACATTTTTGTTTCATGTTAATGCACGATACATATGAGAACAAGAACGAAGAAAGTCACATCAATCATTCTCAACAGCATCCATCTATCAGTTCAGTAATTTCCTAAATAACTGCTGGTATTAAAATGACAACTGAAGTTAAGAATATAGAATCAGATAATATCGATAATAACTCGTTATCTATCGAAGAAATCACAGAATCGAAGCCCCGTGGAAATGCTAGATTCTGCTCGTGTTCACCACGCGTATATATGCAAGATGTGCTAGTCGAATGTTGGACTTCCTCAGAGATAATGTTCTCGAATCGTTTAACAGTGCTTCTTCTTTGCGGGCCCATTGCTTTGATAGGGGGGAAAGATGGGTTCAACGTGTTTGGCGAATCTACATGTTTTGCTTTAGCAGGTCTGGCTCTTATTCCATGTGCAGAAAGATTATCCTTCATAACAGAAGAAGTAGCTGCTCATACAAATGAGACGTTTGGGGCTTTATTAAATGCTACATTTGGAAACGCACCAGAATTGTTGATATCTACTGCTGCGTTGCGGTCAGGTTTCTATAGGGTTGTACAACTTACTTCCTTAGGCAGCATTTTAACAAACTTGTTGCTTGTTTTTGGAGTATCTTCTTTTATTGGAGGTCTTCGATGGCAAGTACAGCAAGTGCGTCTAACGTCAGGAAATGTGTCAGTAGGAATGTTACTCATTTCCACAACTGGTCTGCTACTGCCTGCAGCTTTGAAACTTAGCAATGAAGAAATGTTTACATCCCAAGATCATGCTGAAGCTTCACTCATGTTTTCTAGATTCAATGCCGTCATAATGATTTTCATGTATTTTTCCTATCTTATCTTTCAACTTGTTACCCATAAAGCAGAGTTTGACAATTCCTCCAATCAATTGTCCTCCTACAATAACATTTACATGTCAACTAACGCCAAAAATATTTGGTGTAATAAATATGTTGATTCCAACACACTTCCAACTTACACACAGAATAACTCACCTGTAAGTGGATCTGACTTAGGATCTGAATTAGAAATGACAGTACAGCAACCCAACTTTACAAACTCGAATAACTCATCAGACCAGGACATTTCTGATAGCACCAGTAGTGAAGAAGACGCAACGTCTAGAGAATCTATTCTTCTTTTACCTCTCGTGCCTAAATCACACAAAACTCATCACAATCATACTACAATATTGGATTTACCACAAAGCTTATCATCAAATCGACGAAAGCTTTCATCAATGTCTTCCCCAAAGATTGGAAAACACAAAAATACAAAAAAGAAAAACCCTCTTGAAAAACCTAGCTTCTTGAAAAGAAATAAATCAGACTCTGATCTCTTTGATACCGGAGAAATAAGTGCTAATTCATCATATCATCCAAGTCAAGGTAAGCCTTGATTAAATTTATTTTATACAATCTTTTGTTTTACAATCTTTTGTTTACCTAAAATTGTTTTTTTACAATGACCAAATGTAAAGCTCAAATATCTCTTAAAGCAGGAGTGATTTGGTTGCTTACCATTACTGTATGCATTTCTGCCATGAGTGACATTATCGTAGATACTATCGACGGGTTTGCCCAAAAGTCACACATATCTGAAGTATTCACATCCATCATTATAATTCCTTTTTTTTCTAATATTGCGGAGCAAGTATCTGCGGTTATCTTTGCGTATCGGAACAAGATGGACCTTTGTGTTGGGATCACAGCAGGATCTGCTATTCAAATATCTCTCTGTGTTTTACCTGGATCAGTATTAATAGGCTGGGCCATGGATCGCTCAATGTCATTATTTTTCAACGGATTTGAAACGTGTTGCCTCGTCATGGCAGTCTTAAGTGTTAGTGTCATTCTACAGGGTGGAACAACTAATTGGCTAGCTGGACTTTTCTTCATCTCCATTTACCTCATGATTGCCGGTGGTTTTTGGTTCCATGCAAGTGAAGATTTATCTACAGATCAAGAAATTCTTCTGGGTACATTGACTTGAAGTTTTTATATTTCATTCAAGAAATCATGCTTCACTTTCGATCATTGAGTTACCATGGCTCTGGGCAAGTTTGTTAAATTATGTGCTTTTTCTTGGTCGGTCATCTCGAGGATAAATTAACTCTCGAGAAAACAATATTCTTGTAAAATAACTTTCCACATTTATATTCATGGTATTTTAAATAAGTTGATTGTTGCCATTTTGTCGTAAAAAGATTATGTCTTGATCTGTACCTTCAGATTTCCACGCTGATTCAAAATGTGTCGCTGTTAGATAGTCAACAGCTTTTCTACTACCAGGATTTGTTATCACAATACACGATGAAGGGGAACATTCATTGAAGTAGTATCCTTCGTCATCATCTATATTTCCATTTTCGTTCTTGATTGCTATCTCTATATCCGATATATCAGTACTTATACCTAAAAGAATGATGTAGTGTCCTGAATATGGGCAAGTTGTTTCTAGCGGTTGATCTTCAGGCCTAATTATATCCGAATTGTCTTCCTTGGCATTTTGTAGGCGAAGCAAGATATTATTGTCTATCAAAGCAATTGCAATGCAGTCTTTTCTGTTTAGCAAGTTTATCACATGCTGTAACAAAATGGCAGAAGGCTCGCCTTTTATTTTGTTTGAGATTAAATACATTGGAATCTCAAGGGTTTTTGCCAACTGAAAACGCTTATCGACTCTGAACTTATCTTTAGCAAATGATGTTTCATAGTATGTAAAATTGCTGTAGTTTTCATCGACTCCAAGATTTGCAGAGCAAAACAATAGGGAGAGAGGAAAAGTCATTGGTCTTGATATATCATGATTTGCATTCGTAAGTTTGTACAAAGCGATAAGCAAGTCAATCGACCAAATAGATTTGGTACCCAATAACTTCAATATTTCTTTGCGAACACAGAATTCTTCCTGTGAAAGATTTTGCGACATTCCATACTTTGATTTCTGAGATGAAACTGCAAACCAGTTGTTGACACATTTCTTTGATCTTTTTTCTGTTTTATTCCATCTCAGAGCCATCAATATACATGCTACTCCTGTAAATTCAGAATAGTCTTGTTGAGTTAGCAATAGCGTATCGTGTTTAGAATGTATCATATCTGTAAAAGTACAACGAACATACCACAGTCCCAATCTTCCAGCTGTCTACAATGAGTCATTAATGATATACCAGATTCACTAGGTCCATCCATCTCCTCTTCATTACTAGTGTGTTTGGTCATCAAAAATTTCGAGACAACATTTGTGAAGTCGTGGGCAGAGGGAGAGGAAGTTGTTCTTGTCTCATTCTTAATATTTCTGTCAACGGCAAATGACAATGGTAAGAGATCTGATACGATACGATACAAGAAAGACCTTACAACATTCATAGTACTAAATGCGAGATCAAACAGAGGTATCTGCTGACTGATTACAGCAGTAGTTTGAGGAAAATAATAATAAATATAAAAATGACGTAAAATAAAATGTTAATTGATAAAAAATAAAATTTGATTGTAATTGCTACAAAATACTTCTTGCTCACACAAATACTTTCATGAGTTCGAGGGCTGAGACATTTAATTTCTTAAAGTGATCTACAAGAGAAAAAGTCATTTATATTTCGCATTCTAGTTCCTCATAATTATCATACGAAGCTATGTTATTCCTCTCCATGTATTGCCTCATAAGTTTCTTCTCGTCATACGATGCATCTGAATCATCGTCTGCTAATAACATGGAGGTTGACGTTTCAGACTCAAAAATATTTTCCGAATCTAAATTCCTTGATGGGGAGCGTGGGACTCGACTTGGACTGAAAGATTTCGATGAAGAAACAGTCGAAGATACCATTTCTGTTTTCGTTTTGTTCATGCCATTTCGTCTCATCTTTCGTATATTCTTCTCATCACTGCTAACTCTGATAATACTTTTTGAACCTTCAGTATACCTACCTTCGACGTGTACATCATTTGACTTTGTTTTGAAAGTATACTTCATTTGTCGAATTTCTTGATCTTGTTCAAATATTTTATTTTCATTTTCGGTAGTAGCTTCACGGAGTTTTCTCATCTTTGCTTCTAGCGATTTAATTTCCTTGTCTTTCTTGAACAGTAGCTCTTTAAACTCACTTTGAATATTCAGCATGCTTTTATCTTTTTCTACAGAATCTAAATTAGAAAGATCGTCGCTACGCTGTTGCGACTTTATTTTAAAGTCATCTAAAATTCGTTTGTTCGATTTCTCTAACGAAGATATAATCATTTTCGCATTACGCAAGGATTCTTCAGTTAAAGCCAATGCATGTTTGGTTCTTTTGTTTTCTTCTAAGGCAAAATTCAACTGCCCTTGTAGCCTTTCCAAATCTGGCTTGCGAGATTCGCTTATTTCTTTCCCTACTAGGCAAGTTTCTCCCTCATCTGCTCTCAAATCATTGCTTTCTCTTCTTCTAAGTTCCTTTGTCAGATCTTTCACCTTTTTCTCCAAAGATATAGTTCTCTTCTCCATTACCTCGATTTCATGCTTCCTTTCCTCAAAAAGTTTTTCCATCTTTTGATTCTGTTCCAAGTTTGTTCTTTCCAATTGATCAATTACATCATTACTTTCGTCCAAAGCAGATTCCAAATATTTTATTTCATCTTCAAATTCTTGAATATTTTGGGAATTCATTGAGTGACTACTTTGTTTACTTTTTAATACATTTTCTCCAAGTGGAACACAATCCTCGTCAAGCAGAATTGAGGTCTTGTATGATTTGAAATCGTTTTCTTCCATAGGATTTATAGAATCTGGTCCTGCATCAATACATGCAAAAAAAGGATTTTGAACAGCATGAGAGATCTGAACTAGGGTAGATGCGATTTTTCCCTTAGTTCTTTCCTCTTCAATAATGTTAGATTTTAGCGTGTATTCCGTCGCGATTTTTTGCTTTAAACTTTTAATTTCCGATTGCAATGTTCCTGATCGTTTCGTCTCTTCTTCTGATTTATTTTGAAGCGAGTTAATCTCTTCTTGTTTTTTGCTTAAATCAGATTTTAAAGTCTGGAGCGAGTCGCTTCGTGCTTGTTGTAGCGAAGCAATAATCATCTTTGCATTCTCTAAGGCTTCAGATTTGGTTTTCAATGCTTGTAAAATTGGTTCTTTTTCATTTGAAGCATTATCCTGTTCTGAAGTGTCAGAAGATTTGCGACCTTTATCCATATTTTTTACTTCCTCTAATTCGTTGTCCAGATGGTTTATCTTTTCTTTCAGGCTTTTAATTTCTTCAACATAAATCCTTTCACTACTTTCAAAGAACTCCTTTTTTGTCTCCAACGATTGCGAAAGAGTTTCTCTTTCATTTGCAGCGTTATCATGCAATAAATTTAGTGAAGATTTAAGATCTGCAGCCACTTTATTAACTTCGTCTAATTCATTATCACGATGAGAAATTTCTTCTTTTAGCCTATGAATTTCATCTAGAAACTTCCAATCGTTGTTTCTGTCGTTTTCTTTTTCCGGTGAAACCACCACTTTTTCCCTAGATTCTAATTTTACGTCATTGTTCGATTGTTGGTCGAGAGTATTGTTCAAATCATTTAGGAGAGGAAATAAGGTTGACTCATCTTGTGAAATCATCATCGAATCGTGTTGTCTAGTCTCTTGCACTTTTAACAATTCATTCAATCTGTGTATCTCACGAGTGAATTTTACCTCTCTTCCTGTGCTTTCGTGCAACGCGGCTTTTAAATCATAAATTTCTTCAACATAATCAGAAACGAAATCAGCAGTTTCAGAATCATCTCCAGAGATATGTTCTTCTTCCATTATACTAATGACCTCAGCAGAAGCATCTTCATTTCTATGAGTTATAGGTATTTCGTCCATAGAATTTTGCATACTCAAATCGGTTTCAACTTTAGTACCTACGTTGACTAAAGCCATGTCTTTTGAAGACGAGTTGAGATGAGCAGCAAGATCCTTCATATTCTTGTCTATTAAAATTGATTCTTGTTGGTGTTGGTCCATTGAAAGTAGCTGACTAATTTGATTCTTTAGCTTTTTGTTCTCACTTTGAAGTGCTTTGTTCTTTTCTTGAAATATAGCCGATTCTGACAGAAAATTAATGTCAGTTTCACGCTTTTCACCAAACGAATCATTCGAAAATAATGTGTCAACTTGATCCTTTTCATCATCATTTTCATTTTCTAAGGCTTCAATTCTTTGGTTCAAAATACTTGTAGAGGTTTGTGAAGCTAGAGAAGAACTTAGATTTAGAAGGTCATTGTCAGAAAGTTGAGGATCACACAGTCTCTCTTTCAATTTCTTGTTTTCTTGCTCCAATAACATAACGTTTCTACTCATTTCTTCGATTTCATTTTCATAAAAAGTTAATCCATTGTCCATAGTAGCGTTAAGGTTGCTGGAGTCCAAATTATCTAACCTTTTCCTCAAATTTGCATTGTCGTTTTGAAGTATTTCAATCTCTTTATCAAGTTCCTCAATTTCAATATTCGCTTCCTGCAATGCATCATTGTCATCAATTTCCTGCCTTTGTTCTGATTTCAAAGTTTTATTGATTGTTTGGAGTTTTACATTTTCCTCATGAAGTTGTTCTATTTCTTTCTCCAATTGATTGATTTCAAAATCGCTATCAGTAAAGGATTGCTTTTGAAACAATGACGCTGCTACTCCTGATGCAGCAATACCTACGAGTGTAGACGATCCAGAATCATCAACTTGAGTCTCCATTGTCAACAAGCTCGTTGCTTCCGATTTCAAGGTTTGGATTTGATTTTCCAGTTCGATATTACTGTGATTCAGGCTATCAATCTTATCTTTGAGTTCACGAATGTCGGAATCCTTGTTCTCTGAAAGTTCTTTCATCACCCTCTGCATAGCTCTGACAGATGTTGCGTTTGCTTCTTGATCACATTCATGATTTTTTTGAAGCTGCTCAATCTTTAGTTGCAATTCCGTTTTATCCATTTCTAAAATACTTACTTTTTCAATCTCTTTCTTGAGCAAATCAATAATTACCTTCAACTTGACAATTTCTTTGAAAGCAATTTCCCGTGAGAGTTTTTCACGCTGTTCGAGAACGGAACAGGATTCTGATAATTGATTTATTCTCGCAATCATAATTTCAGAAGGCTTTTCAATATTTACATTTTCAAGAATTTTCATTTCTTCATCTGAAATTTGTGCATCGAAATTCTCATTGTTCTTAGCCGGTGGTAGATCTTCATGATTAGACACTGCTACCAAAGTTTTGGCTATATCTTCTTTCAATGATTGTATTGTCTTGTCCCTTTCTTCTAGCTTATCGTTGAGTGCGCTTTCTATTCTTAGCGCATCTTTCAGTTGTTGAGCAAGTTCAGCATTTGATTCTTTAAGCTTAATCTTAGAGGCATTGGCAAATGAAAGTCTAGAATTAAAACTTAATCTTTCTCTTTCCAGTATATCTATGTCTTTTGACAGTTTTTCGATGAATGTTTCCTGATCAAATGCAAGTTCTTCCAACTGCTTTACATTTTTACTTTTTGATTTTCCCGTTTTGAGCATTTTTCGTTGCTCTATAATTTTGCATCTCAAGTTTTCGATTTCGTTACTTAGACTGTTCACCTTCGATTTTAATTCGGCAATGTCATTTTCTTTAGCCTCAATTGCTGATTCTTGCTCTTTGATGATGCTTTTGCATGCTCGGAGAGAGTTATTTGCATCTTTCATCTTTGCTCTTAACGAATCTACTTCTATATTATAAGTTTTTTCTACTGAAACAAGACGTTGACTAAGAAACTCACCCGTAGTAGATTTAGATTTATTGTTGGTGTTTTTCTTCAACATGGTCAATTGTTTCTCTATACTTGCAATCATTGCTCGTGCTTCATCTTCTGGTATGGAAGATCCCATATCTCGGATCTCATCGATTTCCGCCAACAGAGCTTCTTCTTGAGCTTTTACATTATTTGTATTCTCAGCATCGACCATTTCCACTTGCGTTTTCTCGGTAGGTGAAGACTTTCGCCCAAACGGCTGAGGTTGTCTTATATAAGAAAAGGACGACATGCTTGTTTTCATTGAATAATGATATTCTATGCTTTCAGTGCATTGATGGCATGAAGAAAAATCATTTCAAAAAGTTGTAACAAAGAAAAATATGTATTGAATCCGTTTCATCGAGTGTTCAATAAGAATGAGTCGGGCACAAGCATTCAAAACGCATGCAAACAAGTTGTATGATAATTAAATAGATTTTCTTTCGCGTTTGTATACAAGAATGCCCGTGTGAAATATTCAAATATCATCAAAGCTCTTAAATAAAGATTTTTATAATCTTTTATGTATTCTAATTAAAATGTCTAAAACTCATTAAATACGACCTCATCAGTAGGTTTTGTTTTGGTATGAATTTATTTTACAAAGGTATTTTAGACATCGCGCTGCGGCGGAACTCTTCAACACCCGATATCTTAGATGAATTGTTTGTTAAACTCTACGTAGCCGTAAAGGTGTCCATCGTGGTCTTGTGAACACACAAGCACTAGTTAACGTTCTAACGCACTCCTCAAATGATATAAAACATGTAGAACTAAACTCACGGCATCATACGTACATAGTGATGACGCGCCCACAACAATTGTGTAAAAAGAAAAAAAAGAAAGAAAAAGAAAAAGTTTTCTGGGGTCCTCGCCACCAGAAATTCCAACTGCGTCCGGTATTTATTCGATCTCAATTACTTCAACCTCTTCCCTCCGACTTGAGCTATGTTGCGAATGTCTTTCTCATCTACGTCTTCTACTCCAATAACGACGTAATAATGCATTCTCTGCTTCCATGTGAATCCGCACGTCTGCCCTTTCCTCTATCCACGTTGCCACCTGCCTTCTTATTTTTCCAGGATCATACATGTTCGTCGCGGTCAACAAGCTTGCTTGCGAAATCGCTTCTTCTATGCCCGCTCCCTCCTTTATAGATTCGCATATACTTACCATGCCCCACACTGTCCTTGGCCCACATTCTACCTCCTGTTGCGCTTGGCATTTCACAGGTATCCATTTACATTTGAGCCTGTTCTTTGAAAACGCTTTCTGTATCTTATTTGCTATTGCAGATGACGTTCCGCCCGTCCCTAAAGAATCCACCATCCATCCTCTGCAATCCTTGTACGCTTTAACTATTGCTGCGAAGCTCCAATGTCCATCCCTTGCTTCTCCTGAAAAAATCGGTATCAAATAGACTCCGTTGGGTTTCTCTTGTATGACCTTAATGGATCGAAATATCTTCGCAAATTCCTCCCATCCTTGCGAATTACTCCAATGTGCTATAAGGCTTGAGGCCATTGGTGTGGCAATGTAGATATTTGAATTGCTGAATTTGAATCTAATGTTATTTATTGCTCTTGTCATTGTCCTATCTGACATATAACTTCCCCTGTGCAGTGTTTCCTTCCTATCAAATCTGATGAGTTTGTCTTCCTGACTGGATATCCACACGGTTTCATGAATTGTTTGTTCTTTTCCTTGTGAATTGGTTATTTTGGTTTGTTTCTGAGTGCACGATTTCACCTCTGGTAAGGCTTTTTCTATTTGCATACTATGTCTCGAATCGTCCTTTAGAAATTTGTTGGATACTTCTATTGTTGTTTCCATAAATTTGATTGCCTCATTTATTCTCTTTTCTTCATTTTGAGCTCTACACGTTGTCCGGATTATACAAGTTTGGATGGTTTTGATTGTATTTTTCTGTTTATCGGAATAGATCTGTTTGCTGTTCTTGCTGCTTCCTGATTTTAATGCTGGCAGCAGTTCCATTATGACACCGTAATTCACACCGCAGATAATGTACGTATTATAGAGTAATTCTACCAGATATTTTTGAAGATACATAAAACGCTCAAATTTCTTTAGTGGATTTATATGCTTTACATACTGCTAGAGACTGCGTTTGGCCTGATTCTGAACAAGACTTAAAATGGTGAAATGGTCCAAATGAAAATGAAATATTCAAAAAAATCTTCGTGGAAACATTCGAAGTAGTCCCCAGTCCATCTCTCTAGGTAGCCCATGATATTCTACACATGAATCCTCAATTTCAGCGTAAAATATATACTGGTCGTGTATCCATGATTGGGCTCTGTAGTCCACGACTGGACATGAAAGTAACGAACCACTAGAGAGAGAGTGTGAGAGTTGGTCCTTTGCATATATATACACGTCTTGGAAATTGACATTTTCTTCTTTTCATTTGGATCGTATTATATTTGTGTAAATTATCGTATCGTTCACATAAAAAAATGTTATGCGGGAATTTTAGGATTTGGATTCTTATTTTTTTCCTAAGTAAACGATCTCTATTTCCCTTCTTTTCTTAATAGAGACTAATTCCAATGACTTCGCTTTTTAATGAAATGAAATTGCAAAAATCCTCTCTTTTTCAAATCTAATTCTTTTTTTATTTATTGATTTTACGTAAGTACTTTAATTTCGAAGATATGGATGTCTTTCTTAATCTAAATATTGCATAGCCATAATCATATGTTCAATATATTGTGTTTGCCTAATTCTCATATATCCGTGCCGCAACTTTATTATGTGGTAGACTTATTTATTTAAGAATTTTAGATAGGAAGATACGCAATCAAGGCGTTTCAGGACATTTGATTACCTGCTAAAACAATATGGAGAAAGAAATCTAAAAATATTAAGGAACAATATATAAGTGGTATTGAGAAATAAAATTGTTGACACGCTTCTCAATTTAATCAAACAACAAGGAAAGAGATGATCGCTGATGTAGCGGGGCTCCGCAAAGTCATGCGGTTTGTGAACTGTATACAGAAGGAGAGAACGAACATTTGTTCCTATTTAATATCTCAGAATGGATCTATAGATGTTGGTACTTTTGACATTGATAAGCAGAGTTCTAATAAAACCTATGATGTTCGTGTGCAAACCTACTCTCGTAACCAAAAGATGACAGATGCGGCATTAAAACAAATACAAAACGAGCCACTTTGCCAAGAGCATGCTGCTGGATATGAGAGCATTTTGATCTTTGCTCGATTAATCGTTGAAGATGAGGATTCACTCGAAGACTTGAAAGAAGAGTACGAAGAGCTTGGTTGCTCTTCTGTTATGCTTACACCTACATTTCAATCAATGCTAGGACAATTCAATACACTTCTGAGCAAAGTCCTACAGAACAGCGTCTTTACATATAACAAATTTTCAAATAATCCTGAATCAGATGCTGATTATCTTTCTTCTCCTTTCTTTGAAATTGCCAACGTTGTGGAAAAGATACTTGGAAGCTCAAAAGATAGCACAGGACAACAAATGACGTTTCTTCTTACACGGTGTTTAGACTCTCTAGAACCACTCGACGCTTTCACTAAGCATTTGTTTCATAAATACGCGTCCTCTGATACGAAAACAAATGTACCTGGACAAGATCATGAAAGAAACATTTCAATTTTTTTCGCTTTACTGCTATCTGTAATGACCCTAAAAGAATCTTACCACATCGAAACTCTCTTCTTGCAGCAACTTTTTGCGTGTGAATCCAAAAGTGAAGAAAACCTTCTTTCTTGTATTAGACCTGGTTCGAAATCAAATCCAAAAACTGTTCCTCTGGTGAAATTTCTTCAAACTCTTCATACGTATCAAGAGAAAATAGTCAGCCAAGTAAAGAAGGTTGCGGCTGCAGCAGATATGTTTTTATTTGAAGATCGTTCTTCAGTTTTGTCCGCAATTATAGAAGATGGAATCCGTCGTCATGAAAATTTCGTGACGTTGCAGAAATATTGTAGTTCGCCTGAAAAGAAGAAAATCAATGTTAAAAAAGTGAGTTTATCTTTGTGTGAATTTATTGAATTGAAATCGAAGAGAATCTGTTTCTCACTGATCTGAATTGTTTTGTATCTTCTTTCAAAAAGCTAATGTCAAGTGAGGAATTCATAAAGTTATCTTTGGTTCACACAGAAAAATTACGGAACTTGGAGATTGCTATATTTGAAGAAATTGAGAATTGCTACATATTCTTAGAACCATCAAATGCAATTCAATCTGAATATCCGAGGGAAATAGAAAGACGCAGATCTTCTGCCACCCAGAGAAAGCATTCAAGAACTGAAGTTCAATTAGAAAACTTAACTCTTGGCCCAAATGAAAAACATGTCTTCTCTAATATGCCTACCTCGGAAATAAGAAGCATGATCGAAACAATGTCACCAGATTTGAGGAAATCCGCGCTTATATCTCTCCTAAAAGTGGAACCAGAGCGCAGTTTGTCTAGGCCATTAACGCCCATGGAAAAAATGGATGAAGAAATGGAAGAACCTTCTCTTCCACTAGACTTAGTCCCAGTTGTGAATGAGTGGAAAGTAGACTTAAATGAACTAAAATTCAAGAGAAAGATTGGAACTGGAGGTGCTGGTACGACGTATCTTTCAAAGTGGAGAAGGGAAGATGTAGCAGTGAAGGTGGCCACAGCATCAGGGCTAGGTGTTATGGGCTGGAAGAAAGAAATTCGATTTTTGAAAAATTTGCATCATCCCAATGTTATCCGGATGCTTGGTTGTGTGTATAGTGAACAACCATTCACAATGTGCATCATACTGGTAAGATTGCTTTAATCACGATTTCTCTCAACAATTTTGAGAAGCATTTTTCGCAGTAAAATTTACTCATTGTTCTCCATTATTTTTCATGTAAAGGAATTTTGTGACAAGGGGAACTTGGGGAGCTTACTAAATATGTCAACTCCCAAGAATTTCTTTCTAACAGCTAGTCTTGGCCTTGCAAACGGTTTGTCATATCTTCACAACAAAGGTATTATTCATCGAGATATCAAACCAGATAATATCTTAGTTCATGGGAACTTAGATACTCCCGATGACTTTGCGGTGAAAATTATTGATTTTGGACTATCTGTCAGGTTTGATGTAAGTGTGTTGTAAGGATAAGAAATCGATCCACTCAAATCTACCCCAAAATCTAACAATGTTATATGCCTCTTACTTCTCTATTCACGATGTTCGATAGCCTAATAAACATAGCGACCTCCGCCCAACTTATCAAGAAGAAAAATCAAGTACTGGCAATAGCCAAGAGGCTGATGAGAATCATACGGCGGAAGCAGGAACCTACAGATGGATGGCACCCGAAGTTACACGTCATGAAAATTACAATTTTAAATGTGATGTGTTTTCTTTTGCAATAGTATTGTGGCAATTAATAACACGTGAAAAGCCATATGCAGATAAGGAGCAAGAAGAAGCAGCTCGGCTTGTTGCTAATGAAGCTCATCGACCTCCTTTTCCAAGGGGTGTTCCATTGCAAATAAAGAATTTGATAGAGAAGTGCTGGAGTGATGATCAAAGTGAGCGTCCTGTCTTCGAGAATATTTGTGACATGATTGAGGAGGAAAGGAACACTATAAGTAAATCTGACATGAGTTGGCTAAATAGTAGTCATGGACATCAAATATATTCCAAAATGAAAGGTCAGGATGGTTCATTTATTATTGGTGAGCCGAAAAGATCTTCTGCGAGTAGGAGAGCTTCAGGGATGTTCCGCATGAGTATGTCCCTGATTACTTCGAGCAGAGAAATCAGCCCAAATACAGGTGGGAAAAAGCTCAACAGATTAAATTCTAGATAGGTCGATTTGTTAGGCTAGCAATGCCGTATATGTCGGAAATACTGAGAGAGATTTTGAAAACTTTATATTCTACACGATCACTTTCCTTTCAATCAATTTTCAAAGGAACCTTTTATAGACTCTAGGAACTTCCTGACATATTCAATTTTTATGTTTATGTATATGCAGAGCCTTGCTTGTAATTAAACAAGAGACCAAAACTTTATGCAATTCATGGTAATGGAAAACAGTTACTATGATAATAAATAATGAATGAGCAGCTACAAATGTTTTCTACAAGCGCACTTATACTATATGGATGAAGTGAATAGAAGCAAATTTCTACATTTTTACATGATAAATATTCATGCTACAACCAAGTACGGATCTATTTTATTTTTATAACATATTAATTAAATTTTGTGTGATTGTCTCTTTGAAACATAATATTGTGGAAAACCATGAAAACACAATACGTGTTTTCATTACACCAATCGAGAAAGATTCATTCACAGAGTTCAGTCTGAAGATAAAAATACATTTTTTCTGCAATCCATTAGAATCAAAATAGTGTTGGTTGGTATCTCTATTTGATAATATCAAGTCAATATTCAATGTAGAAATGACGGAAATCATGATTTTGTCTTGATCAGCACATTCTATTTTCTTGGATTGGCGAGAAGAGAATTCAAATGTTCTTCGGTGAATATTAAATTTGATCTTAACTTTCGAAAGAATGGCAAAAGTGATTTCTGGAGAAGACTCCGCAACAAAGCTTGCATTTTATCTCTACACGTGGAGTGTAGGATTAAAATGTTTTAACATGAGGTTATTTTTCAACACAAACTTCTTTTGGATGATTATTTTTCACTATCTAAGTAAGTTGATTTGAGTGGACTGTAAAGCATTACTTAACATTATTATTATATAACACAGAGCAAATAGAATTGTGATGACGGGAAGCGCACTAATTTCTTCTGGTGGTGTCGCCACTCTGACTGTCCCATCTTCTTTGCCGAAAACAGATCCATTACTTTGCGTTATTGCCTCAATCTTAAACCCTACACAACTTGAAGTCGAAGTGATTAAACCCAAAGGAAAAAAGAAGGGAAATAATAGTAATAATGCAAGCGTGCAACTAGAAATTCAAGAAAAGAGCCAAACAATTCTTCATCGCAATGCAATCCTTCGATCAATCACCGGTGTCGATCTGCATAGTATTTTGGATCGTGGGAGCATCATCGGTTGCTATTTGCAAGGAGGTCATTCAGCAGCAGCATCTTATGGGAGTCGAAACGTAACTTCTACTTCTGTATTGGCTTCCATATCATCTTGGATGAGTGTTGCTTCTACAGTAGTTTCGCTTGAAAATCTAAAACAAGTGTTGGAATATTTAGATTCAACAGTCTTGGGACAACAAAGTTTTTTGGTACAAGGCTGTGGCTGTCCTACGTTGGCGGACTTCGATCTTTATTTCGCTATTCGACTTTTTCTTTCCAAACATTTTTCCTTGCAAAAGGACGAAGGTGAAACATGGTCTGACTGGATTGTGGGCGCAAATGTACAAAGATGGTGGGATGTCCTACAATCATCTGTTGCACAAATGGTTCAAATGGATCAACGAAGCAGTATTCTCTTGAAAGACATGGACGCGTCTCTCTTGCACAGGATTGAATTTGCTAACACAGCACCTCAATTATCTCCTCCTGTATTTTACTATGGAGAAGAAGGAGAAGTTCTTCCAGACGCTCCTTCCGTACCAGTTTCAGCAACTATAACAGCTAAAACAACTGCCTCCACACCTTCTCCAACAAACGGACCTCCAAAAACATCAGTTCCTGGCGAATTAACAGAAGAACAGAAGAAGGCAGCTGCTGAAAAACGTGCAAAGAAAAAGGCTGCCAAAGCTGCAAAAGCAAAAGCACAACCTAAAGCTAAGCATGGGGCGCCTGCAGCTGAACTTGACATTTCTGCTCTGGACATTCGAGTTGGTAAAATTCTAAAAGCATGGAATCATGAGACAGCTGAAAAGTTATACTGTGAAGAAGTAGATCTAGGTGAAGCTTCTGGTCCAAGAAAAATTGCTTCCGGTTTACGGCCTTTTTATTCCTTGGAAGAAATGCAACAAGATAGGTTTGTTTTGGTTCTGTCCAATTTAAAAGCACGTAATTTGGTTGGTTTCCCATCCCATGGAATGGTTATGTGTGCTTCTAATGATGATCATACAAAAGTAGAATTTGTGACTGCTCCTGAGGGTGCAAAAATTGGTGACCGTGTCATTTTTGAAGGTTCTGATGCTGAACCAGAAGCGGAAAACAAGATGGCCAAGAAGAAAATTTTTGAAAAACTGGCTCCGGATTTGAAGACTGACGGCGAAGGAGGAATTGTTTGGAAAGGAAAGAAGGCCATGGTTGCCGGGATGCAATGTTTTGCTATCAATAGGATGAAAAATGCTCATGTTGCCTAAGTTTTCGACTAAAGCCTAAACAATTTTTTTGAATTCTCTATACTTCTTTTGAGTCAACAAGAAATCTATGTAACTATTTTCCCTCTCTAATGGTTATGAAACTTGACTTTGACCTTGACGGATAATTTTGTTCTCTTTCATTTCTGTGCATAATATTATACCATTGTTGTAGGACATAAACAAAATAGAATTTTCGGTGCAATTTAAATGAAAAGCTTCAGATTGTCCATGGTAAAAAATAAACACTTATAAGTTGATTTCTATGCCATTTTCGCTTTCCCTGAAAAAAAAAGAGTAGTAGGAGAAGTTTAAAATAAGCATACATTTTTTGCATCCTTCAAAATCAAAGAGGCAAACATGTCTCCAAGTTTGCTTTAGATTGAAATAGAGAGAATCGCTCTTTGCTATCTACTTTACCTTCCCGACAAACTACACATCAGTTTTTGGGTTTAATCCTGGAATATCGAATTATGTGATTTGATGATACTTTCACATGCTGCCATCATGTAATGTGAAAGATTAGAAATTGAATGACCTAGAGAGGTATTGATGAACTATCTTTAGTCGTTTTTCATGTTAGCTGTCCTTTTTCATGAAAATTTTGGGAAAGCAATTATCAATTTGGAAACCCTCAACCTAATTTGATGGTTTGAAAAAAAAATTGGCTAAAATTGGAGATCCAGTGTCAAAAATAAGTAGAATGATGAATTCACTTTTTACTTAAGTGTGATCCCCAATGCAATAGTCGCTCGTAAAGAAAGGTAAATAACTGACTCGAAATGGAAGTGCGGAACCATGGCTTTAGATATAGGGATACATTTATGTCTCTCAGAAATATCAACTGAAATTAGGTATCAAGTTTAAGGAGAACGAGTGATCCGTTCTGGCTAGAAAAAATAGAGTTATGGTTAGAGTTATGGTTAGAGTTATGGTTAGAGTTATGGTTATGGTTATGGTTAGAGTTATGGTTAGAGTTATGGTTATGGTTATGGTTAGAGTTATGGTTATGGTTATGGTTAGAGTTATGGTTAGAGTTAGGGTTAGAGTTATGGTTAGAGTTAGGGTTAGAGTTAGGGTTAGAGTTAGGGTTAGAGTTAGGGTTAGAGTTAGGGTTAGAGTTAGGGTTAGAGTTAGGGTTAGAGTTAGGGTTAGAGTTAGGGTTAGAGTTAGGTTTAATGAAAATCAAGCATATTAGGAATAATTCTTATGGACAATAACACATAAATTGTTCATTTAATCACTTATGAGTGGGAGCATTGCTCAACTTACAATACATTGTGGTGACATGCTGATTGAAAAAAATGCTTTGAAAATCGCTTTATCATTTCCATTCAAAGTATAATTGAATCATTATTATAAAATCAATTCAACTTCATATCGATAAAAAAATGTGTACTTCACAGCAGTCAAAATGAAATTATTTTCAAGAATATAGTCCTTTTGATAAGTTCACATGAACCTCATATTTGATTTGCACCTCCTGCACTTTTTATGTCTTTCTAAATATATTCCTATCATTTTTTTTGTGTAGAGAAGGAAGATGCATTCTATCGTTTAAATTAGCTGATATAAACACGTCTTCTTCAAATGCAGAAATTCCACTTGCTTTAAGATAGCCTTAGAGAAATGGTTATTTAAAAAATATCTGCTCCTAGATATAATGTGAAATTATCAATTTTGTCAGTGAGACCAAAGCTGAAACTCTAAAGTAGGAATATTGAAATTTTATTGCAGTGATAAAGAAAGAGTAAGGCATAGGTTTTCATACATGATATGGTTCCGTGTCTTCTCACTGCACCTGAGTTATGAAATATAATTCATCTAGATTAAGCATAATCCATAATGTAAAGTTCTAAAGTGTGTGAATGTGATCGAAATTCCTCATAGGATGGATGTCCGTATCAAACTTAAAGCTTTTATACATATGCTTTTGGCGATCGATCGATATTTTAAATGGGGTAAAGGTTTACTATTAACAACCATCTTGTAGGTTCTATCTCGTCTTAGATACACTTTTTCTTCGTACTTGTTGTCATTGTACTTCCTCTCTATAAGTCAAAATTGCTCCAATATCGAGCTCTAGGATCAATCACTTAATTTTTAGAACTTTTATAAGTAATGTTGAAAGAACTATCCTATCTTGACCTAAAAGTATATCAATGTTCAATGTAAATTGAGCCTTTTCTTCCATACTTCAAACATTCACTTTCCTGGGACCATCAATAAATTCGAACATAGATATAGGATCACTAAGCAAAGGTCATGTACTCGTGACTTTCCTCTATGTGATTATAAAGGAATCCAGCAATTCGGAAAAATAATGGAATACGAAAGGAGACCAAGCGAAATCTTCATTATGCAGAATCTGTGAGGGACCACTTAACAAAATAAGTGCAAATATTTCCGGGTAATCAAATGCATTGCATGCACAAGAATCTTGCCACTAATTCTTGTTGTAAAGGATTTCCACGAAAGAATTCAGATTCTTACATTCAAGAGTATACACACAATGTCAAACATCATGCAAATTGGTCTTACGTTGCATCTTACGAAGAATCTACAATACTATTGAAAGCATTTCAAGTTTACTAAATCAATACACTCTTGAACCGGAAATACAAGGAAAACATAACCCCACAACTCTCCTAGCACGAAATAACGACTCTGAATATAACAAATACCTTGTTTAAAAGTCAATTTTTTCTAGTTGAAGAATTCACAAACAAAAGGAAAAAGATGATTTACCAGCATTTGAAAATTGCATTCATCATCAAAAGAGATAGATTCTATTTTGCCAAATAAATCCGAATATCGAGCAAATGTTACAAAGCGTAGATATAAAAGAAAAAAACTATATCTCAATCCTTGAAAACGAAGCAAATAGACTTATTTAATACCAAAAAAAGCAAAAAAGGTCTCATAATCATATAGCTCAGCAGATTGAAAAAATGTGAGACGTTTACCATACTAAAAAACAGATTATGATCATTCTTGTATTTGTATTTTACATGTAGAAATGAGTCTGTCGCAGCGCATTGCCATTAGTACAATTAAAATAATATCATATACAACAACATGTAGAAATGAGTCATCAACGAAAGCAAAATTATCAGAATCCTACGTTAACATATACACTAAGAATTCAATGGCAAAATAATGAAACATTTTTACAGGTTGCTGTATTCCTGATCTTTATTCTTTGCTTTCGAATACACAAAAAAAGGATGACGTCTGAAGCACACTATAGAAGTAACACTCCCGAGAAATAAATAGTGGTTTCTAATATCTTTTAGAATATGAAGGTAGCAGTCCTCTTCTCAATTGTATCATTAAACGAGGTAATTGTCTCTAGTTTCTGCATGTACCGTACAGCGTTCTTGCCGACCATTAAGAAACCCAAAACGTATCCCGATGTCACGCTCTTTAATACAAAGAAAAAAGTTTCTTCTATCTCTTCAACTAGTAAAGCATCTCCGTGGTGCTTAGCTCAAATAGATTACTCTGGAGCAAATGAGTACATGGATGCGCACTATGAAACTTGTAAAGAAACTTCATACTTCCAATTTTACAACAAAACCTTAATTTCTGATAACTTTTCTTTCAACGGTAAGAGTAATCAATCATATGTAAACGATGCAAGAGACTTCGGGAGAAATAAAAGAACAGAAATTGTTTACAATGCTAGAAAAGGAGTATTTGACCACGATTCTCAAAACCTGAGAAAGCCATCTCTTTCTGCGTGCGGATTTACTCTGGAGCAATTTCCATCTAGAATATGTAATTGGCATAGTTTAAGTGAAATCTCCTCAACATACCTGAAAGAAATCCGAGAAAATCTTTTGCCTCAGGTACTTCCTAAGCACAAATATGGTAAAATTAAAAATATTTTGTTTTGGCATCCAATGTTACGTGATGAAAAACATGTCAACTTGGCAAATAACGTACCAATTTCGTTTAAAACACGGTCCCCTGATTATATTCCTGTTTCTTCTATTGCTCCAATTGTTCATATAGATACAGATGTTGGAGCGTATCCTGATCTTTCTTCTTTCCTGGATTTAGTTCTGAACAACCAAATGACTGAAAGTTGTTCAAACCATACAGAGCTGAACATGGACAGAGAACAAAATGCATATAATGACGAAATTTCTGGCTCCTTGATACAAAAAAAGACTAATTCGACTCAAATATTGACTTCTCTTGAAAATGGTCACAGATTCATGATTTTAAACGTTTGGAGAAATATATCTCCTAATCCAGTTTCTCGATCTCCCCTTGCCATACTCTCTACTTATTATCAGGAAGAAAGAAATTCAAAACATAAACCGATGATGGAGGACAAGAATCAAGTTACAAAAGAAAAAGGGGAATTTCAGGGTTATAGTTTTCCGCTTTCTAAACCAGATATGGAAAGAAGCTGGTGGTACACTTTTCCAAAAATGGAGAATGACGAGTGTTTAGTGTTTAAGCAGTACGATAGGCTCTTACCACATTCATCTAGTCTTAATGCAGAAGAACTACGCACTATTTCTACATCTGATTTATGGCACTGTGCCTTGCAAAATACTAATGTCACTGCTGATTTTAAAATGTTCCAAACTAGTGAAGTGCACCTGGAACCAAGACAGTCATTTGATTTACGCATTTTTATTGTATTTGAACAATTGCTTTCACCGAACGAGGATCGTTTTATCATATCAAGAAATGAAAAGAGAAGACCATTGTTATCGTACGAGGAATCCGGATGCTTTTGTGATGAGCAAGCTAGTAAGCGAATATAGTCTATCTTACAAAAGCAAATTAGAATTATATATAAATACAGTGTTTTAAAAATACATTTTTTTCCATTTTGCAAAACCAGTTTATTCTCAAACTTTCAAAGGCATGTTTCCTGAAGATTATTTTGTAGGAAAGATACCAGGTATCGGATATCCTTGAACCAGTCATGTTGTACATGCATCTAACCGCTACTGAGAGTAGAAGAAAGCATGAAAGAAAAGATTCCTACCATATTGCTCTCCAGGATCTTTTCATACTTGATATCGGGATCAATCATAGCCCTTTTCCGTTGGAAAAATATTTGCAGGAATATTTGGAGGAACCGAAAATTTTTGAGACTCCAAATTACACCTCTTTATTCTCTTAGGTATGTTGAAGTCTACACCATGCATTACTCTTCCAGATTGATACTCTTGAGTCAATTCAATACATAATTTATTGCATAATCACTTTTATGAATGATTTTCATGAAGTGTTTTGAAAATAACACAAGATTGGAACACAGATAAAATAACATGAAAGTCAAGTGGACGCTGCATTACCTTATGATCTGCAAGCCAGCTGAAAATAGAAAATTTCAATACATTGGCTGAAACAAAATGCAAATTTGTGCTGAGAAGGAACCCTTTTACTTTTAGCTGATTGGACTATCTTTTTTAAGTGATCAGGTGTATCAATTAATGCAAGAAAGCGGGTTTCTCAACAGTACGTGGGGTAAAGTATAAACATACATGGAATGCACCTTGAATAAATCATGAAATATGTGGAACAAATTCATTTTTTTGTCATCAATCGGTAGCATTTAACGTGGTTTTTAACAATTGTGTGCCCTTTTTTGCTTCCATTTTTTCTAATTTCATCTGATCAATTGATATTAATTATGTGAAGCAACATTTATTGCTGTTTTAACGTATGCTACGCTCACGACCATACGGTACATTGAGTCGAGGACTGTAGATCCTACTTTTGATAACTTATTCTGATGCATGTTAATATATGCGTTTTATTAAACTCTAAGAAAGGGAATGATATTTTCCGTTGCGGCACTTAATAAAGCAAGTATGGCCATCATACCACTTCAATGATATACTATAATTTTATTTTGGTCATGCAAATCCATGTACATGCTGTCATATTAAGATCATGTATTCACTTTTGATAATTACCTAGCCATAGGCTAAATTGTTCTATAAAGAAACTTCAATTACATTCATTAAAGAACGTTTAAATCCGTATGTATCCAGGGTACAAACATTTTTAATCAATTTTTTTTCAGTAAAGTATTATAGATTGTTCTTTCTTATTCCATCATGTACCGCATGATTTCTTTCACTTTAGATGCTCTACGTATAGATTGAGAGTACAATACACTCTTTTATTATAAATTTTTTTTAGGAGTTCTCATTGATGTACAAGTTCATAAATTTACGAATTAAAACTAATGCAATTAGCCAACAAACAAACAACCTTATTAATTATTCGCTTTTCTGTTCAATTCTCAGTATTATTGTACACCTGTACTCTTTCTTGAAAATTATTCTTTAGAAAACTCGGATAATTAACGAGTGTAAAGAAATATTGAACAAGACAATTCCAATTTTGATCATATCCTTAACAACAACAACAACAATGTATCTGTTCTTAGTATGTCTTTCTAACGACATCCGAATATGCATTTTTAATTTTTTGAAAATCCTAAATAAATAATTAATTAGGATTTTACAGAACGAATCAATGTTGAAATTAATTCCACAATGAATTGCTATGATTAGAAATCAATCATGCTTCACGCATGACTAAGTCAATATACAGTAGGTTTACGTATTTTTTTTGTTAAATATTTTTGTTCTTGCCTCCACTCGGTTTGATCCGAGCAAACACTGTACTTGTTGGATTTGTTTGGCTCGGCGAACATGATAGCGAGGTCTTCATCCAAATTGAAGTCTTCAGACAAAGAGGATTTAGAAAATATGCTCGCATTAACAGGGATGGAAAACCTCATCGATTGGAAAGGAATCTCATCAAGCATTGCTTCAAACAGTCCAACAATAGAACCGCCTGAGTTTTCGCCATCAGACATAGAATCTGTTGCTTCGAATCAGGCACATCCACTTAAATCTCACGAAGAGGACGAGCCGGAAACTCCAAACACGATAAAACAGAAGAAAAAATCGACGAGTTCCGTAGTGTCCGGCAGTAATGAACCTACGTACATGCAGTATGTAAATGTACCTAATTCCGTAATACTTTCAGTTCCAGGTGACGTATCGGCCAATCAAGAGCGCGCAGCGAAGTTTCTCTCATCGCAAGGCAAAGGATCGTCTGCTCCAGTTGAAGATGCAACACTGTCGTTTCCACCATCAAATCTAGCATCGACACTGACTTCATCTAAACGTGGGGGGAAAATGAGCGATAATGACGAAGACAGTGTACTAAGTACTGACTCTGTCGAAGCAAGAGCTAAGGCTCGTTCAGAACGTAAGCAGGCTAGGAAAAAAGTCAAGCGGCAAGAAATTAACGTCAAGATAGAGAAGCTCACATCGACACTGATGAAAATAGAAAATCAAGACAATAATGGTGATTTCAATCCTCCTGCAAATAGGGTTGAGCTTATGGCACGCACTATTGTTTTACTCAATAACATGCACGTAGAAAATAGAAAAAGAAGACGAGAAATACAATTTTTGAAGACTAAGCGTGCGGAAGTCAGAAGTCTAAGTTACGCTGTAGCAACTATGGAGAGAAATAATAGGGCTAGATCGTTAGCGCAAACGCGCATGAACGCAAGAATGAAACCTCATGATCCATATTTAAGAAGAGACTCTCTAGGGTTCCCAATGCAAACGCTTAACCCTGCAAACGCTGATTTTACAAGTCCATATATACAACAAAGAGAGCAACTGTACACACCAGATAACATGCTTGGGCAACAAATGACCGGAATGACTCCACAAGGAATGCAAATGCAGCTACAGATGCAAATGAAGTTACAGATGCAAATGCAACAATTAAATTCGAACACCTTCCCCAATCAATATTACACACAACAAAACCAAGCTTCTTCTATGGACACGAATTTTTCTGCGTTTATGCCTAACGCAGGGTTTAATTCGACACCAGGTATGTCACAAGATGCGTTTGGGTTGACAGCCAATCCTTCAGTATCACAAACGACTTCTTTTATGGGTCAAAATCCACGTTTTCATTCACATCAGCTAGCGAAGGTCGATCAAACTCAGTCCCCAAGCAAGAGGAGAAAGTTTGATGTTCCATTCAAAGATTTATGAGAAGTAATGAGCATTGACATTATAAAAGTCTAATAAAATTGATTAATTGATACAGTGAAAACGGTCTGGAAAGTTGAATTCTTTCAGTAAAAAAGATTTAGTCTAAAACAAGAATGGAGAGGCCAAGAATTCGACGAATTTATTCAGAATATATTATTCGTGAATTCTTCACTCTTAAAATGGATCGATTTTTTCAGAGGTGAAGAAACGTCATAATTCTGTGAACTGACGTAAGTTTACTCTTAAATATTTATTTTATCTCTAAATATTCATGATGACTAATTTTCACCTTCTTCCGCATTTAAAGCTGAAATGCATTTATAAGAAGGAGTGGTTGATGAAAATGAAGCTCGAATTAATTTTATCAAGAATTACCGCGTTTACTTTGCAAATCTACAACAGCGTTTTCAGTGAAATTCCTCTTCGTAATGCTCCATATGGCGAATGCAATACCGGGCCTGATGCATTATCATGGCTTCCGCAGGATTCCATTGCTCAAAATTGTTTAGATCATGATGGAATGACTAGATGCTGGTATGTCTATACTCCTCTTTCCGTCAAGGAACGTCAGAGCCAAAATCATACTTTTGAGTTTCCGTTGTTAGTTCACTTACATGGAGCAGGTGGCTGCGCCTCGTTGCCATCTATGGGATGGGGAAGTCTAGCAGAAGAATTTGAATTTGTTGTCGTTTGGCCACAAGGGACTTATAATCCGTCTCCTTTCGATGTCCCAGACTTCATCGATATCGATGATCTATCTTCATGGAACGATGGATCAGGTTTATTTGGTGCAGAAGTGGCTGGAATCGATGACTTGGGATTCTTACAAAGCTTGATAGAAGAGGAACTAAGTAACAACCTTGTCAACCTCGACCAATCTCGAGTTTATATGAGCGGTCACTCAAACGGAGCAGTGATGGCGCAAAGATTTTCTCTGCAAACAAACGGAGTTATAGCAGCAGTAGCCGCAATTAGTGGGGCAGGGATGCCAGGGGATCCTGAATGGTTACCAGGTGGATCGGTTGGTGATATGTACTCCTCAACACCAATAATTCTTGTAGCAGGAACAATTGACAATCAAGTGCCATTTGGTGAAAGAAGAGGCCCTCTAGCAGGTGCAATACCATCTTTTGAAAAGTGGGCTTCCATAAATGGATGCGATAAAAATAGTAAAATAGAAACGACAAATGATCTTGAATACATTCAGCATAAGTATAAAAATTGTGCAAATAATGCAGAAGTGCAATTGCTAGAGGTATTTGATGCAGGTCATCATCCGTTTACAAAGGGTAAGGGAATTTTTCAAATCTCTCCATTAGATGTCATAGCCGAATGTCCATTTCGCGGGATTCCTTTTTTCTATGAGGCGGACTGTGGATTAGCAAATTTTGACTCAATCAAATTTGTTTGGGACTTCATAAGTTCATTCGAAGTTCCATAATGGCACGGTTTTAATGTAAAAAGTTGTCATACAGATATTTATCATTCCCCTCTTGCTATGTGGAATTGATATTTATGCTAAATGTCAGTGTTGGATTAAAACTGTCTAAATAGATCTATAGTTATTCTATACACAAATATAAAGCTTCACCTCTCTTTTGGGTCTTTTGGCATCTTCACAATACCTAGTCTAGTAATTGATCATGGAGTGCATATACAATTGTCCAGTTTCTTTACACTCTACAAAATTTGATGGTAAAGAGGCAAATTTAATTGTACTTCATAGACTTCGTATAGCGCATGTGGAACAGAATGACCTTCATTCTATTCGTGCATTTCATTTATGTTTTATTCTTGTGTAAAGCTTTCTTGAATTTCATATTAACTAGGAAGAAATATAAATTATGGGATAAGAATACCAATCTTGCGTTTATCATGCCTAAATTTTAACGTTTCTTTTTTTAAGAATCAGAAGTATTGAAATAATGATTCTAAGTAAACTACTAATATTGGTCCATATTTGAACTTACGTAGAAAAAAATTCTTAAACTGAGACTCGAGCTTTGTTCCTATCACTTTACTTCTCAAAAAAAGGCCTTTCAAAAGTATCCCTTTCGAATCTTGTTCGATACTTTCATTTGAAACATCTTGTAAAATTGTTGTCAAAAAGAGAATGATACAAGGAATGATTACAAATGAAAAGAGTTAATACTATTTAAGTATATTTACATGCATATAATTGGCTCTTCTTATCATTTCTTTTTCAGAAAAGGATGTTCTCATATATCACTCCAGAATTCCGTTTGAATCTATCTACATTTGCAACAATCTCCTAAAGTTTTAGTTGAAATAAGACGAAGATGTAAGGAATAATTCAGACATGTAAAGGTACCTGTTCATGTTTTATGACAGAGAATTGCATAATTCCGTCACTCTTCATTAATATGTTTATTCAGCATTGATCAAATATAAAATGTCAACGTGCAAATACGATAAAAAAAATTAATTTACAGCTTACAGGAAAAGGAACAAGAATTGATATGTAGTTTCCCTTCGATGTGAATCATATCAACCTACTTTTTTGATGGTTGCCTCGCGGTTGTTTTATGTCGCTTCGTAATCGATCTTCATTGTTCATCTAAATCTATCCCTAAAGAGGTTATCATGAACCCTCATTTTTGTTATGAACTAGAGTGATGAAATTGAAACGATGCATTTGATGATGAAAACAATGACAAATCTTAGACTACAGTATCGTAAAATTACAAAAATGTGAATGTTCTCTGTTAACGTAATATATTGAAAGGACATTTTTAACTGCAGGTGTTTCATGTTCCAATGAAAGGAGTTGTATGATGGTAGGTTTGTTTTCTACACCTGCAGATGAAGAATCGTATTCTTATTAAAAATGACGTATTATCAACGACGTCATTGTACACAATCAGAACTTTCAATTGCTTGCTAACTACCGTGCTTCAAGATATTTTAGTCGGATGTGTTTACGTATGTAGACTCAGGTACTAAAATCCCGAACACATCATGTTGGATAATTCCAGAGTGAATTAACAAAATGGACCAGTATAATATGTATATCTTTTGCGTGTCGACTATTAATTACGTGGTTTTATGTGAACGTCGGGATGATACTACTTTTCGCTGATGAAAACAAAGACTATTCCGACACAATTTGACACGTTCGATAGTCTCTGCATTCAAAAATTCGAAAAGTTTTTCATAATGAAGTCGGTCCGTATCGCAACTTTGCTTCTTACTGTTATTTCACCATGCTTGGCATTCACAGGATTAAGCACTCCTCTTGGTTCAATTGCAACTTCTTTGGATTCCACATGTGACATGTCATCCACAGCCCTCAAAATGGCAAACAATGATGATCTTCTAAGATGGGCAAGGTCAGCTAGGGGAGCAAGCGCTGAGGACAGAGTAATCGAATTAAAAAGACCCCTCGGAATCGTTTTGAATGAAGATGACTCCGGGAACGTATATGTAGAAACTGTAGCTCCAAAAGGAAATGCAGCAAGGACCGGGGATGTAAGTGAAAATTTAGTTACTAATGGTGCACTAAATATGTGAAGATGATCTTAACATAAACAAAATCTTCATTTTTGAACTAAAATTTATAGGTAAAAGAGGGAGACATTGTGACTATGTGCTCTGCAACCTTTGGCGACCAAATGTGGTCCACGAGAGGTGTTGGATTGACTCGTGTCCTTTCTGCAATTAGAGTGCGAGCTGGACCAACTGTAAAGTTAGTATTGGAGAGTTCTAATGAAAATCAGAAAAAAGCAAAATGGTCGTCTAAAAATGCAGCAGCTGCGGAAGATGCTAGAGCACGTGCTCAAGACAAAAGAGATCAATTGTTGAAAGAGTTGAAGAGTGATGACAAAAAGCTTAAGAAAGGAAAGTTCCTTGGTCTATTTTAAAAATCTTATTCGAGGTTTAAGAAAAGAATATAGTAACCATAAACACCGCATGTAAAATAAGGGGAAGAAAGTACATTTTTTTGAAGAAACATTTTCGTTTTTATTTCATTAGGTGTTGAAGTGCTAGATCAACCACACACCCATCATTTTAAAAATAGTAACTCAGCAGAAGTAATAAACAGAAATATATCAAGGCTCACTTTACACCCATTTTTGAATAAAAAACAACACATAATTTGGTCAACATTGTCATCTCATGCCTTGCTGTGGTGTCACTTTTATAAATCAGTTTTTCCGAATTTATAAACATATATGTGCCATTCATCCATTTTGCGAAAGCTCTTCATAGAAGAAATAGTTTACAAAAGTTGAACATCGTTACTTCTCATTGTTTTACGTGTAATGTCAATGATATTGATTTTTGACGTATTAAATAGGTCAATGAAAGCATTAATCGCTGAATCAACTCTCGTCTGTTCCTGATGTCAGGAGATTCAAATTTAAAAGTACGTTTGTTCGATATTAGTAAAACACCACGCACGTATCTTTTTGTGACATTTGCTGATGTATGTGAACCGAAAATTAGATTGCATTACCTTATGCATCATGTTTCATACTCGGACAGCAAGTACAAAATTAAGACTTTTTGTCCTAATCCCAAAAAACATGAAATCCAACAGCACCTCATCAAGATTTTACGTGTATTCTTAGCAAACACATTTCTATTACTACGATATAAATCACAGGAACTAAATATTTTGCAGTTTCTGCGAACACAAAAAAGTCTTTGATATCCATAGATAAATTAGATTCAAAAAAAGATACAATGAAAGTTCATGAACTATGTACTGCTATGCTGCTGGTGGCTAGTATCGGTTGTTCGTCTGCATTTGCACCATCAACTCATTTGAACACCATCAAAAGAAATCCCACGTTCATGTCCTTGAATCATGATGGGAATACTGACAGTACTAATAATCTTTCCACGTTAATGAAAGACGCGAAAGATGTTTTGTCTGTCGGTATGATGGCAGCTTTGCTTTGGAGCTCCCCTGGTCCTTTGCTCCTCAACAATCATCAAGACAATATGATGATGGAAAATATTCGCTCTAGCATTGTTGCAGATGCAAAAGAAATGGCGAGTGGAAGTGGAAGTCGTGTGAACAAAGATGCTGAGTCTTTGTTGAGATATGGACTACCCATCAAAAACAAAGAGGTAAATATACTTTTTTCGACTAGCAAAAGAAAATACCATTTCTCTTTTACTTAATTTTGTTCAACACTTACGCCGTTCATTACAAATTAATTGTGATATGATGTTTCTTCCTAATACATCATTTTACCCAAATTTAAATCTTGCAATAGGTAAGACAACTTCAAGTCACGATTGAGGGCATTAAACAAGATGTGACATCGAAGCGTAAAGCAGCAGCACTCGATGGAGCCAAACAAACAGAAAAATTTATTAGTAGCAAAAGCCCCAAAATGGTGTCTTCATGTCGATCCCCTTCCGAATGTACTGATATTCTCAAAGAGATGGCAGCTATTACAGAACCTCTTGCGAAAGACATTCAAGCAAGCCAAGATGCTTTAAATGGTTCAGAACAGGAACGTACTGCTTTAGATAAGGCCTATGAAAAGCAGGGCAAGTTGAGTAAGCAGCTGACTACTCTTCAAGAGCAAATGGTACCTGAGGGATATGTTACTCCAGTTCCAAGTGATTATGCCGACTTGCCTCAATTGAAAGGGCGTGCAACGGTCGAGTTTGAGTTGAAGAAGCCTAATGATGCCCCATTTGACATTGAGGGTACAAACTTCAAAGTTGCAAACATGAAAATGGTTATTGACGGGTTTACTGCACCAGTTACTGGAGGAAACTTTGTGGAATTGGTGGATAAAGGATTTTACACCAACATGCAAATTCAACGTAGTGATGGATTTGTTGTTCAAACGGGGGATCCCGATGGAGGTAAGATTTTTAAGCTCAAATGATATTGGATGGACAATTAATGTTAATGTGCATGTATAACATTCCAATATCTATATTGTAGAGGCTGACGGATACGTTGGAACTCCATCAAAGAGTATTGGAGCAGGAAAGCATGGCGAAAGACTTGTTCCTAGTGAAATTTACGTCGTTGGAGACAAAGGCCCATTTTATGAAACAACTATTGAAGATGAAGGGAGAGGTGGACAAGCTACGGTTCTTCCATTCAGCAGTTACGGGGTGAGTACTTTTGAATATTTTATTTTGTTCTCACTTGCATTATTCTGAATCTTATCTCTGATAATGAATGGTTTACTTTCCAATTTAGGCTATGGGTTGGGCAAGGTGGGTAAAATTGAAATAATATTTGCCCTTTGTTGATTGATACTTTCTCGTTTTTTCACATATTGCTCACATTTTTGACTATCTTAACTTTAACGTTACTTTCTGGATAGAGAGGAATATGATGCCAATTCGGGAAGCAGTCAATTTTTCTGGTTACTATTTGACTCTGATTTAACTCCTGCTGGAAAGAATGTTTTGGATGGAAGGTATCCATGGTAAGTCTCATTGACCTATGCATTATAACTCATACTTTCTCCTCTCATATTTTACCTCATGAAATTGCTCATGACAACTTAGCTTCGGTTATGTCGTGGAAGGAGCCGATTTCCTTCGAGATATCAAAGAGGGGGATATCATTACATCTGCCAAAGTAACTTCCGGCTTGGATCTATTAAAGGTTCCAAAAACTTCTGAAACTGCTGAGTAATTTCAAAACATTGCAGTATTTAAAGCAGAGACCAATTATGTAATTTGAAAAGCTAATATATGGAACAGTTGATGGGCACAATGTTTGTGGTACCGTTGTTCTGAATGTTAGCATTTACATTGGAATTAAATCAGCGTAGCTAAGTTTTATCAAACCCACTAATCTTACTATATCTCATAAGCAATCTAAACATTCACAACTTGGTATGTCAACAATTAGCATATAAGCGACGACATTCAGTATTGAATTTCAAATTAACAATGTGACTTGATTTGCACTAATCTTTTAAACCAATAATCAAGACTAAAATGTAAAGATTAAATTACTTGAAAACTTTAGAGTCTTGGATGGGCTTTCCTTCAAGAGTTTCCTCAGAGCACCAGAAGTCCTTAACTTGTTGTTTGACTTCATCAGTTGGTGCTAATCCTGGTCCAGCAAGCTTAGTCCAAGTGTACCAGTTAGCATCATCGTTAGCGTCTTTAAGATGCTGAACAGTGTCACCACGAAGCAACCAAATACCTTTGATTTCCAAAACGGTCTCCTCTGTTCCAAGAACGTCCATAACTCCGAAACCCCACTTACGTATTTCATCACTTCGTTGTTGGAATCCTCCTACAGCATTACTTGTCATAAAAGTACGCTTGTTCTCTTCATTGTAATTATAGTTTTGGTACCACAAACTCCATCCTTCATTATCATAGGTTGACCAGAATGTTTCCATAGCACTATCGTAGGTGGCAGAGTTGGAGTAAGACTTTTTCCATGAATCCATTGAGAATTTTGATGGAGATTTTTTGTCCATGGTTTTGTAAGGATGCTCCTTTTTCTTGGGTGCTGGTGCTGGTGCTGCGGCAGCAGCTTTCTTTTCCTTCTTCTTACCACCACCAGACTTCTTTTCTGCCTTAGGTGCTTCTTGGCCGGCTGCCATGACTTCCTTCTTACATAAAGTGACTGCACCTACAACTTTTTTGAATTCAGGTTGATTTACACATGTGTTGAACCAGCGTACAACATTTCCAAATGGCTTAAGGTATGCTTTGTCACATACTAATTTCATGGGGTAAACGAGGGCAGATGCAACAGTGATATCAGCAAGGGTAATTTGATCTCCAACAAGATAAGTTTTTGTGAGAAGATAGGTGTTTAAAGTCTCCAACCCTTTAGCAAGATCAGCCTTAGCTTTTTCGTAACTAGTATTGAGAAGGATTCATATGTTGAAATTGAATAAGAAGTTAGTTGAATATGATGATAAAAAAATAAAGAACAGTCATAAAAGTTCTTATAAAATCATCACGAGATTCCTAGGCTCATAACCTAAAACAGCTAGGACCAATCACATCCACGAAATATAAAACGGACAGGTATGGACACAACGTACGAATGAAAAAAATCACAGACGTAATGGAATCCTTTTTGAAAGAAGCATCGGATATCTGAATTGAGACTTACGCAGGTTTTTGGAAAGGCATGTATCCAAGAGCAGGGTAGAACCAAACACTAGCAGGTAGCTCCAACTCATTGGCAGCGAAATCAACCCAAGAATCAATGGCAGCTTCATCATATAATCCACTTCCAGTCAAACCAGTATCACGACGAATCTTGGCAAGATATCTGGCAATAGCATTGCTCTCAAAAATAACGCCAGTGGGAGTTTGGAGAACTGGAGCCTTGCCAGTAGGACTAAGGCTCTTAACAACAGCAGCATCGAAATCGGCCACAGTTACATTGATTCCATTGTATTCAGCAGCAATGAGGGCTTTGAAAGCTCTGAAAGATCCAGCTGGAGCGTGTAGTGTGTATGACATCTTGATTTATATTTGAGGCAGGTCGCTCTTTGGTCTTGGTCGATAAACTTCCTTACTGCAGAAATCACGATGTGAGAATAAATTTAATTTGGGACTGACTTACTAATTTTAACCGTAATATCATTTTTTCATTGGATTTCGTATACTTTTACATAGAATGGATTGAAATCTAATAAATAGAAGAGGAAAATCTAAGAATCTGTAGTGTGCGTACGTGAATCGTTATGTAAGCCTAACGATTCATTATTTGGATGGAGCTAAGTAGCTCAAATGAGAATAGATTTTCAATCTCTATGTAGCCAGTTTTCATATCGTGCTGGCTCATAGTAGATACGGTACTACCAATCCAAACAATTTGATTGCTTTGCACATTTTTTACGCGTGGAAACTTTGGATGTAATCGAATATATTTTTTAAAAACTATGAAAAAAAGAATCATTTTCATGAGAGTGGTTTAAAAATGAAAGGAAAATATTAGTTTTATTTGAATTTGGAGTTTGAATATTAAGTCTAAGTTTAAGAAGACCAAACATTTATTCAATTTCAAACTTTGGATAATGATAATGATTCTTCTTTCTTGTTATTTAGTCCAGACAAATTTAAAAAATCCCTTCTACCCTCTTATTTAAAGAAAAAACAATATGAACGGAGGGATCATCATACATTTCATCATCAAAACTACAGAACAAAAAACATGGGATATGTCTCAGAGAACTACTACATGACACTACATCCAATCCAGATGGTTAGTTTATGTTTGCAGTATGTAAAAGTAGTGGACAGAAAGTTCCCAAAGAAAGCTCTTTGAGTAACATAAAGTCACTTTTTGTGAAGCGAGGATTTCTGTAACAATTGTCATCAAGTTCCAAAATTGATCTTTTTTCATCTGATTTTTTTGTTTTTTGTACTGAATCAAATTTGTGTTTAGTTATGCCAACTAGAGTGTAATTTGATGATATGAATGCATCTAATTGTGAAATATAACATCCCAAGATGATGGCAAAGGATGAGATTATGGTTGTATAGTCATCAACAAAGTTTGGCATATCTGCAGGGAATAATTCACTTAGTATTTCTTTTGGAATGGAATATTCAGACAATAATGATAAATCCGAAATCAAAGACATTGTTAAAGTCATTGAATCCGAAGTAGAATTCAGGGAGCACTCCAGCATCACATCCATATTTCCAATTATATTATTGTTAACGGATAATGTGTTGACCATATCAATTATCATAATAAGGATCAATAGAATTGCATCCTCATCATTGAATAAAGTACTGGATTATTTTAGTTGCAAAATATGATGCGACTGAAAAGAAAACTTGCCTCGTTGACCAAGCAAGATATGATTTGATGATTTACAAAAGGCTTTGATTTGGTTTGGATCCATGATATTCTCACGAATCCCTAAAAAACTACCAATTCTACATATTTCACAAATTTGTTGAAGTACTTGACAAATGTTCATGATTTTTAAACCACTCTTCTATGATTGGAGAATATTTCGAATATAATCAAAAAAATCCCAGAGATAACAGGCATGATAAGAGCTCTCTCAATATAGTAGAGCAAGTGCGAATTGTGATATTAATTACAATTGCAAATCTAATTTATTATCAGTGTAAGTATTGAGAACATACATGTAGAGACTCTATAAACCCTCTACTTAGGACTCTATGTGATTTGTGGTATCAAAACTAAAGAAATTTGTAACAATATTTTTGATTGATTTCTGTCTTGGTACACAAGAAGGGATGATGAGAAGGCAAGCCAAAATCTACGTTTTGAATGATGAATCATGCTTTATTCAGGCTTTTCCTGTGGCGCATTTCCCACTTATTGTACGACTCAAAAAATAAATAGGATTAGATAGCATATTTTTAGAATCTATAGCTTGGTGTTTGAGTAAAGTGACAAATTTTCAATTGATTTTATCTTTTTATAAGATTACCTTTTAAATAATATTTGCTCTCCTAACATGATGAAAATGTATATCAGATATATTTTAATTTGAGTGAGGATCACAATTTTAATTGTTAAGCAATATATGAATCATTAGCACTGTCTAGATTTTTAGAAGATTTTGATTTTAGCAGCCTTATATGAAATAGTATATTAAGATAACTGAAATATATTGAATAAGAAATCAGCTGTGCCCCCCATGACCAGGGCGGGCACAATGTCCCTTCCATGAAATGGTTATGTTACTGAACTTTGTTTGGGTAGGATTAATCAAGTTGGTTTGTCGAAGTCTTGATTTCTTTTTGATACAATTTTTTGGATTGGTTCCCAGTTCCTATTTATTCATTTGGTAGAGCATACGTTTATGAATTTGGAGGTTGTTTCTCTTTGTAACACAAATCCCCTTTTACAAATTTCACATCCCATTCGTCGATTTGGGTTTTTTTGGATTTCTTCGCCAGTATGGATGCTGAAATGGTGGGAAGCATCCTGAAGTTGATGTAGAGTTGCTGAATCTATTGCTGCATCAGTTAGGTCGGCTGTAATTTCGAACGTTCCTTGCGGAATCACTGGAATTCTAGCCTGCTTAGACATGCGTAATGAGCTTGGTAGTGGATGTTTTTTTTTCTCATAGGATTCGCTTTTTCCTCCGATGCTTGAGTGGGGGCATGCTCGAGTGCTTGTACTTTAGATGGTACTGATTTTGCTTTTACTTCGTTGAGTTTCGATTTCAAGTATCGTGAATCTAGTTCTACTACTTCTGATTGTTCTAGATCTAGTGTGACATCGATGCCTATTTTTTATCCTTGGAGTGATGGTGGAAAAAGTATGCTAGTTCATCTCTGTCGTACTGTTCAATATCTTGGATAGTAGAGTGTTTGTTAAGATCGACGTTATTTGCAGCCAATAGTTCCTTATCGACTTCCATTTCAAGTTGCTGTGCTAGTCGGATTGATAGTTGCCCATGGGTTGCTTCATTTTTAATATCTTCAAGTTCAATGGTTAGGAAGCCTTCAGCCACTGATTTGATATCTTGTATTTCGGCTAAATCTCTGTGTTTTTTCCACATTTGAATGACGGTATGCATCAATAGATGTGTCTACAAGATATTGAAGGGCATTTTCTTGAGGCACTATCATTGATGTTTTTTCAAGCTTCTTTACTTATCCATTGGACTTGGTTTGCTTGTGTAAGAAGTAATTGGACTCTTTTCCTTCTTGGGTCTCCTTTTGTTTTTCTTGGGCTCTGGAGTAACGTTTTTGAGGGAGCTTCGAAAGGTTTGGTTTCCTTTCTTAATATAATCAGAATTTAGAGCTTCTCTTTTGATTTTTACAGATTTGAAGTCGGTTTAATTTACATTGTGCTTAATAGGTTTCTCAATTCTCCCTTTGACCGGGGGTGAGGCCTTCTTTGGCATTCGGGTGGGTAATTTAGCCATTGCCTTATTTTGTGAGGCTCTGAGGGCGTTCTCCTATAATCTTATCGTAGCTCATGTAGTAGACTAAAGGATTTTTCTTTCAAGTGTATGCTTGGTTCGGGGCTAAGTTCAGTGATGTCGTGCTTTCTAGTTTTAAGCTTAATTTCAATTTCTTTCTTTCTGTTTAATCTTTGAGTTGTATTAGAGAATAAATCTGTATCCAGTGTTGGTGTTTGAAATTTTCTTGTCTTATCGATGGTCTAATCAGTGGATCAGGATCTATAGTCAATTTCATATGTTTCGTAGGATTATGTAGACTTTGGTATTAAAGTGGTAATTTTCGGTTTGTATTTAGGCGACTTTACGGAGAAGTGAAAACCCATAAATGAAGTTTTGTTTAAGTTAGGATTCTACACAAAATTAGTATGTTGATGGATGAATCACATGGTAAATTTCAGAAGCATTCAAATAGTATAGCCAGCTTTGGAGAGAAATTATGCCTAGTAATAGTGTGAAACTGTGTGTTAAATAGAATTTTGATCTATCTAATCATCTGTTTTTTTAACGGGACTTAATAATGGTGAATGTGCCTTTCGGGTAACGGGACTCCTAGACAGGAATGATTGTGAAAAATATTTGTCAGTGAATGGTAAACAGGATGTGGACCCTAACACGTACCCTGCCGGGCACCCTAAAAAATATTTTGAATCCTTAAATAAAAATAATGTAGAGTCCTAAGTATTGGGCTAGTGTATATTTAGAACCTCTACTTGTATGTTCTAAGTATTTACACTTAAAATAAAAAATATTTGCAATTGCAATTTTAGTTAGATGTAAAGATACCAAATATTTAAATGTAAATGAAGCAATTATTTCAGCACTATACAGGCTTAACTAATAACCCATTGTTCTAATTGAGAGATTTAATTAAGGGAAGCACATATCAACCCATAACCCATTGCTTGTTCTCCATGAATAATTTGCAATACATTGATTCAAAACACTGAGGGGTTTCTTTGTGGCAGCCCATTGAAATAGTTCTGTGTACTTTTTCTGATTGTTTTGTTCTTTTTGATCTAAATACTCAATCCATTGATCTATATCTATCAAAGCTTTGCTCATTTTGTCACTTTGTTTGATATCAGCACTCTGTTGGATTATGTATTGAAATATCATATCCAAAGTTAGTTTCATAGAAACAAAAGCATTGTATAAAGAACAGCTACTATTATTCAGAGGCAAGAGAAACAACGCTTACAATCGCACAAGTCAAACAAATGAAATGTAAATATAAAATAGACCTGTGAAAACCTTCCCATACATCCAGGAAATTCATGCATCTGCGTTATACAAGCAAATAAAAACGGATGTGTGAGAGCCTTCCCACACTTCCGGCGTATATGCCCGTTTGACAAAAAATGTGAGATAAGAGAGTCTACGCGATTCTACACGAGTCTACGAGATTCCTACGGTCACGAAGTCGCGAATTCATGATAACAATTCAGTTCAGACTTGTGAACACAAACTCACCAGATTTCGCCATTTTGTGTTGAATTACTTGAAACAAGAAAAAAAATTGCAATATTTTGTTATGGTTTGATGAGGTACAAAATTGTGAGATACATAGAAAAATAATGAATCAGCAAAAAATGTAATGAAAGATCTTACAACATGCAAATAAGATATTGACCTATGCTGGAGATAGGTGTCGACGAAACACACTGGTTGGGTGTGTTGGTGTTGGGGGGTTGTTGTTGTGGTGTATACCAAATTGTGAGTTAAATAGTAACTTGCATTTTGCCAAATTACTACATACTACATATACTAATTTAACTACAATAAAAATATGTTATCTACACCATCATTACATTAATCTAGTAGCTCTTTGTAAAGCATACCAAATCAATGTAAGTACAACGTTGTGCTGGCCAAGCACCACGTTGTTGAAATACAACTGTGAGCTGTTCTCTCTTGGAACACGTCTCACTTTGATATGTATCTTTACGACTTGTACTAATGTTCTCTGACATTATTTTTTGAGTAAGTTGACCTCTAACATGGAGGGATACATTTGGGCCTTGCCCTTGAACATGGATCTGAATCAGATCATATATTATTTTTTTATGTGGAATTCCACCACAAATTTACAGACATAAATATTTCCACACACAATTCCTTTAATTACAGATTCATACTCTTATCAAATCACCCCACCCAGGATGTGCAACACCACTACCCCTACGGTACTAGCCAATCATTTGGTCTACAAGTTAGGTGAAAATATAAGTTCGCTGAAAAAGAATACTTCTCCCCAATTCCAGAACGCCCTCTATCTAAAGGAAGCATAATTTTGACACAACATTATAAGACATTGTTACCTATACTTTCTTTCATCAACCATTTTTTCAATAAATGAATTATGTGACTACCCACTTTTTAAAGACCCAAATCCATCCAAAACTACAGAACCCAGCTTAAAAAATCCGAGGAGCGACCTCAGACGATGTCCCTCACCATATACTCCTGCCCACGATACCCATTCTTGCAGATATAGATTCGTCGTAGCTAGCTGCATACGTCAGCCCACAACCAAGACATCAAACACATAACTAAAAACCCTTAGCACCACAAACTTATTCCCCATCAAGAAAAATCACTTTAATGAAGATCCCCCCCCTCTTCACCAGCTCAAATTCCTCGCTCATAGTCAGAAGCTTTCAGTGACGAATCCAAACCTCATAACAGTTCAAAAAAATCCTCAACATCATTCCACTCCTTCTTCATCCATGGCTTTCCTCAACACTGAAAAAGAAAACCAAATAGAGAACAAAGATTATGGAGTAGCAGAATCCCAGGAACCACACACACACAAAAGGGAGGATCAAGATTAAGATCCCATATCACAATCCATTCATATTGAAAGCATCATATCAATGCCCAGATCTAAAAACTTAGACTTTAAGATTACATATTTAGAAGATGAAGATTTCATGGATAAAGCCAACATTATCTATGAAGCAAAACACTTTACAGATGCACTATTACTTGCTCAACAAAACCTTCTTAACTTAGAACCTGAAGTAAATTCACAATATAAAGCTAAACAAAAGCAGAAAAATGTTTAGGCAACAAGATTAAGAAACTTCAATTTTAAAACAAACTAGGTACTTACTACAAAAAAACCACACCACAACCATAATCCTCTTTGGGCATGATACTTTGCAAACACAAGACCTCGTTAGTTCAAACTCATCTACTGTCTCATGCACACACAACTTCAGAAGTCATTCTCAACAGAGATATATGACTAAAACTCTATGCCTCAAAGAGAACACTAAATACCACCTTGGAATGCACACTGAACAGCAACAATATGCAATCTAAATGTGACAATGTACCTATATTATCATTATTATCATGCAAAAGAAATATCAAATTAAATATTTGATATTGAGAATTGTGATAAATATATTTATAGCTTATAATTTTTAATAAAGAGAAATTGCCAAAATAAAATAACAATAGATCTAGTGACTGAGCCACTGGATTAGTATAACACAAAATTCAGATGTTATCATCTCTCATTTTCTCACAGATTATGAAAGTGAATCTACAATTAGGCGTATGACACTTCCTTATCTAGTAGTAGTGCATGAGGTACTTCTAACTTTGCTCTT
>Ga0209092_10000357_pt1 | contig 44023 bp, 26 predicted proteins | sample FraStrMetagenome_FD_187446 | JGI IMG/M metagenome (GOLD analysis project Ga0209092, IMG submission 187446) | Marine eukaryotic phytoplankton communities from Arctic Ocean - Fram Strait ARC3M Metagenome (SPAdes) (version 2) | ecosystem: Environmental > Aquatic > Marine > Oceanic | place: Fram...
AAATCAGCAATCCTCGAACCTATAATACTCTTTGGTTTATCATTATCTATTAAAAATTCTTTAAATAAGTATTCTGATTCTCCATGGAATGTGTGATCCACAAAAGGATGATCGTTATGAAACTGTGCAGGGCTGTCAGGAACTTGCGGTCCTCCGAATACAATTAAACAGTTAGGAAACTTTTGTTTAATTGCTTTAGCTAACTTTAAATTATAATTTTCATTCCAGATATACGAACTAAATGCAGCAATGTCAATAGTATCTATACTTTCTACAAAGTTGTCTATAGGCAGACGTTCAAAAATAAAATCTTTTGCACAGTATGTTTTATTAACATACAAGTCTGTTTTAGCATAACTCCACAGTCTAGCAACAGCATACGGAAGCCAGTGTGTCTCAAACTTGCCGAAGCCAATAGGAAAATTAACTTGAAAGAAATATATATTTTTCATAGCATTAATTTTATCCCTTGCTCTAAAGAGGTTTTAGGATAAATGCCTAACTGTTTTTGAAGTGTATTATCGCAATAACGATTTAGTACACCGACTGGTTTTTCTAATACACATGTAATATCTAGCACAGGTGTATTGTATATTAGTTGATGTGCTAAAGTTATAACGTCAACAAAGCTAGTAGCAATACCTGTGCCTATATTAACTACTCTATATTGGTCAGTATCAGTTAAGCACCATTCTAGTGTATCGAGTACATCATCTATGTAAACAAAGTCTCTTGTTTGTTTACCTGTCCCCCAGACTTCAATATTATCTGGATTATTTTTTACAATATTAATAAGATTAGGCATAGGGTAGTCTAAACTTTGTTTAGGTCCATACCCACTAAAAGGACGAATTATTGATATTTTAGTATTAATAGTATTACGCAGTTCCCAAAGCATTCGTTCAGTAGTTAATTTTGACCAACCATACAAATGATCACTTACTCCGATATTATTTTTGGAAAAGTCAATATCAGTTTCACATAGGGGGCGATGTACTTCCTGTTGATACGTTGTTGGATAAACTGCACTACTACTTGGATATATAAACTGTTTAGGAGGGCACTTTAATACTTTTTCTAACACTATTCTGTCAAGTTCAATATTTTTTGCAATTGACAAAAAGTTACTTTCAATAGCTTCTCTTCCTTTTACATATGCGGCAAAATGAAATATTGCATCATATACTACTGTTATATCAAAACTATGAATAGATTGAACATGTGTAGTATAAATGCCTGGAACTATGTCCACGCCGACAACTGTATGCCCTTGCACAGATAATCGATGTGCTAATTCAGATCCTAAAAATCCGCTGCTGCCGCTTACTAGGTATCTAGCCATTTATAAATAAAGTCCTGTGTTTGTGTAATCGAATGTAATTTTCGATTAATAATATTTTGTCTATTATGTAATCGTAATTTCTTAGTTTGTTGGTGTAGTCTATTAATATTTATTTGACAAATTTTTTCTATTTTATTAATCAACGCCCAAAAGCGTGTAGTATCGTCTACTATATTATCATACTCTTTGCAATCTAATTTATATCCCAATCTAGTAAGTTGTTGTCCGGTTCCCTTGCTATACATATGTAACGGCAAACAATAATTACTTAAACTCCTAAATGTTTTTTCAGATAACTTTATACAATCAGTTTCACCTATAGTATTTTCTGTAATAACACTATATACACTATCGTAATAAAAATCTGTTATTGAATTAGTACTACATGTTTGGTCTGTAAAATCTCTTCCATCTGCAATATAAGGAAGTGTGTCTAAAAATTCTTGCCAGCGACTATCATCTATATTAAACATTTTAAGATTAGTTTTATCAAAATGAAAATCTAATGTTTCGTTAACGCTGGGCATACTAACATAACCGTATTTTAATAAATCCCTTTTCCATAGCTCATATACCAAACACTGCCTCAAAGGATTTGGCTGTCGATTAAGACAAATAAAATGCTTTGCGGGCTTAGTTATAGTAACATCTAACTCATCTATAGACTCATACAAATAAACAGTGGATATATTGATTGTGCAAGTTACATTATTTAATTTTGCCCATTTAGCATACTCATTCTCTGCAACAGAATTCATCGTGATATACAATATGTTAGCTGGGTCTAACTTAAATTTATCAAGTTGATCATGTAAGTTTTTAAAAAAGTTATATGTGGTGTTTGAATAACCTTCGTTCATATCATTAATAATAAACAAACACTTGCCGGCTTGCTGTGCTTGTATTGCTACTGTGCTTACATTATTAAATGCATTATTAGTCCACTGATACGGTTTAAGCAACGGTGTTAGTTCGTATATAAATTTGTTGTTACAATCAAGAATATGACTGTGCGTTATGTTTTTGCCTAAAATTGCGTGTAGTTTAGAGTAAGTATACGGATGTCTTTTACTTTCAAGATTATAGATAGTATTAGTAACAGAATAATGAGAATCTTCATAATTCTCAGGTGATGTTAGCAAATCTAGACTCTGACCGTTAGGCCAAGGGCCACTTGGTCCTATCCAGTCATGTGCCAGTTGTATCATACTACATTATCAACAGTTATGATTTTAGATTTTACTACCTCTTTAGCTAATCTACATTCTTCGTAAAATTCTGCCATTTCAGGAAAAGTTTCTAGGAAATTAGTTCCGTCACGAGAATCTTTAACATTAAGAAAGTCATAAAGTTCTGCTCTAGGTTTGATAACAGTTTTATAATGTTCGGCTGTTCCAGGCTTGGTTGTCCAAGATATTTTTAATCGGTGTTCTGTAATCGATTTAAGTTTATACATTTCGTTAAGTTCAAAAGAAAGATGCATTTGCCATTTATTATCAATTGTGTTTGCTGCCATATAGTCCATTGTAGGTAACATATAATCTTGTACTAATTTATCAGTAGATATTTGTGCGTCTAAAAACCGCGGATGTCTTAAATACGGAATATCTAGTCCTAACGGAACTACATGAGACGGCGAACGCTTTTTTAATTCATTATTAGACATTCCTTCTCTAAAGGAAAATGGAAGGTTTTCTTCCCACCAAAGCACGGGTGTATTAAAGTGATATTTTTTCTTCATCTCTAATTGCCATTCTAGTAGCTTACCAAAACTTGTAATACTTAATACATTATATGCTGCCATAATAACGACTTTAACATTGCCTAGACTAGCAAGTTGTTCATATCGTTTTTTAAAAACCTCAAAGTCTAATCCTCTACGCACGTATTCTGCACGTTCTCCGTATCCTTCGACACTAGTATAAATTGTAACGCTTTTAACTTTATTATCTTTAATTGTTACTAACTTATCAATAAATCGATCCCATATGCTATCAACAACACCTAAATTAGTATTAATCGAAAAATCAAGTTTATCGTTAGGATTTTCAAAAATCCAATCCATAGTTTTAAATGTTTCCTTACTCATTAACGGCTCACCGCCGGTAATTCTATAATGTTCTAACTTAGAATAAATTTCAGGAAACCATTTCCAAAATGCTTCAATGTAAGGATTGTAGTCTTTATTTTTATATGCTAAATTATCAAGATCTTGCCAGCCTTGCACCCAACGTTCATTATCGGCTAATCCTTCTAAAACTTTCATTGGTCCTTTTTGTTTAAGGTCATTTACCCATGTAGTACTAAATTCAGGGCCGCAATATAAACAACTCATATTACATGCATTACTAAAACTAACTTCTAAGTATGTAGGAGTTATGTTTTCGTCTCCTGTTGACGCTATAATATCGTCATGACGGTCAAGTGCCCATGATTTCATACTTTTAAAACTACGATCGCTAATATTATTGTCATCTTCAATTCTCCAGCAATAGTCACATTCTGAAGGTTTTTGATTATTAAGCATTTCTTTTCTGGCAGTCTTTAAATGCTTAGTATTAAATAACGCCCGATAATCTTCTTTTAATTCATCTAAAGGTATTTTATGCATTTTTGGGTGGTGACAGCTATGTACATGGCCTGTTCCTAAATGCATTGTAACTTGTGTAAATTTTGCAAGACAGAAGCCGCAACCAGTATTGTTCAGTAGTTTTTGAACATTTTCAACATTTGAGGGATCACTAGTTAATTCGCCGTTTTTGTCTTTAAGTAATTTAATATCATTCTTTTTCATTTAAATTTTACATTCCTAGGATTGGGGACATATATTGATTTAAAAAATTTACTTTGCTGTGCATCTAATGGATTTGCTGCAATAGGCAATTCTAACTCATTAATAAGTTTAGTACCGTATTCTTGTATTTCATATTCAATGTCTTCAATTGCGACAAATGATGTTTTCCATAAGTCGTTTAAATATTCAAAGTCTCTAACTTGAACATGATCCCATTCTGTACGCATTGTCATAAACACACCTGCCCTTGCACCTAAGATGGCCCATAGACCATTTTCTACATCCGAACCAATCATAGTCCATATTAATAGTCTATTATAATTTTGCCACCATACTGATTTTAAGTCTTTAATTGACTTGCCTCGGTTTAAAGACATTTTTACACCTTCACGAAACCCTGCTCGCCAGGCTTGTTGCGGCGTTAAACTTATAATACTTGTACTATAGTTTTCATTAAGTTGTAAGTAGTTGTCAAAGTAACAAAATTCAATATTAGTTTCGTCTGATCCGTCTGTATTTTCGTGTGTCTTCATATTGTTTACAAAGTCTCTAGTCCACATTTTGATACTGCCGTTACCGTACTCTAATCCGTTGACGTCAATTTTACCTGCCCAACTAAACTGATATTCTGGTGTTGCTCCTAACTCGTCTAGGTCTAACTCTACTTGTAAAAACTTAGGATCAATAATAGTATCACCGTCAATTGTAATAAAGTTTTCAGTTTCACTAATAGCTGCACAGGCTTTATGTGCCGCATCTGAACCTTCTACACCATGTACACGTTTTGCCCAAGGTACTTTGCTTAACAAGTCTGCATAGTTTTTTTCTGCATTAGGTTCGTCATAACTTAAAAATATTATATCTTGATCAATTATTTTCATTATACAGTTCCAGTTTTGTGTGTATGTAGTAAATGACTACTGCGAGTAACAACCGATGCATATGTGTTTGCTGAACATCCTTGTATTTTAATACTATTTGAATATACAAAATCTTTTAAATTTATAGTAAATTTATCAAATAATATAAACCTATTAGTAGCATCTACAACATAGTATTCTTTAAAATAGTCTTCGCCATATGATAGCCTAGTACGAGTTGCATCGTCTATAAAGCTATTTACAGTCCAAGATTTTTTATTCTGCACAATTTGAATTCCGTATAGTGGTTTAGTGCGAATACGTTGAATAATTCCTGTATCGTGATGGACGCCATCTAGGTCAAAATTTGGCGAAGTAGTACACATAACGCACATTTTTCCCTTTACTTGAATATCTTCAACAACTTTGTATTCGTGAAGAAGCTTTCGACTAAAAGAAAAGTCAAGATATAATTCTTCTGTGATTTCAATACATAATTCAGCATCATTGGTATTAGCAGCCGATTGTATATTACCATCTTCGTCATAGTGTATATAAAACATTATGTTTTTTCCTTTAACCAAGCTAACATATCATCTGTTAGGAATTCGTCTTCAACATAGTGCAGTACACCTGATTGTTTATATCCATTAATATAGATGGAATTACCATAATCCACAGTTAACACGTCGGTCCACTTAGAGGGCACATTTATTAAATTTTGTACACGTGGTTTCATATGAGTAAATGTCATTGGACTATGATCTAAACAATATCCTTGCATATCTAAAATCCTTAATGCTATAGCTACACTTACATCTACACTGCACCATTTTTGCAAATTATTAGGAGTGTATTTTTCATAAACTACTTGCCAATTTTGCATAATAATATCTAGTAATTTAAAAAAGGTTGCAGTCTCTTCACACTTAGTAAATTGATACATACCAGAATATACATCAGGTAAATTATTTTCTTCAAATGTTTTTCTATAATACTTTGATGTTATTATTTCATTTCTATAAGTAGTAACATTTTTAGTAAACAATAAAGAAGGAGTAGTTCTAAAGTGTTGCCAAGTAGTACTAATGTTGTCTAATACTAACATATCAACATCAAATACCATTGTATTTTCATAAGGAGTTAAGTGATATACTTTCCAACGATTGTCTATTTTCCAATCACTTCCTATAGCTAGGTCGCCCCAGGGTATAGGTATAATCTTATCAAATACAGACTTATATGTATCTGGTACTTCGTCGTTAGTAATTAAACTTATGTTTGTTCGTGGACTGTTTGCAAGTACACTTAAAGCAAGTGCATACGCTTGCCTAATATAATCTGTTTTTGAATTATTTTGTGCAACAAGACAAATACCGTTACTCATTAGCAAACTCCGTATCGATAAAATTATTTAAGCTAAACTTATTCATTACATGCACTGTTGCATCTGATAACGCAACTAATAAATAATCCCAATCACGTTGTGCTAAAAGTTGTATACTATCATTTTTTATATCTACTAATAAATCTTTATCAAGTGATACCCACATATCAGAAGGAATTGGTTTTGGCCAATTACTATCTTCAACAAACCCGCGCATCATATGTACTGCAATACTAAAGGCAAAATCATTTCTAAATTTTGTTTCAACAATATCATATGTTAATCTATAATAGTTATAATTTTCTTTGATGTGCTGCACTGTATCAAATACAATTTTTGCAGTATCACTTTTAGTAAAATATAAAATAGTTGCCCAATACATAGGTATTGACTTGTCACTAATTCTATCAAGACTAGCGTAATGCTTTTGTGTATTGACCATATGATAATCTTTAGCAATCATAAAGTCTTCAGGGGAGTCAAAGCATGTTAGTAATTTATCGTTACTAATTAATAGGTCAGTGTCTATTACTAATGTTTTTTCAAATATAGATAATTCGTATGCAGAATCCCTTGCTGAATTGGCCCATATAAGTTTAGGGTATTCTCCATAAATTCCATCGTGAAATGTTCTAGTAGACGATACAGGAGCATCGCAGTATGTAACTTCGTCAATGTACTTTTTATAAAAAGGAAATTTATCATTAATGTATTCTTTATTATCAGTAATAAGTTGTACAGGAAGTTTTAAATATTTTTTTATACGCTTTGCACAATAAACTGCCTGTTTAATATAATCAATACTACTGTTATTAAATGCAAATAACACTACGCCTTTATTCATAGATTAGTTAATCCTTCAACACTTCTATTCTTTTTAATCTTTGCATAGTCATATGCGTACTTTCGAGAGGCAAAGGTATATACGCCAAGTACTTCTCTTGTGAAATCTTTTAAATTACTTACATTAAACGGAGTATTATTATCATCTAACAGTACAACTTCATCTTGTTCTAATGCAAGCATACTTTGACAAAAGCTAATTACATTAGTAGTTACAGATATCTTATGTCCATCTACATAATGAACTAAATTATCGTAATATTGTTTTAAGAAAATACTTTTTTGATTGTTTTGAGTTTCTAAAAAATTAGAAAACTCTAGTGCTTTTTCTAGTCGTTCGTCCATAGATACATCCTCATATACTTATTATTAGTATATATTCAATCTATCTATATGTCAAGTATTATGTGAATGTATTTGAGCTACCAGTTGAGATAGTAGGGGCTGCAACCTGCACGTTTGATCCAGTAGCACGTATATACGATAACGCACTAGTTAGTGTACCTTTTACATTTTCGTCAACTGCTGGGCCTACGCCTGTTTGGTCGCCGGTGTCATCATCTCTATAAATCATACGAATTCTAACGCCATTTGTAATCGAACGTGCTTCAATTTGATAATCGTTTTCTGAGTATGGATTTGTACCTGTCTTTGATACCAAATAGCGAGCAGTAGTAGTAAGATCATAATAACCATCATTAATAACAGTACCAGTTGATCCTGTTTTACTAACACCAATATGATCCATAGTAACAACACCTGGTCCTGCGGCCATTGATTTCCAATCTAGTGTTTTTGCTTCACTGCCTGTATAAGATAGTGTTGACGAAAATACTAGTTTTCCACCTGCATTAAAGAATGCCTTTGCTGCGTTTGCACTTGCCCAAGTAAACTGTACATCATGTACTTGTGTGCCGTTCCAATTAGATTTAGTTTTACTTCTAGCCGATGTTGTGCTAGACTGTCCTGCTGCTATTGAAAATCTATTTCCCGAAGCTTTGATGAAATTAATTGTGGTTTCAAGTGCATCGTGTATTGCTTTTGTAATTCCGCTATCAGTATTAACCGTTGCTAATGCAGGACTTGGTGCTGATCCAACTTGGTGAGTGTAAGCTTTAACTGCATCAGTTTTTAATGCATTCCACGCTGTGGCTGTAACTTTATCACCAGGACTAACTGACGGAGCCGAAGTTGATTGAAGATATCCAGCTGCTCCTGTTCCTGTTCCTGTTGGTGTGCCCATAACGAGATTAATACCCGATCGTAGTGTAGTATACTGTGCTTCGCCTATTTGTTGGCCAACATTAACTGCCATATTATATCCTCTTTATTAACTACGTATATTTATACTTTTAAAACACACTCTATTAATTTTTCTGATTCGTCTTCACTTGATTCTAATGCAATACCAACTAATGCCAACCCTGTAATAGTTGAACATACTCCATCTTCCCAGGCAAATACAGGCTGTCCTTTTGTTATAACACCTTTTACTCTTACTGGAACACGCCCTTTAAGACCAATTGCTTGGCCATCACAGTCGCTATTCATTAAGTATGCAGGTTCTGCAGATATAACACCAATACACATATTGCCTGCGCTTGCTGCTTTTGCTTCAGCTTCGCCGCCAACTGCCATTGCTGTGCCTACTGGATATTCTTGATCAGTTGTGTATTTTTCTGCAAGGTCAGCATAACGTGCGCTAGTTGCAGTACCTTGGAATAGTACTGCGTTTAAGTTTCCACTTGCATCTCTAACTGCAACAGTATTACTAGTACCAGTTCCAATAGTATCAACTGCACCTGGTCTTGCTGAACCGCCAACTACTAAAGCACTTGTTTTTTCTGATAATCCGTAAAGATTAGAAGCATGCACTTCACTAAATAATTTTGTTGCAGTTCCTAAAGTAACAGATTCGACGCCATTGCCAGCAGTATTGCTTCCTGGAACAACTTCTCCAGGCTCCATTGTTACAATATTCTTAACTAATCCGCCTGTTTGTTTTGCTCTAAAACGTATTTCGTCGCCTTGTTGATTACTAATAACACCTTGGTTGTCGTTTTCAATAAAGATTTTTAAATCTAGGCCTGCACCAATTGCAATACCTGCATCAGTCTGAAAGTTAGTAACTTCTGTAAATACACTCGGTACACCTGGAGTTGCAGTAACATAATTAGATGCCAATAATCCGTTTAACTTATCAGCATTAGTTGCAGTGCCGTGGAATCTTGATGTTCCAGTAGTAACACCAGCAGTAGCATTTAATGTATTTCTAAGAGTAACGCCTGGATGAATAAAATCAAATCCAATAATTGCATTTTCAGCATCGTTACTGTCTATTTCAAAAGAGTCATGAGTGCTAATAATAAACAACACATCATTTGTTGCACCATTACTCACAGTAGCAGCAATAATATTTCTAGCAACTGCACTAGTATCACGTACTGTTTTACTTTGCATTTGTGTAATGCCCGAGCCGGCATCTTGCGGACCAACTAGTACAAAGTCTCCACCGTTATAGGCATATAACTGTTCGTTAGTAGTATCCCACCAAAAATCACCAGTAGCTAATCCTGCAGGGGAAGTTGCACTAATTTCTGCGCCGCCTGTTGTACGCCATTTCGTGCCGTCGTTAAACTTTAGTTTACTATTTGCAGTATCAAACCAAAGTTGGCCTGTTATAGCCCTTGGTGGCTGCCCTGCCCCAGCAAAATTTTCAAGTAAAAATACAAAATTTTCATTTTGAATTTCACCGTATCCTGCATAGTTTTTGCCCACTAATTTAATATCAGTTGTTTGATCCAATGTGCCGTCTTGCACAACTGTTAACTGACTTGTGTTATATTTGTTTATTGTATATGCCATATTTTAAATAACCCCTTGTTGCTAGTATTTATCACAAGTTACGGATAAGCAGACGTACTTACAAATGCCCATGCTGAACTAGTAACTTGAAACTCCATTGTATAACGATCCGGATTTAAAGTAGCTACACCCGATGCTGTATTTGCTGCTGCAATGTCTGCAACAACTGATTCATTTTGTGTTCCTGCTGCATCAACTGCAAGCAGTGTCTTTTGTAATACACCCGAAGTATCTGTAGTTACACTGATGTTAATACCAGAAACAGTTGCATTAGCATAACTAGTACAATGTATTCTTGCAATAGTACCGTTTCTAGCAGCACTTGCCGGACTTAAACTTTCTAATATTGATCTAACATCTACATTTGGTCCTGTTCCAACACCAGGGGCATTTGGACTAGATAGTCCAGTAATGTCTAAAGTAAATACAATTGGTGCAGTTGTAATTTCTTCGTCAACATATGCTTTATTAGCTGCATCTGCGCCTACTATAGGAGTTGCTACTCCGGTAATTCGTTGACTATCAATTGTGATAAGTCCGCCAGCTGTAATACTTAATGCGCCATTAGCTGAAATGCTACCTAGATTAATATCACCAGTAACAGTTAAACTACCTAAAGTACCAATTGTTGTTAATCCCATAGCAGTATTAACTGTATCTCCAAGTCTTGTTTTAGAAAGTACTTGTGTATTTTCAATTCTGTACTCTTTGCCAATTGTTAGATCTGCATTTTGGTTAAACGTCCAGTTTCCTGTTGATTGTACCCATTTAATTGTTTTATCAGTTGCGCCTTTAAGTGTAATTCCGCCTTGATTTGCTGTAGTATCAGTCGGAGTATCTGTTGTGCCTAACTCGATATTAGGATCTTCTACAGTCATTGTAGCGGTATTAACAGTTGTCCGAGTGCCTTCAACTGTTAAGTCACCTTCCACCGTTAAGTCACCTGTAAACTTGCCGGAACCAGTAACATCTAATGCTACTGTCGGAGTATCTTGATAGATGCCAATTCTGCTAGTACTAGTGTCTAATGTAAATGCTTCAATAAAGTCGTTTCCTTGCGGAACTCTAATAGCAAAGTCATAATTTAATTGTTTTAATTCTATTGCAGTAGTTGCACCACTTTCAACTGTCTTAAATGCAGCATATTGTGAATCACCAGAACCAACTATAAGGCCTTCATCGCCTTTAACATATAATGAAGCTTCCATTTCTTGAGCTACTACTACATTGTTTGAATCACGCTCATTAGTTGCTACAAATGACGAAGCTGCATATGAATTTCCTTGACTATCGACTAAATTTTCAGAGCTTAGTGCAGTTCCGTTAAATTTGTAGGCTCCTACTATTGTTGGATTAAATCCAACTTCAATTGATCTACCAACTGTATATGGAAGTATATTATAGTCTCTCTTAGGAGTAAATTGAAATCTACTGTGAATACCTGATAATACGCCACCGATATATTCTGCTAATACAGTACGTGTTTGGTTTCCAGTATCTACCATTGTAACTGCTTCTAATCCAGTTTTTCCTTGAGTAGCATTATATTGCGGTCCTACTAATACTAAATCAGTGCCGTCAAAAAAGTGCAACTTATTTTGTTCATTATCAATCCAAAGATCGCCTGCTACTAAATTAACAGGCTGTGTAGGGCTTACTGTAGGTGCGCCAGCAGTTTTAAAACTAGTGCCGTTATAAATTTTTAATCTATCTTCACTAGTATCATACCACAACTGTCCTTGTAAAGGATTGTTAGGAGCACTAGTTGATGCAAAGTTTTCAATAATTTTTACAAAGTTTTCGTTAAATGCTTCACCAAACCCTTTGTAATTTCTACCTACTAGAGTAATATCAGTAGATACTATGTCAATTACGCCGTCTGTAAGTTCTACTAGCAATGCGCCATTAGTTTTGTTTATTTTATAGCTCATGCTATCACTCCTGTGTAGATAATATAATTCATAGTTTGATAAGGATTCATTATATTAATTGGGGCGCCCACTTCACTAAACGAACTACCAATAGGAATAAGAACATCACCACTATTTGATATCTTTTGTGATAAATTTTCAACACCTGTTTGTAAATTAGATGATAATACGCCGTCTGGAAGATCACTACGCCCATCTACTTCTCTATGAGCATAAAACTGCTGACCTGTTTCTGAAGTTAAATCATGCTGGTGTTCAGGTAAGTTATCTACCCCAATAGTAGCAGTATCAGTACCATCTGATGCTCCTAATATACTTGCATTTGATTCTCTATTTCTTGATTCAGGATCTTCATCTGGAGGAGCAACGCCGCCCATCATTAAGTTACCTAATGCAAATCTTCCTCTAAGATCAGGAACGTTAAAATATCCTGCACTAGGTGCTGGTCCATAATTATTACTAATTAATTGAAATAATTGACTGTATACACCAGTACTTAATTCTTGTCCGTTGCAAAATTTCCAACCAGCTGGCTCAACGCTGCCTGCATAAGGCATTATACTAGCAACAGGAGTTAATCCTACAATACTATTAAATAAAGTTGATCTAGATACACGCTTTAGCCCTGTATTTGTCCCAGTAGTTCTGTCAATAAGAAATTCATCACTAGATAAACTATTAGTCATTTGTTCTTTAGCACTAATAATTGTGTTTTTTAATGTAAGTGCAAACGACTTTACGCCACCACCCGTTTGGCCATCAAATGCATTTTCAACAGTTTCAACATCACCTGTAAATCTAAATGTTGTCGAACTTGTAAGTTTATCCGAACTGCCTGATTTACCACTTACGTTTCCACTAACCTGGCCTTCTAAGTTTCCTAAGAATGTAGTTGCATAAATCTTGCGCCAACGATTATCACTTCTGCCAATATTTCTAGTATTGTTAAGATCAGGTAGTATTAAATCACTTGCTGGTGTATCAACTACTAAATCGTTATTGCCTAAAGTTATACCCTTTTGTACATTTATTGCCTCGCCGATATTAAGAGTTTTTGCAATTCCCAGGCCACCTTTGATAACGGCTGCACCGTTATTAATTGTAGTACTTTCAGTTGTGTCATTGGTTTTAATCATGCCACTAGCTAATATATTACCAGTAACATCTAATGCTTCTTCTGGAGCATCATTATTAATACCAACTCTTAAACTGCTATCAACTCTTAAAACTGTTTTACTGTTGCCTGAATTTCTAACACGAATGTCAATATTAGACCCTTCGATGTTATGCTGTATAACTCCTGCACTGCCTTCAATACCAATGTTAAGTTCAGCATTAATTCCATATGCAATGCCATTATTGTTTTGTATATTAACTGGGAAAGTAGTAGTAGATTCAATATCACCTCTTAAAAAATTAGCCGCTGGAATTGATAAATTATTAACAATTAAACTTTCTGCCTTTTCTGCAATACCATAAAACTTAACATTATTAATTCCGTCAGCGTCAGTATCTCTATTTGCTAAGTTAATGCCTGGTCTAATTTCTACACCGCTAAATCCGTTAATTGTGGCTTTCGGAATAAACGTGTCAAATGCAATAATTGCAACAACGTTTGCATTAACTTGTATTTCAATAACAGTGTAATCTATATTATTTTGACCAGTAATTGTAGTAGCAAGTGGACCAGTTGTTAATCCGCTACTAAAACTAGGTCCTACTAATATCCAATTAGATCCAGTAAACATATACAACTGTTGATTATCAGTATCGGCCCACAAATCGCCTGTTAATGCTTGAGCATTATCTGGTTGGGTTGTACTCTTTTTAAGTCCACTAGCTGATACCCAAACTGTACCATCATAAATTAGTAATTGTTCTGTATTGTTATTGTACCATAACTGCCCTTCAATAGGAGTTGATGGCTCTGTCGGACTTGCAAAATTTTCTAGTAAGTGCAATAAGTCTTCAGCAATTGCTGCGCCGTATCCTGTGCTGTTTCTCCCTGGAAGTTTTATGCTAGTAACAGTATTAATTGTTCCATCTTCGACTACAATAGGATTCTTTTCAGCACTATCAGTAAATTGTATTGTGTACGCCATCTAATTATCCCTCATTAAACCCAGTTAAACTTTGAACCCTAACCGTATAATCAATTTGTATTAACCTATTAAGTGATTTTTGTACAGGATGAAATATAACATGTGTTAATAATCTTCCAGTTCCATCTGCATTATACGCCTTTAATCCCAATTCGTCAAACACATATAAGCTTTCTAAATTAGTAGCTGTATCAAACGCATCTTGGCCACTAGGTTCACCGTAGTCTAATAAACATGTTACTAAAATATCAGTATAATTAGTACCACTTACATGACGTGTTTCAATCTTATTACGAGCAGGATCAAGATTGTTTACACTACGATCATCTACTACTTTAGTAAATGTTTCATTATACAAACTAGCATTTGTGCCTGTGCTGTTTGGAGTTAAGTATGTAATAATACCTGTTGGGTCGACGCTAGTTCCGCCGTTACCAAATCCCATTTGATAAATCCAACCTGTGCCTGCATTGCCTAAACTTTCTGCAAGACTAATACTCATATTTTCATAATGAATAGCATTGCGCTTGTCTACAATAACTTCTCCAGTTTCTGGATTGTGTATTTTAATGTGCCCTTGTAACAGCACACCGTTTTGTTCATTTAATTTATCTGTCATAGTTTTATACCTATCATCCTACTGTTAGTATTTATCGCGGCAGGTCAACTGTTGCGGCACGTAAGAATCTACTAATGTCAGAATCTGCATCACCTAGTGGTGTTCCTGGTTCTGTCCAACGTATTCCTTGTCGTCTAACAACTGTTACTTTAGCGTTTTGGGTTGGTGTTGCTGCTAATGTTAGCGTAGTACCATCTACACTAAATTCTGCTGGTAATATTGTGTCGCCTTCTGGACTATCTTGCGCTGTAAGTGCAGTAAAGTCATAACTACTAATTGCGTTTTTACGTAGACGCTTGCCTTCAACAAATACTTCAAACTCGTTTATACTAGAAGCTGTAAAGTCTAAAGTATATGCTGCTGTAGTACCGTCTGCTAAAAATTGTGTAGATATTGTTTCATCTTTGTAAGGTATTGTTGAAGTTGCACCTCGATTTAGCACACCTTCACCAGTTAAGTAAATAGCTTTAACACCAGTACCTAATGTACCTCTGCGTAACTGACTTAATACGTTTCCGTTTCTTACAAAATATTCAATACGTTCTCCGTCAATGAATAGTACTCCTGGAGTACTACTTGTTGGATTAGGTGCTGGCAAAGTTGCTCCGTTAGTTACTGTAATACTATTATCGTACCAATTTAAGTCAGCAGCTAACATTACGTTATCCCTGTCATCTAAACGCTTATAGTGTGTTCTGTTAAGCATATCTTTAAATTGACTCCATCCATATTTGTCAACTAATACAGGATCTGCAAAGTGGAGTAATTCAATTACATCATTTTGTTCAATAGCACTGTTTATCTTAATATAACGCTTGTTATCAGTTAGATAATAGTGTACACTTGGAGTTAATAAATCGCCGTTTAATGTAACCCATACATATTCTGCATCCAGTGCAGGTTTTGATAGTTCAATTAATCCAGCTTGTAAATGATTATACTTATACCAATTGTCTGAACCAACTGTTAACGTAACTCTATCAACAACGTCATATTGCTGCCTATCAAACCCTTGTGAATCATGATTACTAAACTGATAAACTGTAATAATATCATCTTGAGTGAAAGCACTATCAAAATGTATTGTGCCTGGAGTTGAAATAAAGTTTGTATTTTCATCAAAATACCCATATCTATACTCGCCGTCATTGGTTACATAGACATTTAGTATATCTCCATCTTTTTGTTTAACTTTTGCTCTTAATTTAATAATACTATTATCACTATTTACATTAGAACCAGTAAACGTCCAATCAGTATTATAAGTTAACTCTTTATTATTTAAGAAAACTTTCATCTGGTTATTAGTAACAGATCCTGCTGGTTTTTGGAATTCTTCTAATTGATAATCTCTAGTTCCTGCGGCTGTTACAAAACGTCTAGTATACCCTGCATTAAGAATCTTATTATTAACCTTTACAATGCCAAACCAAGCACTTGGTTCATTGTTGAACGGTGTTTGATTTAAATTAAACGATGTTGTAGATCCGTCAGCAGTAAATGTATCAATTGATACTTCACTAAAGTTTTGTGTTTTGCCTTTAAATATTGCAAAACTTATTACACTATTAACAGCCGGTGGTGTAGATAGTGATATTACAACGTTATTAGGATAAGCATATGTTTCATCACTTTCTATAATCACGTTATTTAATTTTTCTCCATTTAATGTAACAAAATATTGTAGGTCTGCACTAAATCTTACATTAGTTAAGAATTTAGATGAAGTACCATCTGCAATAATATTATCAATATCAAGGATGTCTGTGCCACTTACGCCTAATACTGCTAGATGCACTTTTTCACTAATTGCCGGAGCAGTAGTAAATGTAACAGTTTTAGCATCATAATTAACTGTGTAAGCAGAAGAAGCTATAATAGTTGTTCCAACCTTCACAAACACACCATTAGCCTGTAACGGTGTTGTGTCTAAGCTAAACGTAGTTGTAGTGCCATCGCCTGTATAGTTTCTTGATACTATTTGACTACTACCAGCTTTTGGTCTTTCGTATACCTTAATATCAACCGTGTCAAGTAACTGTCCTGGAACTAGTTCTTCTGGACCTGCACTTGTAGTTTGTGTTACAAATCCATCACCATCAATAGTAATATCTTCTGCATTTAAGCCAGTGGCTGTAGAATAGTTAAGGGCGCCGCCAGTAATAAGAGTATCATAACTATTCACATCTGGTAGGAAAGTACCGTCGCTAGTTGATTTTCTAATAATAATTTTGTCGTTGGCAGCGTTTGTAAGATTAAGGCCATCATTGTCAAGGAATACAATTTGTGTAGTCCCGTCACCTGTAATACTTTGGCATAGTGCATTTGGATTAGTTAAAGGTTCTGCTGTGCCAAAATTTGCATCATCAACACGCACCCCATTTAAGTAAACATTGTATACTGATCCGTTTGCTAATGGTGCAGCAAGATCAAGACTTATTGTAGAACCGTCTAATTCAAAAATTTCATCTTCAAATGTTGTGTCATAACTATCCCATGTGTCGTTATACCATTCGTTTGAATCCCAACCTCTACCAGTACCAAAATCAAAGCTTTTAACTTCAACTCCGCCATAATCTACACCAGTCATTAGCTGTGATAAATCCTTGCCGGGCATACCAACTGTTGGAGTATAAAAATTGTTAATCCTGTCTTGGGCTTGCATTAACACAATAGATTTTTTATAATTAACAATTATAGTAGCACTAGCTACTGGAGCATTAGTAAATTCTATTTGGCCATAATAACGATCATATCCTTTTGTAGTATCTAACTTATTTGTAAATGTATATTCACTATCTAACGATTCTGCTCCATTAACAAATACACTAACTGCTGACTTTGATAAGTTCATTGGCCATGTTAGTGCAAACTCAAACTGACTGCCGCTAGCAGTAAATGTTTCTGTGTGATTTATTACTGTATAAACATATGTTCCAGTAGTTCTATCATACTTAATAGTAGTATGTATTCCTCTAACTGGATTATTTCCTATTTGTACACTATAAGTTGCAGGAACATTTTCACCACTGTCAGATTCTACTATCACAGGAGCACTGTAATATCCAGTACCTTCAGATACTACATCCACCTTAGTTACTTTTCCATTGGTGCCAATGTGTGCTTTAAGAATTGCCCCCGAGCCACTGCCTCCACTAAGTGTTAAAGTCGGTGCTATTGTGTATCCACTTCCGGGATTAACAACTTCAACGTTAATAACTTTATAACTGCTGTTGTCTAACCAATTTTTATTTGGATAAGTTTCAATATCAGTATTAGTTCCTATTAGTACACCGTCTTGCACTGTAACAGATTGTGGGATTATTTTTCCTTCAATACTATTATATGTTGGCGGTAAATCAAAATCAGTAACTACAGTACTTGTGTTATCAAGGCCTTGATATGCACTTAAATATTCTCTAATCTTAGTTCCAAAAGGCTTAACTTCTTTAATGTAGGATTCGTAACTTGGAAGGTTATCATTATTAAACGTAATATCTTCTCTTAGCGATCCAACATTATGTTTTGCTTTAATAAAGCTAGTTTTAAATGCCCAATCAATGTATGTTTGTTCACTAAACGCATACCGTAAACTTGCAAAGAATAGTTCGTTAAATTTAACTAATAATTCATCAATAAATAACTCATTTTTAATTGAATTTAATATAGTTCTAAGTTCAGTAATAGGCTCTGAATCATAAATCTTTGTGTCAAAGCTTATAGAGTCAAATCCTGTAGACGATAATGAATTATCGTATAAAGTAGACTTAAACTGTATTGTACCATCTTCCCTACCAATTGTTTTATAATTAATAGTATAATCGTCAGTATCGATATTTGCTATTTTTTCTAATAGCAACCAACCGCCCGAACCAATTGAAGATATTTTTACAATGTCACCAATTTGGTTAGTTAGAGCAGTAAGTTCATAACTGTTGTCGATACGATATTGAATATTAGTTAATGCACTATATCCAGTAGCATACCAATCTTCGTAATTCCAAAAATTTCTTGTATTATAATTTTGCGTTTGTGTTCTATCCCAAGTACGTGCTTCAGTAATTCTTTCATAAAGTGCCCATTTGCCTTGCACTGTACTATCATTAGAAACTAATACAGTAAATCGGCGTACTGTTAATGTAGGTAAATCTTCATAATTGTTTCCAGGTTCTATAATGTTAACTGAAGTAATTCTTCCTTGCGTATCGATAGTAGTTTGCAATTCAGCGCCAGTACCGTTTCCAGTAATTGCTACTGTAGGTGCTACTCTGTATCCTTTACCAGGATCACTAATAGCAACACTTGTGATTTTACCGTTAGTTATTACAGGTGTTAAGACTGCTTGGGTAGCTTTTGCAACTCCTACAAATGCTAGATCCTCAATAGTATCAACTGTTGTATCCCATTGATTTGAAACTGCTGACGGAGCAACATCAAAAGTAAATAATGATGTAAAAATTTTATCATCAGCAATTAAATTCTCTTTAAGAATAAGATTAGTTCTTTCAATAAATTGCTTTAACGCTTCATTGCGATTAACGAACCACGACTGTCTTGGTCGATTTAAAGAACCATATTTCTGCTTTACATTTAATTGCGGATCTGGAACAATACGGAATTGCTGATCATATCCAATTAAACTATCATACCATTTCTTAATAATGTCAGTATTAGGCTGACTTGTTTCAAGCCCTTCTGAGATAATTTGGTATTGTGTATGAACATTTTGGTCTTGATTTTCAATAGTCCAAAATTGTGCGCTTAGTGCAACATCAGTACCTTTAATATATTTTTCAGCGTTAAACAGTACAAAATTACTCGGTCCCATAAGTGCAGCAAATGTATACCCCTTAGCTGCTGGATCTGCAATGTAATCAGTAATATCACTAATGTTTATATTTCTAAATTCTACGTCTGGTACAGTTTTTTTGTTAGTAACCCAAAAGTAGTATACCGTTTTAAATACACCAGCAACACTATCGTAATTCCGCTTAGTACTATAGGTGCTATCACCGTATGCACTAGTTCCGCTATATCCGCTAGCAAGACCATTTTCAGTATCAGATTGTGCGTCCCATACACTTGGTAATACAGCAGATTCTACCCATTCAAATACATCGATACTATTACCCTGGAATACTTTATTCCAAGTTTGTGTACTACGGATTATATCTCCTTGGTAAGGATTATAAAATTTAGCGTCAGTTAAATTCCACCATACTTCGCCAACATGCTCACTTCCCCAACTATTTGTTATATCAATAGTAGCACCTACTACTCCTGAAATATCATAAAGAGCAGGATCGTAATAAGTTTTAAATGTTAATTCTTGTTCAGCAACCCCTGCAACTTTTCCTTGTATCGGGTCAATATAATCTAAGTCAGTTAATAATAAATTTTCTTTTGTATCGTATAAGAACAATTTTTTAATTTTACTAATATCTACAGTAGCTTTATAAGTATCGTGAGTTTTCCACATTGGCAACAATTTATCATTAGAGAAATCTATAACTTGCCCTGTATTATCACCATTAATCTTGTTTGGTAACCCTACATATAAGTGATTATTACTAGCAAGAATATTTCTACCAAAATAGAATACATCTGATTCGGGTATTTGTATAGTTTGTGCAAATAGCAATTCTGATTGCACTTTTTCATAAACATATATAACGCCAGCATTTTCATTTATTGATTTAATAGTTGTAAAGTTGTTGTCAAATATTGTTTTATTATTATCAAACGAAGTACCGTTAATTGAGTCAGCATTCTTAGATGAAATATGTAATTTTTCTCCGTCAAATTCTGCTTTCCAACCAAACATTTCTGTTTTTTCATTATTTGGGCTTTTCAATGTTTGTGATAACGTAAATACTCCATTATCTTGCTTGTAAACATAGACTACACCTTGTTCTAATAAAACATCATTATTTAATGGAGATGTAATTGCAAGTAACATGCCATCAGTTGATATTGCAATAGATCTAGCAAAGTCTGATGTCTTATCAGGAGCAGTAATTTCTTGTACTTTTTCAAAATGTCCAAAGTTGGCTCTATAGATTACTACTTGATTTGGAGAATTAATATCATAAAGTGCGTTAGTAATTAGTATTTCGCCATTAGCTGAAACATCAAACTGTGAACCAAATTCTTCAAGTCCCGACTGGTCTAATATAACGTTGTTGCCAACTAACAATCCCGAATCGTTAGGAATATATCCAACATAATCAATTAATGTTGATGCTGGTAACCAATCAGAAATAGTAAACGTGCCAGGGGCTAAGTTAGTTTTTGCTGAATATAATATGTTACTTTGGTACACAATATCATCTGTAAAATAAGACAAAGCAGTACTAAATGTTCCTTTAAACTTTTTATTTTTTGCATATTCCCAATTATAAGTTAATCCGTTTTCAGTACCATTTTTAATAAAATATACTCGACCTGGCAAAGATGAAGTTTTGTCTCCTTCCGCATGTACAAATCCTCGATATAAATCATTATCTTTTGTAATTTTAATTGAACTACCGAGTTTAAAGTTTGACTGTTTTTCAGGAACGGTATAACTAATCGGAGATCCAAAATTACCGTTTGTATCTCTTATTAAGATAGTATATAGACCCTCGTCAGTTAATCCACTTCCAGTTCCAGTAGATTCTGCAGGAATTTTAAATGTCTGAGTCCATTCATTGTTTGAAGAACTAGGAATATTTGCTACCCTAGAAATACCTAGAGCTGTTTCTGTTTTGTAGAACCAGCATTCTATATCTAACAAGGACGAAGTTAAAGTTAGTGCAATATTAGTCGCCGCTTGAAATACTAATAATTTGCCGATGCCAGCACTAGTAAATCCTAAGCTTACATATTGCACTTGGCCAATGGTTCGATCTGATTGATATGTTGGACTAGGGTCACCTGGTATTTCTTTAAATTCAATCTCTGCGTTTGCACCATAAACATCACCGTTAGACCAAACGCCAGTTACTGTCTTAACAAACACTGTTGCATTTAGGCCGTCTCGTTGATAGAAAGTAACTACACCTGTAGCACCAGTAGATATGTCGGCAACAGTTTGACCAACTTTAGGTTCAAACGGATTACCTCCCGAGTCAAACTTTGTAAAGTTAAGGTTTATGTATCCATCCCATACATCATATACTGTATGCAGTTTATTTGTATCAGTAGTTGATAACCCAATTGTGGTTAAGTTTTTAGTAATTCCGCTTTCGTATAGCGGTAACTGATTAACAAACAAGTTAATAGGATCGCCTTGAGAAATAGTAAGTGCGCTCGGAGCTCTAACTACAAATAAATTACTTAATTGCGCAGCATTAGAACCATATGCACCTGGCAATCCTTGGTAACTTAGTTTTTCTATGTAAGCATTATACGTATTTTGACTACTAATTGTGGAAGTTTTATAGTCTAATGAGTTATAAAAATAAGTACTAGCATGGGCAATGTCTGTTATTGCATCATAAAATACTAATCCCCTAGCTTGATCTGTGTTTTCTGTAACTGTAGTAGGCGTATAACTTGGAGTATTAATAACCCAGTAACCACCAAGTTCTGTATTAGATGATGATGGCGATCCAATAGGACCTTGTTTAGTATACTCTCCAATAAAATCTCCATCATCACGGAATAAACTATCACTAGTACTAAACACTCCATTAGCATCTTTTAGATAAATTACTACTGCTGCACCGACATTATAGATATAGTCAACTATACCCGAAGCTGACTGAGTTTGTAATTTATCTCCTATAGAAGGCAAGTTAGTTGAAGCATCAATATAAAGTACTTCATCAATCTTATTTTGTATAGTATGAGTTTGTTCTAGAAATGCTGCATCAATATTATTAAAAGAGTTGTTAAACGGATTGCGAGAGTCTAATGCTAATAAATCTTGATTAGAATAAGTTACTGCATTCCAAGCTAATTTAATTTGATTACCTACTCCGCTACCATTGTACTGAGAAAGTGGGGCTCTAACTAACATGTGGGTAGTTGGTAAATTATTAAATGCTAATAATCCAGTTACCGGACTTATTGCATAGTTTCCTACAACTAATACTGGTATATCTGTTGCATTAGCATTTTCTAAATTTAAGTCTTGAATTATATTTGTGACGGAATTAAAAGTATTAAATTCAACATTTGTTACAGCACCACTAATATCAACAACTGATTTCCATAACTGGGTGTCTTTAGATACAATTGATCCTTTGCTATAGTTAGTAGTGCCAGAGAATTCACCATTATATTTCGTTTTTACATTAGACGCATTAGGGGAACCTACAATTACATAGTCGCCATCTGGACTGACTGCAACTGCTGCGCCAAATCTTTCTAGATCGTCACCAAGCTTCTCAGGTATAATTTCTTGTGTTAAGACAAAATTTAATGATTCTGCAGGGCGTGAATATACATATATTTTACCATCATCTTCATCCGGAGCACCTACTACTAAAGTTGTATTTCTAGAATCTACACTCATTGCAGATCCAAACATTGTGTTAGAATCTGTTGATGGAGTTTCTACTGATAGTTGATTAGTAAATAGATTATTATTTTCAAGAACTTTCCACTTTCCAAGGCCGTCGACATTGTCAATCCAAATTTTATCATTAGTTTCAAAAGACTCTTGAAGTATAATATTAGCAGTAGTGATATTTTCTGCACGAACTTTCGTAAAACGTGTAATAGATCCAATACATTCTGGTATTTCTGTTTGTGGTACACTAGAAGCAACTGTAATAACATTCTTATCTACTGCTGTAACTATGCAAAATTTTTCTAGATCAAATTTTTCTACTGTGGAAGGTGCTGTAGAATCATCAGCAATATATTCTTCATACCTATAAAAAGAATGAACACCTATAACATCATTAACTTTAATATCAGTTACATTAGAAGTAAGGGTTAACGTAAACGAAGTTGTACCCGGTGATACTGCTTCGACTACATAATCAGTTTCAACGTGCTTATACACATTCCAGTCATTATTGTCATTACCTACCCAAATATAGTCGCCCTTACGAATATCTGTAAAAGTAAAGTCAGCAATATTACTATAGTTTGTAGTAACACCACGGACATCTGATTGATTTACATATCCTGCATCTTTTACAAAGCTATTATCTACATATTTTTCTGGAAAAGGCTTATGATAATAATTAGGAGTTTTCTGATACACTTCGTAAGGAAGTATTCTGTAAATTAAATCAGTTTCTAAATCAGTCCTACTGTTTACTAAATCAATAGGCTGCGGTGTTAGTCTAAATTTACTCTCATCTAGTAATAATTCAAACTCAGTAAATCCATCACTTGCACCGTATTGGCCGCTTCTAATTGCCCATTCTTCGTAAAATTCTAAACTGTCTTTATCAGCACTGCCTAATACATCAAATAATTTTGTTAATGAATTTTTAGTACCTTTATCTTGTATCATTCCTTGATAGAATTTGTATTGACTTACATCATCGTTAATAATGTTTTCAAGGTATTGACGTTTCTGATACCCAATTAAATGCTGTGCCATTCTCTGTTGCTCAGTATCAAAATTATCACTATCTAAGTCGTAAAAATCAGCAAACTGATTAGTTTTATATTCAAAGTTTGCATATAATCCTGCTTCTGGCTTGCTATCTAATCGATGCCATTCGCCAGCACTAAATGTATCTGCTCCACTTAACTTATTAATTGCACTGTAATAAAATTCTTTATACTTAACAATACTGCCAACTGCATAATCTTGCCAGGCTGTCCAATTAGTAACGTTAGCATCATCATATATAAACCCTGGAACATTTAAACTTCCGTTCCACTCTTGAGTAACATATCCAAGTACTTTGATCCGTTCTTGTCTATACCCTGGCTGTGTATCATAAATTACATCACCAAATACTGTTTTATTATCAATTAAAATAACATGTTCTTTTTGCACAAGTGGTAACTTAACGGCAAATATGCCATCAGCAGTTCCTTTAGTGCGAATAGTAAATTCGTTAGCTGATCTACCTAATGAAGAAAATTCTTGTACTAATTTTGTACCATCAGATTGCAATAAACTATAATTATAGAATCCATCAAATATATTATCAACCATTGAATATTCTGTTTGAAACTTCAACTGTGTTGATGCAGGGCTTACAGTAATAACACTTCCGGCACCCCAGTTTTGAGTTGTCCAGAATAAGAATTCGTTTACACTATGACGCCAATCTAGTACAACTTTTGCATCACTTTCGTAATAATCAAATACAAACCCTTGGTCTTTTAAGTACTCACCGTATCCTAGTAAGAAGTCAACAACCTCTTGAATAGTCGTAAATAACGATCCGTAATCTGCTTCAAGCGTAAGATTTTTATTAAACTTTCTTCTTACGAATGCATCTCTACCGCCTATTAATGGCAACGTTGAAAGTTTAGTAATGTTAGTTGTATCAAAGTCTATGCTGCTTGTAAAATTGGCTTTTACTCTATAATACGAACCTTGATGCTCGATGTTCTGTCCTGCAATATACGATTTGTTACTAGCCCATACTAGGTAGTTTTCACTAATTCCGCCAATATTAATACTTGGGTCTGCTTGTGTTGGTATTGTGGAATAATAAGTAAATGATGCATTGTCAGTATCATAACCTTTAACCACATAGCCGTCACTTCTGCGTTCTACAATTACACCACTATATGATATAATTTTAATAGGAGTACTTGTGTTTAAAAATACTTTGTAATTTTCATCAGGAACAAAGACATTTCCTTCATTTAAAGGAGTACGACTATCTAATATTAATCTAAACTTTTCTTTATCAGTAAATCCGGCTAACTTATACCCTAATTGATTTTTAATTGATTTAATATTTGATTTATATTCATTATACGAAACTGTTAAATCTGACGCCATGTAGTTTGCAATATAGTTAACAATTCCACTAGTGTAAATTTGTGTTGTATCTTTGTAAGTATTTGGAAATATAATATCTTTTAATTTAATTCTAGTACCAGTTGGTTTGTATACTAGTTCATTAGCAGAATTTCTTATTTGGTTTATTCTATCAAATCCTGTAGCAAATAGCATGTGAGGCTTATTAATTGCAAATGCACTAATAATACTAAACGGATACTGACTACTAGATCTCCAAGCAGATTCGATTGGAGCACCGTCGCCGAATACAAAACTTTCATCTAATAATTGATTATCAAAGTTATTAATATAACCTGATGCTAAGGGAGATATTAAATTACCGTTACTATCTGCAGGAATATGATTAAGTAAGCCTGGACGTTTATAATTATTTAATATTTTATATTTTACACCCGGCTGTCTTAATATACCTGCTTCTAGGTCTTGCCAAAGTAATAAATTTTCTTTAGTGTAAGGTGCTGGACCGTATTGCGATTCCCACCAATCTGGCATGATAGTTAAGCCTAACATTTCCCACGGATGAGTATGCGGGCGATCTGTATCATATGCTGTTTGGTAAATTTCTCTCCAAAACCCTGGTACAGTATTGCCTGCTGCATTTGTACTGCCTGCATAGTTAAACGTAAACGAGTTAGATCTATCAAAGAAATTATGCAATGTATAATCTTGATCGATTAATTTAGACCATTGTAAAAAGTCACCTAATAATACTTTATCAATTTGGCGCTTAGTAACCTCAGTATTTCTTGCATCACTACCAATTAAATTATGAATGTCTAAAAAGTCAGTATTATATGATACTTTAATATTATTAAAAATTCGTTTTTCGAGCTCAAGTATTAAGTCATCTCTGTAATCATTAAACGCTATAATCTTACTACCATCGTGTCCTTGAATTACATTTGCAGGAGTTTGGTAAGTATTATCTAAATATTTTATAGGCCGATAAGTAGGGTATAATCCTAATTTACTAGGAGTAGGCGGAACGAAACTACCATTAGTAGTTTCATATTCGTAAATTTCAACAATGTCATCTTGCTGCTTTGTAGCTGTTATTAACACATATCCTTCAGTATTAAAAGTATAATCTTTACCACTTACTAGTTGTACATTATTAATATACACTTGCACAGCTACTCTCGACGGAGTGCTTAAAGAAAATACAGTTGATAATGGGTAGTATAATTCGTCGGCATCATCTACTATAGTAGTTAACTTTCTAGTGCCGCCAGTTGGAACCATATCACTAAAGAAAAACGGATCAGATGATGTTTTATCTTTGCTAATTTCTAATAATATTGCATCTACTTTTTCTTTAATAGTGCCATCAATTTCTAAATCTTCAGCAAGTTGCATGAACAATCTTTTAAATGTAGAATAATGATTCATTGCATATTTTAGGCTTTTTACAGCATTTGCATTGTTGTCTAGTGTGTGGTACATTGCAAGATTCATCGGCGAACTATGCTGTACAAATCTACGTCCTAATTCAGTAACGTTTCCGAGATCTCGTAAGTTACTTGTTCCAGGATATTGTCCTGTAAATATATCACTCTGTTCTACAATAGTAGCAACATGATCGTTAACTTCGCCTAGCGTAAATTCTGTAATATTTTCATTAGATGGATTTCTTTCCAACGAAGCTGGAATTTCGTAATATCCATTATTATTCTTAGTAGCAGCGGATCGTGCTTTGATAATAATTACATCATTTAATACAAGAGGAGACACAAATGTTACTATTGCATTATTATTAATGTCGTTAGTAATAGTATAATCAATATCTTTAAATAGTAATGTATTATTTAAATATACTCGAGACCAAAGGTCAGTTAATAATCCACTATTGTCATACATATCAATTGTAAAACTAGTTGTAGTATTATCAAATACATATTGTCTAATTACTAGTTGTTCACTAAGTTTACTAACTTTTTTCCATCCGCTTAGAGTAGAAAAATAATTAAGTGATGTATACTTTCTTAAAAATCCAATATCAGTTTTTTTAGTTAGAGATTCATTGTTTACATTATAAGTAAATGTATCATTTAATAAATTAAAATTAAAAACAATATCACCAACATTGCTAATACTTCTATAAGAAATAGGAAATCCTAATTCAGTATCATTAGTGCCTGTACCAGTTTTATATCCAAATAATTTGGTTCCTATAAATGTTGATGATTCATATATTGAAGTATCTGAAAAAGAATCACCATTAACGTCAAATACATCAAACAATGGTGCTTGGTTAGCAATAGTTTTATCTTGTGTTAGTTGCCATTTAGATCCTGTGTAATGTAACATTTTACCTTTAAACGATGTACCGTTTAAAACTAACACAACTTCATTAGTTTGAGGCAAAGTATCTAATTCTGGTATTAATGTAATTTGTCTTACATTTTGATCTATTTCAATCTCTTGATCATTAAATTTAATAAACTTAACTTTAAATATTCTACCTGCTACTAACGTATCAGTATCTGCTGTAAACAAAACACGCATGCCTTCGGCAAGATCAATACCATCAACGTTATATCCTGGAGATCCTTCAATTATTGAAAATGCATCCTTTGTAAAGGTATCAACAACATCAACATCTGCTTTTGCAAAAGTACCAAAGTTGTTTAATTTTAAATTTGCTTCAAATTCAATAATAGGACGTTTTGCTCGTTGTAACTGATTAACTTCTATATCTTGTCCATTGGCTAATGCACTTGTTTCAATAACACTTTTGTGGAACCATCTATTATAACGACTCCATAAGTTTCCGTCTAAACTTGCACGATTAATTACAATATAATCTTTATCGTCTGGATACCCAATTGCCACACTATAAGGCATTTTATCAAAGCCCTGTGCATCAAAGTTTACATCAATATCTGATGTAAATGAAGTTGGAACGTTTAAGCTTTCTTCAGGTATAAGTCTAATAGCAGTACCAACACCTTCTACATAAAATGATTTGTTAGCATAAGTTACAGGTAATACTTCGCCTGTAAATTCAACCTTCATACCGTTTGATAATTCAATTCCGTTACTACTTTTGTAAAATTGTTTGCCGGTAATTTCTTTATCTACATCAATAAAAGTTGCTTCACTAATATCTTTTACAATAATAGTACCACTTGCTTGTAACTCATTAGCTGCTACATAGTATAACACGTCAGGAGTATCTGTACTTAATTGCAAAGTACTAATGCCCTTTTCTAATCCTTGTATACTAACACCTTCTTGTACAATAATACTAGAGCTATCTAATTCAAATCCAGTTTCTAAAGTTTTCTTTGTTTTAATAGTAAACGGTAAATTTGGAGTATCTATATCAAACTTGTAAGTCATTCCTCTATAAAGAGTAATTGTAGGATTATTTGTTAAACCGTCTGGGGAAAATACATAAGTTTCGTTATCGTCATTATCGCCAATACGTACAGTATATGTACTTTCAACATCAATAGTATTTCCAGCAACTCCGATTATTTGAGGACCTAATGGTAACCAGTAATATTCGCGAAAGTTACTAAACTTATCCCAATCAATATTAGGATTCCATGCATAATGTTCTTGTTGATTAAACACACTATGGTTGTCATTTGTTTTATTAAAGTTGTTTAATTGATTTACAAAATCATTATAATCTTTATAAAAGGTAACATTATCTAAATTGTCTTTAATAACAGCAGCTGGTTCTAGTTGATAATTAAATCTACTATCTGAAACATCGCCAATATAGTTATCAGTTGCAGTAAATGCTTTAGCAGTTTCTCTACCAATATACCCATTAAGTTTTTCAACAACTCCCGGCTGTATTAACTGGTCTAATGTGCTACTTAAAAACTTTTTATTTGGGGTTGTTCTAAAGAACCTAGGAAGAAGCGTTTCACTTTTACGATTCGACTTACCGTCTGCTGGTAGTGCTTGTTCATTTTGATCATTATCGTAAGACATTATTAATAAGTCCCTCCGGTTGTAGATAATCCACTACTTGTTAATCCTGTTGATGCAGTTGTTGCGTCAGAAACAATTGATCCACTTGAGCGCAATCTTGTTGCAGTCACACTATCAATTAAATCAACATCGGCAACAGTAGCACCGCTTATAAATATTTCATCTGCTTCAGACTTGATTTCAAATAAGCTACCAAAAGTACTAGTTGCTTGATTTGGTACTATTACAAATGTTACTAAGTTAGGTGTTAATTGCTGCATAACATATGTGCTAAGTTCTGTAAAGTAAAAAGTTTCACCAAATTCCCAGTTTTCAAGTGCAAAGAATTCATTAATTGCAGCTATCACTCTAGTTTTAATTTCATTATCATTAATTACAATATCCGGATTCTTTACAATTTTAAATTTTGCTTGCAAGTCTGTAGATGAAGTTTCGCCAAACAGTACTTTATACTTAACAGGATGATAAATTATTTCATCACTAATTGACTTAATATTATTAAGCTTTTGTCCATAATTTAAATATAACTGATCTGAACTAGGAGCAAGCGGAGCAACAGTTGTTGTCCCGTCAATATATAATCTGTAATCAGTGTCATAAGTTTTTGTTAGCATATATACATCTACTATATTACTCACACTTGGATCAATGCGATTGCTAGCATCTGCTGCATGCACATAATGAAATTTAAGTTTATCGCGGCCAAGTTTAGCATTATAAGACTGAGTCGTTACAATATTGCCTGATGCTTTATCTAATACTTGGAACAAATCTTCTTTTATAAAGTAAAATATCTGTCCGTCATTATAGGCAGAAGTACTACTTAACAAATCTTTTGAAGAAATAACTTGTATACTACCAGTACCGTCTGTAAACACATACCTTCCAAGATCAGTTGGCATTTCTGTTGCAATATAGTTAAATTCGTCAACTCCGTCAAGTGTGGTTGTTTTTATTTGAAATACTTGCTTTTCTAACGGGTTCACAGTTTCATTAACAAGGGTGTCAAACATTTCTGGATCATCAACTACTCCGTCGTCATCCTCATCAAAAAAGCTAACTTGAATTTTACTACTATCTACATATCCTTCAGCATCTCTATATTCTTCAACAATTTCCCAGTCAAAATCAACTGTGAACGGACTAGTCGAATCAGGTTGATTATTGATGTTTAATACTGATATTTTGTCTTTAACAATTTTACCAGTTTTATTATTGTAAATTTTATCAGAACTATCAAAGTAGAATCTAATTTCTTCTGCACTTTCAAATACATATCTACTACCTCTATAGGTAACTGTATATGTTTCACCGTTTGTTTCAAAAAGTAATAACCAACTTGCATCTAATTGTTGATTGGAAGAATCCCCAGTTTTACCAATACTAAATGGACTATCTACATTTAGATTGTTTGTTGTGATTAGTCTCCATTCGCCTATTGTGGTGTCAAACCGTAAACCAAATGTGTTATATGCAAATACTTGATCAATTAACTGTATTGAAACAGCTGGTTGTAATTCTGTCGCTAAACGAGGAATTATTTGAGATAATTTAGATCCTACAGGAATATTATCACTTAGTATTACTGCGCCTGTACCGTCTGCATTATCCTCAGTTCCGTTACCAACAACACTAATAATTTTAGTCCATTTGTACGAAACTGCTCCAGCTACCGTAGCATCACCAGTTCCAAGTTCGTTATTGTTTTTACTCTTAAAATACTTTCCTGCAGGTGCCGTAAATTTAATAAGTGTGCCTGCTTTTAATAATTTTAATGTACTAGCAGTAAATGTGCCTAACAAAGAACGTGTTCCGACATTGTTAGCAAAGTACCCAGTATTTTGGTTAGTGCTAGTAGTTAACGGATTCCAAGATACACCTAAGTCACCTACTAGAGTCTTAGGAAAACTATTATAATAATAATTTTTTACTTTTTTATCTTTAAGAATAGGTTCAATAATATTTGCAATAGCACCTTCAATATCTGTTTTAGTAACAAAACTAAATTTTGATTTAGGAGTTAAAAATTCTTTAGTTATAATTCCGTCAACGCCATACAAGTTAGTTTTTGAATATTTGCCAGTTGCATCAACTAGGTCTAAGTAACGACTAATTCCGCTTGCTGTTCTATTAACACTTTTTACTTTGATAATTTCTTGGCTAATCCCTAATGGAGCAATTTGATAATCTTCAGCAGATATCATTCTGTTCTGTGTATAATAAGTAGACGGAGCATTTCGTTTAATACTCTCGCTTGATTCACTAGTACTTGCATTATCGATAGAATAGTGTAAACGATAAACCATAGTAATTTGTTCTGTTTTACCAGTCTTACTAATATATGGAACTTTAATACTAATGCCGCGCATGTCGCTTGGGTCAATAAGCAGACGTTGATTTTTACTAGTTCTATAATATACTTTAAAATTACCTTGTGGTAAATTTCCAAAAGTACCATCGGAAAACACTAGACTAATTCTATCATTTGCTCGTGTTAATACGCTATAAATGTTTCTAATACTTTTACTTAAACTATTATAAATTACATTGTTGCCTTCAACTGCGTCAACTTTAGACCATAGTTCTTCTTCTAATCCAAAATTATCAACTTTATAAAGCCATACATCTGAGTTATTAATGTTTGTTGCATCAATTGCAACTACTTGATTAGTACTAGGTCTGTCTACTGTGAACGAACCTTCATCTATTGCACCTTGTCTAAAGTGGCAGAAATATCCAGTATTAGAACTTGCTGCGCCCTTACCATCATTTCTATATAGGAAAGCAAAGTTGTTACCTGGAAATGGTGCTTCTTCTTTAATTTCACCATTGTCTACATCAGTACTAACAATTTCAAATGCACTAGTCGATCCACTAATAGTTTTACTAAACGAGTAAACAGGTAAATCAGAATTTGCACTGTTTAGTCTATATTGTTCTGTCGGAACTCCAGCAACAGTATCTTTCTTAACTGGACGTCCAACACTAGAATTAACCGGTAGTGCAGCATTTAAAATCTTTGTAAACTGTTCTTGCCAATTAGGATTACTTGGATCATTCCAAACAATTGTTTGATTTTCTAAATTTAAATTATTAGAGTCCCTAACACGTTCAGTTGTGTTAACTGACTCAACTTTAAGCAATCCATTTGCTGCTTGATTACGTTTAGGATTGTAGGACAGCATACGTGCAAGACGGAGAACTGATTCTCTACGTTCTGCAAGCTCTAAAAAGTTTTCTCTAGAGTTTAAATCAGTACGGAATGCAATGTTTTGCCCTAGAAAAGCAATTAGGTCAATAAGTGCAAGGTACTCTGAACTTTCAATGTAGTCGTTAAAATCTTCTGGATAATTTTGACGAATATAATTAATCATTGTTCGACGTAAATTGTCGAAATCATATGATTTAAAATCTGCGTTTCTATAACTCTGATAGATACGCTTCCAATCTTCTGCTACTAGCAGTCTATTTTGTCTGTCTGTACTTGACATGGATTTGCTTTCCTCTTAACTATACAGTATTTATTCAAATGAATTAACTGCGTATATTATTAGTTTGCTAGAAATCCATTATTTTGATCAAACGATAGTCGCATATTTTCTGAGATATTATATGGCAAAAATAGTAGAGTCGTGTCTATTTGTAGACCGCTTTCGTATTGATCAATAGTAATAGACGTAACACTTACTCTCGGATCGTAATTAACGATCTTAGTTACATTTTCCGCAATAATTTGTTTTAAACTTTCAGTTAACGGCTCATATAGTATATCCCATATGATTGTTCCAAACCCAGGGTTACTAAGTAATTCACCTTGTCTAATATGAAAGTGGTTAATAATGTCTTGTTTTACAAGTTGTAAATCATATAATTGAAACCCAATTGAATCAGGATTAACTGTTGAAAAACCTTTATAGGTTTTTTCACCAATACCGTAATCAGGGCGAGTATTACCTTTGACAGTAATCTCTTTATATAACTTTTTCTCTAATGTGCTCATACTATATTTACCATATTAAAAAGGGCCTTCTGTGTCTGTTAGTGTTGCGCTTCCGGGTTTAACTAATTTTCCATCTAGATAATACTCACCGCCGCCAATTGATGTATTATACTGAGCTATCTCAGAATCAGTTGTCGCTACTTGTTCGGGATCGCCTGTTAAAACAGCATTGTCATTAGCATCAGAATTAGGACCTACCGAATCTGCAGTTGGAGAATTTCTTACTTCTTCACGCAATGCTGCTACACAAGCTGCAAAAGTATCTTCTTGTGTTTCTGATTCTCCTGTTGCTCCTCCAGCAGTTCCTGAAGTAGCTGAGCCTGCGCCGCCCGGTACAGTTGTTGGTGCTCCTGCAGCAGATGCCACTGCTGCTGCGGGCCCGTTCATATGTATAGGTGAAGCAGTTTCGAAGTGTCCGCTGCTTGATATATTACTTGTGCCGGCGCATGAAAGCCGACCATCTGCTCCTACAGATATATCCCAGTTTGCACCAGTCTGTTGTGCCATTTGATTAGTTGCAATCATATTAATGTCAGCGCCTGCTTTAAAATTAATATTTTTTCCGGCGTCAAAGTTTATATCTTCGTCAGAGTGAAAACTAATATTGCCTTTTGAATACACTTCAAGTGTACCGGCTGCTGTCATTTCTATCCAAGTTTGCCCGCTGCCGTGTGCAATATAAATTAAATCTTCTGAATTATGTAATAATAGTTGATGTCCAGTCCGTGTTCTTAATCTAATTAATTCATTAGCAGGAATCATAGGATCACCGCCGTCTGCTAATGAAGCATAAACACTAGGAGTTGTAGCTGCTGGTCCTTTTCTAAATATACTAGGGTCACCGTCGTCCATTACAAAAGTTGATCCGGTTAATCTCGATGCAGGAATTTCTGTCTGAGAACCTATAGCGCCTACTTTTACTTTAGGATGCCCAGGCCTTCTATCAAGTGGCCCTGGAGTACTTAATCCAAATACCATACTAGGAACTTCTCGTCTTGCACTTGATGTAGTAGTTCCTCGTACTTGGTCATTTAGCAAACCTGCACGTTCTAAAATAGCTTGTGCGTCAGTGTTGACTGGTTTTATAAACTGTGTAGGATTATTCCCTACTCCTGGTTCGTTACGCTTGTTATACTCGCCTACTGGAAGTTGCTTAGTTATGTCGTTTTTATTACTTTTTGTACTTGCATTTCCAGGAACCATAAAGTTCATAAATTGCTCTTGTATGCAACCAAACCAATATCCCCTAGCTCTATTACCTTCTACAAATGTAACTAACACTAGTGATCCAATGTCTGGAGGCACTGCCCACATTCCGTAACTTTTTTGAGTATGATCAAACCCTTCATTGTCACTTGTTCCAGTGTACGGAGTTATGCCATAAAACGGACTCAAATACCCCACTTCTACCATTTCGCCAGTAACGTCTGTATTATTGCCTTCAGTTGTTGTTTTTAATAGTTCAACACTTAGTCTTCCCATAAATTCAGTATCTAAGTGACTCCTAACAAGGGCCATAAACGGGCCAGGGCCGTCAAAGTTACTAACTTTAGTAGTACCTATTGGGGTTCTTGATTCTTCATTAGCTGTCATTATCCTGCACTCGCACTAATTATGTTTTGTCTTCTTTGTTCTGCTGCTTTTGCTTCTTGTCGTTGTCGTAGTTGGCTTTTGCCGCCAGGTTTAGTTGTTCCAACTGGGATGCCGCCGTCTAATGGTGCTGGGCTTGATGATTGTCCTGCTCCTGAATCTCTTTCAGCATTAGTCATGCCATCGTCACCTACCATAGGATTAGCATTAGTTGGAGTAATCTGAGCATCTGTCGCTGAAGTGTTAACTGCAAGATCGATTGCAGTTACTAAATCATCATCTTGGCGAGGCCTTCGCATAGTTTGAAGTGTTTGCGTAAACTGTCCTCCATTAAATTTGCTATTTACAAATAACACCTGGTACAATCCACTAAATTCACCTACTGGAGCAGAGCCGCCACCTGGGAATTCCATATACCCATCAGGGCCATAATCAAGCGGTGTTTTAAAATTAAGTTCAATATCAACTTCACTGCCTTGATATTCTACTGTGCCGTCTGTGGTGAGATTTATACTTCCTGCTAATGCTGCATTATAATTGCCCATCCCACTATCAGCTATATAATACGGATCACCTAATATTGTCAAGTCGACCATAACTAAGTCTACCGGACTATTTACTAATGCTTCGTTAAAATCTCTTGCAATTTGTGATTCTGGAGTAATTAATCCAATGCCGCCATCAATTTGATTAGGAAGTGCCACTCTTGACATCGTTTTGCCAACTTCGCCTGCATTTGTATTACCTTCATTTACGCCCGGCGATGCATTTTCACCTGTTGACGTAGTTTCTTGCGTTACAGAATTTTTACTATCAGCAGTTGCTTGACCTAGGTCTCCATTAATTGATGAAAAGAATGCCGCATTAAATGTAATGTCAAAATCAATAATATCTTTGTTCAGTCCAGTATATATATAATTGTATTCTTTTACTGCTTGTTGTTTTAGCTGAGGAATATTTGGACTACTTTCTGACGGAGACATAAATTTACTTAGGTGTACTAAGTAAGGAATGACCCGATATACATAAATTCGAGCTGGCATTCCTGTCTTTGATATAACAGCCGAACTACTATCGGAATTATACACCTGAGCTTCGATTCTAAACCATTCTACCATTCCATTGCCGTCGGGCTTCCTATTTGCAATATCTTTACCGTATTCACTAGTTATAATAACTTCTTCAATTATAGTTTGAATACGCTTACCTGAAGAAAATGTACCTTGTCTAACATCACCAGTTAACTGAACTCTGCAACAATCTATTTCGCCTTGTGTATATTCGCTTTCGGCATTTATATGAGTTTGCATCGGGCGATTGCCGCTATCAGTATTAGAGCTTGTAATCTTAGACTGGCCAATTTTATTCATAGTAGCAATATTTTCAGCATACTCTCGAATATTTTCTCCAATGCTAGATCTCTTAACTGATAAGCCAGGAATATTTGTTATTTTATCTCTATAATCAGCCGGTACTTCACCTTCAGTATCTCCTGTGACAGAAATATAATAATTCTTTATTTCTTCATCAGTGAACTCCCGAGTAGTCGCAGTATCGTCATTGGTTGTTTCTGGAGATCCTTGCATAATTTGATTAGATTCTTGTGCTGACGAACTTGCAGTTGGAAACATTATAACATATTGGTCTGCTTTTTCAACTTTTTTAGCTGCCTCTAATGCCAGCTGACGATCATTTAACACTCTTGTTAAGCTTTTTTCACCAGTTTGTAACATTTCAGCAACTGTTGCTCCAGAAAAACTTACATCAGAATGAGTACTTTGTACTTGATCAGTTAGTGCAAGTTCTTGGTATGGAATTGATGAAACTTGATATTCGCTTCCGCCTTCAGTAACGTCAAATGTTACATTTGTAAGTTTTAACGGAAACATTCTACGCAGATTGCTCGAATGTATATAGTTTCCAGCATCGTCATACCCTTTAAAGTCAACAGTTAGCAAATACGGAGCTTCAATGTAACTTGACAATGGGCCCTGAGCACGTTTAGCTGCTACTTGCAATGCTTGTAAGAACAATCCCATACTATATGGTTCACTAACTTTAAAACTAATACTTGTTGCATTTGTAGCCCGAGTAGCAGGATTAAAAGACATCATTGATTCGATATCTACGTCATCAATAAAGTATTCAACCTTTCCTCTTTGCTCGTAAATTGTTGCACTACCAGGAGTTGGGCCGCCGCCGCTTCTTAGTATTACAACGCCCGGATCTCTGCGTCTATAAGTTTGATCAGGAAATTGTAATTCATAATTAGATAAACACCCTAAAGTAAAACTGTAGGTAAAACTTGCATATTTTTCTAATTCATTAGGTTGTTTGCCACTGTATCCGCCTATACCGCTTAAAAATCCACCAAACAACGCCTTTGCTTGTCGTTCAATATTATCTAAAATAGAAGGACCGGTTAATCCGTTTATGCTAGTTCCAAGATTAACTGTTGCACCCTTAATATCCTGTATCGAGCCTGTTATAGAGTCTGCAATTCCATCTACTGCAATATTACTACTAGTTTGGAAGGCCCGGGCAGCATTTTCTAAATTACCTACTCCAGATGCTGCTAGTCTTGCGTTAATATTTTGAGGTCTTAAATGTGTTGACATATTAAATTCCTAATACCCGTGTTAGTGCATTTCCTTTAGGTACATAAATTTGTATACCTGCAACTAAATCAAATACAGGATCTTTAAGTATCTCTATGTTACGCTGGGCAAATACCCACCATAATTCTTTATCACCATACAAGTCAAAAGCTAATAAATCAGGCCGGTGTGTATATTGAGTCTGAACTGTATAAAGTACATCATCTGATTCTGCAGGAATTGATCGTATTTTTAATATATCAAGATACTGACCTTCTTTTGTAGGAGTGTTAAACCACGGACTTGTTCCAGTATATGTTGCCATTATATAAACCCACCACCATCAGTGCCATTGGCATAATTGCCACTGACAAATTTTTCTAAACTAAATTGTTGCACAGCCCGTCTACTGTAAGTTGGCATTACTACAACTGAGACAGTACATCTTGTCGGGGCCCAAGAGTCTAATGCTGAAACATAAATGTAATCTACATCAGTAGGCAAATCGCAAGTAAATTGCTGTACTACTACAGGCACGTTTTTAAAAACATAATCACCATATCCATTAAGCTGTACTACTGGAGGTGGTGCGCCTCGATTAGTTGATTGACCGTAAGCCATTTTTGTAACACTTCTTAGGTAATGCACCATTGCTACCCAATATATACCCTCAGCTTCACTTTCGATTATAAAATCACCACTAATCTGAATATTGTCTGGTTGACTACTTTGATAAACTGGAAACGGATAGTTGCTATGAGTCGGCTTTGCTTGTGAATAGTTTGCTGAGTGAGACAAAATTATGGACGGAGTATAAGGAAAAACTAATCCAGCAGTTGTGTTTAATGCGGCCTTTATTGGGTCTGATAATCCTAAGTTAGGCGGTAGGGAAAGCCTAACACGCCAATCATCATTATCAGTGCCTTTCCAACTAACGTTACTAAATCCTACGCCGCCAGGCATGCCAAACTTAGGCAGTCCTCCACCTCGTAATAAACTCATAAAGTTTGAAGCAGTAAACACATCTTCAGCAATGCCTTTTACAGCATCACCCACTTGTCCTATTAGGCCTTCGCCGAATTTTGCTGCACTGCCTAATAAGTTACTAACTGACGCAGATGGACTAGCTGTGTTTCTAGCTTGCGATTTTGCTGCTTGGCTAAATGATGTCCCAATTGACCCACCTGGGTTAAAGTTTGGCATATTAATTGTCTCCTATATACATTATTTAGTTGACTTTTTAATGTATGTATATTATAATATATACTAACAGGAGATTAAATATGGCCAGAAAGATAAATTATCTAAATAATAAAGATATTCTTAAAGAAATACACAAATCAAAAAGCACATTTTGTAGCTTTATTGACCCAGAGTACAACCAATTTGATGTAATATTGCTCGATGTAAACAAGGTTAATAGATTAACTATTGCCGAAGCAAAGAGAAATAAAGCAAAAAGACTTCAACATATTGACTTTGAAGCTAGAAAAGCTAACGGTGAAAAGGTTAAACTTGCCGAGTGCGAAATAGACTATCGTAAAATGGAAAAGAACGAGTTAATATTCCGTATTATGACATTTGACCACGTACCAGACGAGCCAGGACGTAAAAAGACTCCTAAAACAATTGCAGACCACAAAGTTAAATTAAATTTTCCTCCTTTTAAACATTATAAGTTTGATGAAAATGACGAACTTGTATGTGTAGGTAAATCACATTGGACTGGTGGAATGGAGAACGGTAATTTTGAATTAAAAGGTGGCAAAGCAACTAATAAACTTGCTATGATGTGGATGAAACTTTGTGATCGCTATGCTACAAGAGGTAATGTACGCGGATACACTTACAATGACGAAATGCGTGGACAAGCTATCCTACAACTAGCACAGATTGGATTGCAGTTTGACGAATCTAAATCGCAAAACCCCTTTGCATACTACACTGCGGCTGTAACCAACAGTTTTGTTCGTGTTATCAATATTGAGAAACGTGCGCAAAACATACGCGACGATATCTTAGAAATGAATGATATGAACCCTAGCTTTACAAGACAAAATCAAGGTGACTGGGAAGCTCAACAGCGTAGAGAAAAATTATCACAAGAGAAAAAATGATCGATTGACATCATTTACATTATCGTGTATAATTAAGTACAACTTATAATTTTGGAGTTCTAACCTTGTTTAAAAAAGCGGCTGTTTTTACAGACATACACTTTGGTTTAAAAGGAAATAGTAAAGTTCATAATCAAGACTGTGAAGACTTTATTGATTGGTACATAGAACAAGCACAAGCTGCCGGTTGCGAAACTGGTATCTTCTGTGGAGACTGGCATCATAATAGAAATAGTTTAAACTTAACTACTATGGATGCTACTGTTCGATGCATGGAGAAGCTAGGGGCTGCTTTTGAGCAGTTCTTCTTCTTTGATGGTAACCACGACTTGTATTATAAAGACAAGCGTGACGTTAATAGTACTGCATTTGCAAAACACATTCCAGGTATTACGTTTGTAGACGAAATAACTACAATCGAAGACGTAACCATTGTGCCTTGGCTTGTAGGTGACGAATGGAAGAAACTTAAAAAGTTAAAAAGCAAATATATATTTGGGCATTTTGAGCTACCTAGCTTCTATATGAACGCTATGGTACAAATGCCTGACCACGGAGAGCTTAGAGCAGAAGACTTTGCTAATCAGTCTTATGTTTTTAGCGGACACTTTCACAAACGTCAGCAACAAGGTGTAGTTCATTACTTAGGTAATGCATTTCCGCACAATTATGCAGATGCGTGGGACGATGCACGTGGTATGATGATTCTTGATAGAGAAAATGACAAGGAGCCAGTCTATATTGATTGGGCAGAGTGTCCTAAGTATCGTACAGTTAAACTAAGCCAATTAATTGATGAAGCAGATACGCTTATTAAGCCTAATATGTATCTGCGTGTTAACTTAGACTTACCAATTAGTTATGAAGAAGCAAGTTTTATTAAAGAAACATTCATTAATAACTATAACTGTCGTGAAATTAGTTTAATACCGCAAAAGTCACTAGAAGAAATTAGTACACAACTAGATATTCAACAATTTGAAAGTGTCGATCAAATTGTTGCTGGCGAAATTAGTGCAATCGACTCAGACAACTTCAACAAGAAGATGCTAATGGATATTTATAACGAGTTATGATTAAGATTAAAGACCTAACTGTAAAAAACTTTATGAGTGTGGGCAATCAGACCCAAGCTGTAGACTTTGATAAAGAAAACTTAACATTAGTATTAGGTGAGAATCTAGATCAAGGTGGTGATGACAGTGGTTCACGTAATGGTACTGGTAAAACTACTATCATTAATGCACTATCATATGCATTGTACGGTACAGCACTTACAAACATTAAGAAAAATAATCTAATTAACAAAACAAATTCAAAAGGCATGCTTGTTACTTTGCACTTTGAAAAGAATAATGTCGACTATCGTGTTGAACGCGGTCGTTCACCTAATGTACTCAAGTTTTTTGTCGACGAACAAGAACAAGAAATGACAGATGAGTCGCAGGGCGATAGTCGCAAGACACAACAATACATTAACGACTTGTTAGATATGAGTCATGATATGTTTAAGCATATTGTTGCACTAAACACTTACACCGAACCTTTTTTAAGTATGCGAGTTAATGATCAACGTGCTATTATTGAACAGTTACTCGGTATTACTATATTAAGTGAAAAAGCTGATGCACTTAAAGAAAAAACAAAGCAAACTAAAGACGCAATCCAAGAAGAAACATTAAAAATTAATGCTATTCAAAGTGCAAATGAAAAGATTCAAACAACTATTGATAGTTTAAGTCGTACACAACGTGCTTGGCTTTCTAAGAAAGAGCAAGACTGTACAAAGCTACAGACTGGCATTACTGAATTAGAAAAAGTAGACATTGACGCTGAATTAGATGCGCACGAAAAACTTTCTAACTGGACACAGCATAACAATACTATTTTAGCTCTTAAGAAAGAACTAAGCACACTTGAGCCAGCACTAGAACGTGCTACTAAGGCATCAAACAAGCTCATTAAAGACATTACAGAACTTGAGGATGCAACTTGCTACACTTGTGGACAAGAGCTACATGCGGATAAAAAAGCAGAAATTGCAGATCGTAAAGATAAAGAACTAATTGATGCAACTACATATCAACAAGAGATTGCAGGTAAAGTAGTTGAAGTAATGAAAGCACTCGAAGAGATTGGTGACATCAACGGCAAGCCTAATACATTTTATGACAGTGCAAAAGAAGCGTATGACCATAGACAAAATGTCGATAGCTTAAAGCAAGCACTAGCAAATAAGAAAGATGATACTGATCCATATCAAACGCAGATTGATGAACTTACTGCAACTGCAATGCAAGAGATTAATTGGACGATTGTTAATGAATTAACAGACTACAAAGAACATCAAGATTTTTTATTAAAATTACTTACAAACAAAGATAGTTTTATTCGTAAAAAGATTATTGATCAAAACTTAATGTTCTTAAACAATAGACTTACTTATTATCTTGACAAGTTAGGATTGCCTCATACAGTTGTGTTTCAAAATGACCTAACTGTCGAAATACAACAACTAGGACAAGACTTAGACTTTGATAACTTATCACGTGGCGAACGTAATCGACTTATCTTAGGTATGAGTTTTGCATTTCGTGATGTTTGGGAAAGTTTATATCAGAAGATAAACTTACTGTTTATCGACGAACTTATTGATAGTGGAATGGATACAGCAGGTGTTGAAAATTCACTTAGTGTTCTTAAGAAGATGGGCAGAGAAGGTGACAAAAATGTGTATCTTATCTCCCACAAAGATGAACTCATCGGAAGGGTTAATAATGTTATGCGTGTTGTAAAAGAAAATGGGTTTACGTCATACGAAAACGATATTGACATTATGGAGTAAAGGTATGATAGAAGACGATGTCCATGATCAATTAACTAAAGCATACTTAGAATACTTTAAGGCAAACGAAAACTTTGAGTCTCGTTTGTCTCATCGTACACATGCTGCAAGTCGTAGATGGTTACGAGAGATTAGAAAATTAGCAAAACTAAGGCAAGAAGAAATACACGAAGCATTTGCAGCCAAGAAGGCTGCAAAAAAAGAAAAGACATAATAAGTATGTGATGCAATGGACATATCAAGACGAGACAATAGACAAACTACCAGAAGGTTGTGAAGCATTTGTATACTTGATAACAAATAAAGTCAATGGCATGAAATACGTAGGCAAAAAACTAGCAAAATTTAAAGTAACAAAGAAACCACTTAAAGGCAAGAAAAACAAAAGACGCAGCACTAAAGAAAGTGATTGGAGAGATTATTATGGATCCAGTGATAGACTTAATGCAGACGTTTTAGAATTAGGCGAAGAAAATTTCATAAGAGAAATTATTCACATTTGTCCTAGTAGAGGCATAGCAAGTTACTTAGAGGCTAGAGAACAGTTTGAACGCAGAGTACTCGAAACAGATGATTACTACAATGGAATTATAAATGTTAGAGTAGGCGGATCAAAAATTCTTAAAGAGCATTTAAATAAAATTTAAATAATCTTTGGTTGACAACAATAGTAAACTCAACTACACTTATGTATAGGCAAAAGAAATGACAAAGCTAAACTGGACAAAGAATACTACTAACAGGAAGATAGATCACTACGCTGATGCTGTTGAACGTAACCAGTCTAAGCTAACAAAAACTAAAAAAGATATTAAACTAGGCATACACGAAAATCATAACTGGCAAATTGTCAAAACTCAAACAGGTCCACACGCAGGCAAAATAATCTGTAACGATTGCAATGGCAAATTTGTTACATGGTTACCTAAAGGCATAACATAACAGCACTTAAGGTTAGCGGGCCAGTTTAAAAATACCGCTGTGGAAAAAGTAGCCGTATAGGCGCACACGTAACATGTTGAGACACTCCCCTAGGTAAATCCTAGTATCCTGAGAAATGGAAGTGAGTTAGAGGGTTCGAATCATATGCCCGATGTATTGACATAGAATGAATTGCTGTCATTCGAAAAACACAACATAGTTCATAAAAACCCTTTAGCAATAGGAACGAAGCGAGGGAATAGTGTTACATATAATGTACATTGTATATTATAAGCAACATAATGTCGACGGAGGATGGGAAAGGTCAG
>Ga0209092_10000358_pt1 | contig 44007 bp, 40 predicted proteins | sample FraStrMetagenome_FD_187446 | JGI IMG/M metagenome (GOLD analysis project Ga0209092, IMG submission 187446) | Marine eukaryotic phytoplankton communities from Arctic Ocean - Fram Strait ARC3M Metagenome (SPAdes) (version 2) | ecosystem: Environmental > Aquatic > Marine > Oceanic | place: Fram...
GCTGCTAAGGCTACTGCCAAGGCTGAGAAGCTTGCTGCCAAGGAACTTGCCAAGGAACAGGCTAAGGCCGATAAGCTTGCCGCCAAGGAACAAGCCAAAATCGATAAGCTTGCCGCCAAGGAACAAGCCAAAATCGATAAGCTTGCCTCCAAGGAACAAGTCAAGGCCGATAAGCTTGCCTCCCAGGAACAAGCCAAGGCCGATAAACTTGCCTCCAAGGAACAAGCCAAGGCTGATAAGCTCCTAGCTAAGCAAGAGGCAATTGTCCGAAAGGTTGTTATCAAGGCTGCTAAGTCTGCTGCCCGAATCGGAGCAAGAAAGCAATCCATTTCCAATAAAAAGGCTGAGAAGCTTGCTGCCAAGGAACAAGTCAAGGCCGAGAAGCTTGCTGCCAAGGAAGCAGCCAAGGCCGAGAAGCTTGCTGCCAAGGAAGCAGCCAAGGAAGCAGACAAGGCTGAGAAGCTCAAGCTTCGTGAAGAGAAGAAGGCCGAGAAGCAAGCTGAGAAAGATGCTGTTAAGGAGGAGAAGAAGCGTGAAAAAGAGGCAGAGAAGGCCTCCAAGAAAGGTAAGAAGAATAGTGATGCCAAACAAGGATTAGAAATCTTGGCAGCTATTAGTAGTGCTCAGATAGAAGTATAAGTATAAGTTGTTATTGTCTTTAAATTAATTAAATATCTCCCTTTTTTTTTGATATAATAATATATCTATGAAATTTACAAAAAAAACCAAGACAAATCTTAATAAAACTAGAAAAAATAGAGATATTTCTCTTATCAAAAAAATAAATAAAGATTTTGATTCACAATTAGATACAAAACTAGTATCAAAACTTAGTAAAGAATTTAAAACTAGAATGGTTCATGATTCTACTAGTATTCCATCCTTATTTAATAAATATAGCTATTATACCGAAATAAAGAAAGGAGAGAACTATCCAAAGTATTATGTAATTGACGACGAAAAACATAAATGTATTTTAGATTTAGATAAAATAGGGAAATCTCATTCTTTTTTTTCTGTTTCCAGTATTACATTTTCAAATCGTGAAGATATGGTATTTTATTCAGTTGATACTGTAGGTAATCGTTTTCATGATATTTATATGAAGCCATTTTTCAGTGATGAATTAACTAAAATAATAAGCGATGTTGAAGGTGATATTCAAATAAGTAAAGATGATAAATGTATTTATTATTTGAAAATGAATAATAGTATGCGTTCATATAAATTATTTTGCTATGATTTTGAAAAAAATAGTCATAAATGTATGTTTACAGAAGACGATGAAACTTTTAGTTTAAGTTTATCTGGAACTACAGATCGTAATCATGTTTTGTTAACTAGTTTTTCTTGGGAATCATCCTATACACATAATATTGAAAATGACGGGTGTAAGTTATTATATAAAAAGGAAAAGGATTTATATTATTCAGTGGATAGTTATAATGATACATGGTATATCATGTATACAAAAAATAGCAATTCTAAATTAATTTCTACTACTGATTTTAAAAACTATTCAACTATACTTCCCAATAAAGAAAATGTAGAATATCAAGAGTTTATCATTAAGAGTCATTATTTATGTTGTGTATATAAAGAAAATGGATTTGATCATTTATTATCAATTGATCTAGTTACTAAAAAAGTAAACTATTTTAAATTTAATAATCCAGTTGCTTCATTTAGTATTCCTTCTCTATCAAACCTCGATATTTGTTCTCCTAAAATAATTATGAATGTATATAGTAACCTACAACCCAAAAAAACAATCGAATTAAATTGTGTGACTAACAAAATAGAAACTATAAAAACCACCAAAATAAAAGGTTATAATGAAGATAAATATAGAGAGAAAATGATCTATGTAAATGAAAAGCTATGTTTGACTATGTTATATAGAAAAGATAAATACAAGAAAAATATGAAATGTTTGTTGAATGGCTATGGATCATATGGAACAAATGATGACCCTTACTTTGATTCAAATGCGGTAAGTTTATTAGATAGAGGATTCTTATTTTGTACAGCACATGTAAGAGGAAGCGGTTTTCATGGAAATAAATGGCATAAAGATGGAAAATTATTAAACAAAATCAATACTTTTAAAGACTTTATTGAATGTGGAAATTATCTTGTTAAAAATAATTATACAAATAGAGAAAAATTAGCTATATGGGGAAGAAGTGCTGGAGGTTTATTAATAGGTGCTGTATTGAATATGGAACCAGAATTATTTAAGTTTGCCGTATTAGGTGTCCCGTTTGTAGATGTTATTAATACTATGAAAGATACATCCAAACCTCTTACTACTGAAGAATACAAAGAATGGGGAAATCCCAATATTAAAAAGTATTATAACTATATTAAAAAATATGATCCTATGCGAAATATAGATATGAAGAAAAAATACCCCAACATTTATATTTATTCGAATCTTGAGGATACATTAGTAGAATATAAAGAGCCTTTGAATTATTATATGAAGATAAAAGATGCTGATGTATTTAAAAATAAGGAAAGAAATCTCTTAATGCATATTAATTTAAAATATGGTCATATGCAATCAAGTAAAAGATATGAAGGATTAGATGAATTCGGTATCTACTATTCGATGATAATTAATCAATTAAAATAATAAATGAAATATGTAGGTATAAATATATTATAAATTGTATTATATTTATTAGTGTAAATAAAAAAATTATATAATATTATATGACAAAGCCAACAAAAATTTTAATTTGTGGACATTCTCATTGTGGAACAAGTATTTTGAAATCAATAATAGGACATATAAAAGATGTAGAAGAAATTGTTAATGAATGTAGTTATATTAGCAAATCAACAAATAAAAAATATATACTCTGTAAATGGCCACATGCAGACTATAAATTTTTTGATGATAAAGAATATAAAGATTATATAAAGATTTTTATTATTCGAAATCCATTATTCGTATTTTCATCAATAAATAAGAGGTATGGTCATTATAAATTAACAAAAAATCAATCGATAGAAGGATATGTTAATATTTTAAAAATGTTTATAAAATATAAAAATAATCCTGAAAAAAATATATATACCATTAGATACGAAGATATGTTTCAAAATAATTATGAAGAATTAAAAAAAATATTGGATGTTATTGGATTTCAATATGACGACAGTATATTTGATAATAGTAATTATACTAATTCTATAATTAAAGGTGTAAAGTTAGTTAATAAAAAACCTGAAAATAAAAGACATGGATATTATAGAACTTGGCAAATTAATCAACCATTTGTATCAAATAATGATATTTCAAAAATTGATTTAAGTAATGATCAAAAGAAAATAATAATTAATAATTCATATATATTACAAGTTTACCCAGATATTAATTCGGTGTTTATTAATCGATGATAATTAATCAATTAAAATAAATATAAATAATTATGCTTGTTGCTGTATGAATAAGCATAATTATTAAATCATTTAAATGATAATCATTAATATAATTAAATATGGAGAATGAAGAACTTATTGAATTTTGTTTACCGTCAAATGAACAAGTAGAACCCTTTTTTCATCTAGTAAATGAAAAAAAACTAAAAATTATAGAACTGGGTCTTATGTGTTATAATCAAACAAATGATAGAATTCATTATTGGAATAATAAAGATATGGAGGATAAAATCAATAAGATTATTCAAGATAAAGATATCGAAAAGGGTAAAGTTGAAGAAACTTTACATCAAACCCAAGAATTATTGAATAATAAAGATAAAATATACAACGAGGAGAGATTAAAGCTAATAGAATCTGTTCGAAATGAAGAATCTGAAAAATATAAGACTATATTAGATGAAAAATTAGTTGCTATCCAAGATATTGAACAATCTAAAAATGAACTATACAAAAAAATGGATGAAATCCGTTTTACTATAGATGAAAAAGTCAGTATAAAAGAAGAAAAAATGAAGAAAGAATATGTGGAAAGAGAAGATTCATTAAATAATGAAATAAAATCATTGCGAACAAAAGTAGAATCTCAATTAAAGACAACTGGTAATTCCTATTATAATGGTGTAGAAGGCGAAGAAGAGCTATGGTCAAAATTAAATTTATTTTATCCAAAACATAGAATTGAAGATAATAATTTTGATCATGAAAAAGAAGAAAAAAGAAAAATCACTCATAGAGGCGATTTTGTTATTTATGATAAAGCATTTACAATAATGATAGAATCCAAAAATTATAGTGGAAATATACAAAAATCAAAGCAGGAGGCATTTCATAATGATATGAAAAATGACAAAAATAAAGATATCGATTGTGGGATTTTTATTAGCCTTAAAACAGGAATAGTTGGTAAAGAAGATATGATGTGGGAATTTATTAATGGTAAACCAGTCATGTGGCTTCATAATACATGTGAATATTATGAAAAAATCAAATTTGCATACAGTTTTTTAAAGACATTAGTTACAAGTAGAAATGAGATTGATTTTACAAATGAAGAAATATGTTCAACAATGAACGATAAACTTGCACTTTTTAAAGGTAAGATAAATTTACAAAGAAGAAGTTTAAATAATTATATAAGTGAACAAAATAGGTTATTAGATGAACAAGAAGAAATATTATTTTCAGAATATATTTGTGATTTATTTAAATTTAAAAAATAAATTGATTTATTATATAAACATAATATCGAGTAAATAAGTAATGATAAAGACTAATACTGAACAGATTACGGTCGATGATGATGGTTCCGTGTCAACTATATCAGACCTAGATGTAAAAGAAATTACAAGACCTATGTTACATAGACAAGAATCAACCGGTTATTGTCCGCATAAACTAGAAACAGATCGTTCTGTGTCGCCAACATTTGATTCACATATTCATTTAAATTCTTATCCTTTTATTGCGGATCCTTCTCCTTCCTCGATTAAAATTCCGAAACTACGCCGCGAAAGACAAAGTGATTATGGTATGTTTGATAAACATTTTGAAGATGATGTTATAAATTGGTTTCAATATATTGATAAAAAGAAAAAATTAGAAATTATTCATTCCTTAGTTGATATGATTTATTATGATAAACATTGTAGTCTTAGACCTACCTATTATGCGGATAATCATATACCTAGAACAAGAGATAATGATATACGATTGGGTGCTTCAATACCAAATCTAGAACAAGATAACGACCAAAATTTATCAATTAAAATAGATGATATTGAAGATCTTTCACAAAATGATTCATTTACGCTATAGATTTACTGAAAAATAAAAAATTTTTTTAGTTATAAGTATTATAATGAATATTTTTATTATAATACTTATAGTTTATATTATACTTATTTTGATAACGCCGAAGAAATATAAATGGTATTTACCTACCATACCAGTATATAAAAATAACGAACTAGAGATTTTAGAAGTAGAACAAATGATTTTAAATAGATCACCTAATGATATCAGTTTTTTTAAGAAAACTGATGAATCGGTTATTCCAGCATTTTCAAATATTGTTCCAGAATCATCAGAACAATTGAGAGATATGATTACAAGTACATATGTGACAGGTATAATTTATTTTTTTAAATATACTATAAACAGACCAAGACCAAAACAATATAATAATTCATTAGATATATTATATTCAAATACTGCTGATACTCCTGCTTATCCAGCGGGTCATGCTTTTCAGGCATATTATTTGGCTAAGGTATTAGGAAAAAAATATCCTTATATTAAGCCACAATTAGATAATATAGCCAGAGAATGTGATTTAACGCGTGTAAAAGCAGGTATTCATTATATAAGCGATGGTCAATTTTCTAAAACACTAGTAGATACATTTTTTTAGTGTCGAATTAATGGTGCTATATTTTAAGTATTAATATTGATATAATTGTTGTACCATTAGAATAAACGACCAGTCCATACCATTTAAATTTAATGTATTACCTTTATCATCTAGTATTTTCATACTTAATCTTCCTATATCTACTGGACCAAAATAATTTCTTTCATTTCTTTGAATAGATGTTGTGAATTCTGTTATAATATCTCCAGGGGATACTTTCTTTAGAGGTATAATAGCAAAAATATCTGTATCTGTTGGCGGTATTAAAGTATCATTAACCGTATCTATTTTTGATGAATTATTAAGTTGATTTATGGTATACACTTCAGAAGAGGTTGCTGTTCTTGGTACACCCTGTGTGTAAGTTGGTACTTTGTTAAAGCCACTTTCATTATTACAGACTATATTTCCTGAAGCATCTTTTTGTGTTGGTAATAAATTAGTGGTTAATATTTTTTTAGAAAGAGGACCTCCAAATTTCGATTGTGTTTTTTCTACTGAAACAAGCCCTTTGTTTAATGAATTGGAATTATAGTCATTTAATACAAGAATCAAATATCGAGGTCCATATACATCAATAAAAGATTCACTTGTAAAAATATAATTACCCGGAGTATTTTCGACAGCATCGCTATCATTATAACTATTATTTCTAAAACCTAAAATCCAGCCTAAATTAAAATTTGCCTTTGTACCTGGACCACAATTTTTAGAACATGCTGAAGTTCCCCCTGATTCATAAAAAATAATAGAGTTTCCCGAACCATTTAATGTCATGATAGACTTTCCTGTAGTTGAATTATATGTTATGCTATTTCCAGCGCCTAATTCTGTTACCATAACATCTGTAACTGCGTCTACTAATTCTTGTTTTGAATAATTACCAACACCAATTCTAATTTCTTTATCGTTTATTTTAAAACATGTATTTCCATATGGTTCATCAATTAAATACCAAGAATATGGTATCGATATAGAATACATTTGAAGATTTACAACATTCATCAATGTTTCTGATAAATTACAAACAAAATTCGATGGACTCCATGAACTTGTATGTGGTGATACTATGTCATTGTATTTCATATCTTTTATAGATGGTGTACTATTTGTTCTGTATTTACTATCTATATTAACCAATCTAGTTGTAATATTTTTTAATGTAGGATTTAATTTTCCTTGAGCTATGGGAGTAATATGTTGGGGATTTTCTGTTAGTCTATCTTGTTTTGTTTTTTTAAATTGATTTTGAAATATACCCAATTCTTCCAATCTACTAGATGTTTTGTCATCAGGTATTCCATTGTCTTTGTATTGTTCATTAATTATATTTAATGAATCTTCGTCTTTTATTACTGTTAGTTCTTCATTATCAAAATCATCATTATCAGAATCTAATTCATCTAATAATCTATTTTTTATATTATAAAAAAAATCACTCATCTCTTTATCTCCATCGTCTAAAAATTTTTTTATATAAAAGTCACTAGCATGTTTTATTTGAGTTTCTGTTGGTTCAGATATATTAAGTATTGTAACTAATTCATCGACATCATAACTTTCTATATCTAAATTAGCATCTGTTGAATTCTTAATCGCTAGTTTTTTTTGTGCTGATGATATGTTTGACATTATTATATACTATAATAATATCTTAAAATCCTGTTTTAATAATATCATTTTTTAATTAAAAATAAATTATTAAATTGATTCATTCTAATAATTTATTTATATAGTAAATTAAAAATGTCAGATTGTCCAATTTGCTGTGAAAAATATAATCAACAACTTAGGTCATGTGTATCGTGTCCAAATGCCGAATGTTATTTTACGGCATGCAAAACATGTACACGAACCTATATTATGAATTCAACAAGTGATCCTCATTGCATGAATTGTCGCAAGACATGGGATCAAGATTTTATTGTTTTGAATTTAAATCGTTCTTTTTATGATAATACATATAAAATTCATCGTAAAAAATTACTTTTTGAAAGAGAGCAAAGTAAAATTCCTGATACTATGAATGATGTAGCAAGAATTGCTGAGGCGGAAGAAAAAGAAAAGGGGAAAAAAGTATTAGATCATCAAATTATTGAACTAAGGAATCAAATTATGGAATTAAATAGACAAAAACAGGCTATAGATCGTGAGGTTCATTTAATTAAAACAGGTAAGGAAAAGGAAGTGGTAGAAAGAAAAAAGTTTATTATGCCTTGTCCTGCCGAAGATTGTCGTGGATTTTTATCATCAGCATATAAATGCGAAGTATGTAAATATCATAGTTGCCCAAAGTGTCTGGTTGTTTTAGGAGAAAATAAAGATCAAGAACATGTATGTAATGAAGATGCTGTGAAAACTGCTGATTATATTAAAAGTACTACTAAACCTTGCCCTAAATGTGGAGAGCGTATTTCAAAAATCAATGGTTGTGACCAGATGTGGTGTACTTCATGTCATACTGCTTTTAGCTGGAATACTGGTTTAGAAGATAAAGGAAGTGTCGTTCATAATCCGCATTATTATCAATATCAAAGACAAGTGAATAATGGTGCGATTCCTAGAAATCCTGGAGATAATCCATGTGAGATGGATAGAAGAATGTATGCTAATTTTTATCATCAAATACAAACTACTATTGTAAATTATCTTTTTAGAAATCAAACAGATATTCAAAATTATAAAATAGAAATGCCTGAGTTAAAACAACAACTATCTGAAAATATTGATAAAATTTTTGCCTTCTGTATTAAAACAACAGAAATCAAAAACATTATTCGTGTTTTTAATCATTATAATTGGGAATTAAATCATCTTAATACACAAATACGACAAGATACTGACCATAAAAATTTGAGAATTGATTATATATTAAAAAAGAAAAATAAAACTGATTTTGAAGATGAATTAGTTACTCGCGATTCAAGAAGAAAAAAAAATATTGAAATTTCAAATATTCTTCAACTTATTGATACAGTAGGACATGATATTATTAAAAGTATCTTCGGAAAGTTAATGGGAAATAATCTAACTATAGAACATCTTAACGAGGCGTTAAAAGAAATGTCACCAGATGATATTATGAAAACATTTGATGATGTTTACGATGAATTAATGAAATTTATCGAATATTGTAACGATAAATTTGCTGTCGTAAGTGTAGCATATAATATTAGCATTCATAATATTAGAGGTTATGATCGTAAGGTTAATATGAGACCAGCTAGAAATTGTGAATTTACAACCGAATTTATAGAAAAATTTCCCACTTTATATTCAAGTATTCAAAAATATGAAAGCGTCATTAAACAATATGAACCAAAAAAAAATAAATTTAAGATTAAATCAATTAAGGGAATGAAATCTTGTTAAAAATAATCTATTTACTTTATCTCGCAAATTATATGTTAAGGGTTTCATTTTTTTTTCAGGAATACTTGTAATACCAAAACCTCGTTTTAAATGACCTTTACCTTTAAATACCATTTGTTCCAAGTCCTCTAACATTTTCACCTCACCTTCTTCTATCAATTCATCGCGGTCTATTCTATAATCACTTTTATATGTGTATCGATTATAGTTTCCTCGTGAATAAATTTTATGGTGTTGATTTACATAAAGGTAATTTTTTATAAGTCCTAATCCCATAATTTTATCAGATGAATTATTCATCTCACAAATAACAACATTTGTATTTAATGGTATAAGCTCACTCATTGGATTTGGTGTCCCATAAATACAACCGTTGAGTTCATTGGTTCTTCTATATACAGCATTTTCATTCCAGGTTTCATCGTTAAATCTTGTAGATGCTAATGTAATCATGTTTTATTGTAAAAAAAATAATATATGATTGCAGTTCAATTTTATTATTATATTTTTGATAAATTTTGATATATTTTATATTGCAACTCATATAGTCTATTTTGTTCTTGTATTTTTTCTTTATTTCTTTGCTCTAACATGTATGATTCATATTGATGGAGTTTCTTGATTTTTTCTATAGTATTTTCATATCTATGTTCAGGTTTTAATTCGAGTTGATATTTTTTATAGTCTTCTATATCTTGATAATGTTGTTTTACAGCAATAGCTTTAAAATTTTCAGAAATTAGCGATAAATCTAAATCCATAACACCTTTGAATCCTTTGATTATCTCTTTTTTCATTTATAGTTTATATAATATAAATATTTATATTTATTTATTCAATTTTAATTGTGCTTAAGAACATTATTAATATTATAAGGAATGTAATGAATTCTAGAAAAATATTAATATCGAACATCTCTTTAATCATATAGGTAGATTGTAAACTATAACCTAACTTTCTATAATAATCTTGAACACCAATACCTGATATAACGGCTATTTTAAAATATCCATTTGTAATGGCTATCCATTCTGCATGTCGCATTAGTTTTTTCCCAATACCTGAATGTTGGGCTTTTTTTTCATTATTATTTACCTTTGGGGCAACTAATCCATATACATGTAATTCTCGAATTAATCCACAACCGACAATATCTTTCATATAGCTAATGTATTCATTATCGACCAATCGTAATCGACAAAATCCGTATATAATTCCTTGCTCTTTTAGCCCCCATGAAGAATACCATTCACCATCTTTTAATGTTGAAGTTACATCATTACCACTTTCCATTGAGATAAAATATTCCATTCCTCCTGATGACCTATACTTTCTTACCACAATTCGAGCATATTTTAGTAGACTTAATTTATTTTTCACTTCTCTACAACGAATACATCTACAGAATTTATGCTCCTCTTTCATCTTTTCATCTAACACTTGGCGTAGATTGGTTACATTATTTCCTCCGTAAATATATCTAAATCCGGTTTCAGTACAATGAGGAATATCTCGAATAACCCGATTAATTCTTATATGATATGGCACTTGTTGTTTGATTCTGATTAACATGTCTACAAATAATTCTGGGTTTATTTCAGCATATGGTTTGTAGGTGCCTTGATCAAACCATTCTTTGATCTTAGTCCAAGGAACAACAGTGGTAGGATAAATTTTCCATTGATCGAATTGATGGTCTTCGCCATAGATAATCTCATGAAACATCTTTTCATCTTTTTCTATAGAACTACCTGGTAAATCCGGCATCCAATGAGCGTCTACCTTATAACCATAATCTTTCAATAGTTTCAACGCATTGATAGTATCTTGGTTTTTACATCCTCTGTTTACCTTTTTCAATATCTTATCATCAATATGTTGAACTCCTAACTGAATTCGTGTACATCCTAATGTTCGTAACCATACAATTTCTTCTTCTGTAATTGAATCAGGACGCATTTCAAGTGTAAGTCCAATAATTCTACATTTGGAATGAACATTTAATTGTTGCTCTTGGAACAATAGTAGTTTTTCCCGTTTTACCTTTTGATTAAATGTATTGGCGGCCCAAAATAAATCCCTTATAAATTCTTCTTGATATCTACGCGGATATTCAGTCCAAGTTCCTCCTAATACAATCAGTTCTATTTTATCTACGGTATGACCATTAATAACATATTGAAATCCCCTATCATTAAATTGCCTTATGGCATCAAAATTATTTTGAAGCCCTCGGGCAACAGTCGGTTCACTGCTTAAATAACTTCTAGGATTAATATCCTCCCCATTTTCATCTCTTTCTCTAGGACAATAATGGCAATCATGTTTACAACTAAAGCGCTGGGTTTTCTCTTTTCCTGAATCGTCTATGTAAGTAGGATAAGGACTAGTAATAACAGAAATAACAACCACTCCTGAAAGACTACGCATGGCTTTTCCCTTCAACGCCTTCTCTAATATAGAATTTTTATCTAGTAAGTCATTCTCGAAAAATTTTTTATAGATATATCCAAGATGAGCCTTTTTTGGAGAAACATGATATTTCTTTTTTAAATTTACTATTTCTTGATTCACCTCAATATTTGAAGTATAATGCTTAGATGATAAGTCTTTAACGAAGTCGATTAACTTATCATCGTATTGACCAAGCATAACATTTTCGTTAGAAAATTCTTGTTTAAGTAAGTCTTCGACTTCAATTGACATAATGTTTTTGGTATAAATAAAAAACATTATGTAGAATCAATTTATTTTAGTGTCTAATTTTTGGTGCTTAAAATTTAGTAAAAAAGCGAAGACTATAGTTGTCTATTGTAAAGATGGGTCTGCCTGTTCTATAAAAAATATCTATTTGTTTTTGGCGCCATCTTTCTTGTGAGGAGTGAGCTTTGGATATTAGTCTTTTCTCCCTTAAAAGAGGATGAACCAAAATCTCCATTTATACTATCTAATTATTATTTTTTAAAAAATTTTTTAATAATGTTTTTGATTGTTCAAAGTTAATAGCATTATAGACATGTATTATTTTATTTAAATAATATGTTAAATTTCCATTTGAGGTAAATTTATTTAATTGATATACACTCTTTTTATCTCCAATATAACATATTTGTCCTTTACTTTCTAATTTAAAAGGTTTATCATTATCAAAATCTTTATTAAATCTATATGCTAAATACTTACCTTGCTGAAATGCTACTTGCGCTGTTGGTGGATTTTTACTATATGCACAATCTCCCATAGCATATACACATGATAAATCCGGATGTTTTTGTTTTCCAAAAATTATACTATATAAAAATGTGAAATATGTAGGTGCTGGTTGATTATAAATCAAATTTAATGTCGGAGATACGGGTATACCAAAACGACATTCATTATATAAATTGTTATTTATTTTAGTAGTCAATGTATTTGGTTTTATACCTCCACACCATATTGCCATATCATAGTTTATCTTGTTATCTTTTAAATAAATACTATTTTTATCTATTTTTTGAACAAAACGGTCAAAATATAAATTAACATTTTTATTTTTCCATACATCAACAGTGTAGTCACTTATTTTTTGGGAAAACATAGATAATGGAAATTTTAATCCATCAACCGCATAAATGTTAAATTTATCTAAATCTATCAGATTTCCGATTAGTTCTGTTCCTGTAGGACCACAGCCTATTACAGCAATATTACTATCTTTTTTTAAATTTAATAGCTGTTTTTTTATTTTATTTGCGTCGGTTGTATCTTTTAAAAAATAAGAATATTTATCTACTCCTTCAATATTAAATGTATTTACCTGAGCACCGTGACACAAAATAAGATAATCATAGTCTATATCTTTATTTTCTGTAGTTATCTTTTTGTTAACAAAATCAACATTTATTACAGTTTCATCTATGTTCGTTATGCTATTATTTATATTGGTAATGTGTTGTTCTAATGGAATATTGTGTGTTGTATTATTGGCTAAAAGAGGTGTATATAAAAATTTGGAATTATTTGAAATAACAGATACATTATATTTTGTATTATCAATATGCTTTAAAAATGAAGCACAACCCCATCCAGAACCGATTATTTTAATATCTTTTTTATCCATTATATTATGCTATAGTATAAGATTTTTTATGAAGATTAATTATATTTTCTTTTTCATATTCTGTAAATTTAAAATAATTAATAACTGATTCATCTGTAATTTCTTCTGGAAAATCTTCTAATTTTGTTATATCCGGAATCATTTCAAATGCATATTTCTCTAGATATTTCATTCTATATTTAAAGCATTCAAATATATATAATGCCAATTTCGTAGATAAAAATTCCTTTAATCGTATTAAATCACTCACAGATTTATCCATTATTATATACTTATCTCTATTACTTATACCATATATTCCTTCACTATCTAAAAAAGGAAATCCATACATTCCATGTGCTAAAATTAACTTGGGTTTTTTATAATAAGGGCATGGTGAAAAACTATAATTATAAATCATGGTCGGAACATTTTTATTTAATACACAGGTGGTTATGTTTCGATAATTTGAATCATCTTTTCTTTTTTCAAATATCTCAATATGTTTTGGTGGTAAATTGGTTTTTTTTACATCAATATGTCCAACCTGTTCCACATATCCTAGTAATTTATTTATCACAGAAATTCCCATATTAGGTATAGGGTTATCTTTTTTTAGGTGATATTCAACTACTTTGTCTTTTTCATCATAAATATTTATTACATTATCTGTTTTTGAATTTTGTAATACAAAAATAGTTGTTGGAGTTTGTGCTTCACCATTAAACATGCGATTGGTTTGTGTGTTTGTAAAAGATTTCAGTTTATGTATTTTATAAGATGTTAATAAATCATATACTTTGGCCTTATCTGGTTTCATCCAAATTGCAGGAACAATCATTGACATATAGCCATTTTCTCTCAATAAATCAAAACTATGTTTTATAAATTCTATCCAAATCGTATTGCCATCCTTTAACTTTGATTCTTTTGTATTTGTTGGAACCTTTTTAAATCCGTTACTATTAAAAGGTGGATTTCCTATAATTATGTCGAATTTATTTTCGTTATAAAATGATAAATAATCACTATTGTATATATTTGCTTTCTCTCCAAATATTTTTTTTAATATTTCACAATTTTCTGAATTAATCTCAACCATATACAACATATTCTCAATAATATGTTTTTTTCTTTCGTTTAAATTAATAAATTCATCTTCGAGAGAAAACATCAATCGTTTAAAAATACTTATTGAAAAATTGCCTGTTCCTGAACCTGGATCAAGCCATTTTAAGTTTTTATTTTTAAAGAGTTCTTGAGGCAACATATTTAAAAAATATGTTTCGATGATATTGAAATCTGTTTTTACTTCTCCATACATCCTTTTATTTTCTGAATCGGTTATCTTACTACAGTGATTATTAGTATTTATTTCTAAAAAATCCATAAATTTTATTAGTAATAAAGATTAGTAATAAAATTTTTTTACAATACTAATGATTTTGAAATTTGACAGAAAATAAAAAATCTAATTATAGATCTTTACATTTTACAATTCTAAAATCCTACTTCTTCATGTTCTAAATCATCAATGACTTCTCCTCGTCTACGCAGGTATTCACTGTCAGTGTATCTTCTATCATCAGAATCAGGATTTCTATCAATAGTCCATGAAATTCTTACAGGTCTTGATTCTTGTCTATACCCTTCATCACTCCGTGAAGGTAACCCAGGCGGTTTTGATTTTAGATTTGCCCTACACATTGGACAATTGTGTGATCTAGATACTGTTTGTACAAAACAAGGGGTGCAGAATTTGTGTCCACATGTTGTTGTACACACGGCATCACCAAGTTTGTCGTAACAAATAGGACAATCTTCTTCACTTTTGATGGCAGGTTCGCGACGAAACTCTTCCACCATTTCCTTGTTGTTGTTGTAGCGATCAACTAACGCGTCGACAAGCTTTGCCTTGTCTTGTTTTAACTTGATAGTGACTGTTTTGACCGGCATCTCTTCTTCACCTCTAGTATCTTGATAAAGTCTATAAACTTTTTGTACATTACTTAGACACGCGATTCGCATCAAACTCTTTTTATCTAAACCATGTAATTGATCCCACTTTAGATCCATCTTGTAGCCTTCATGAAGACAAAACATATTATTCCAAACACCAAATCGTTGCCACTCCGTCTGACAGTCACGAATGCTGTGTGCTCTGGAACCACAGTAATAGCAATGGGAAGCGCAAGGAGACATTTTTAAATTCTGTCTGTATTAATTTTTTGATATCTATAAATTTTCCAGTAGATTTAAATCAATTTAATGCTGTGCAAAAAACTATTTATGCAGTAATTTTTTTGCACAAAAAAAAATTGATTCAATACCGATAGCTATACATATTATAAATCAAACAAGTAAAAGATGTTCAGTCAAAAGCTAAGTATTTATATTCCCCATGTGTTCGCCAACATTACCAAGGAGCGTATTGTTGATATCTTCACCAATCAATCTATCGGAGAGGTTGATCGTATCGATTTTGTTCCTAAGAAGGGTAAGGACGGAAGAGAGTATCATATGGCTTTCATTCACATGAAGTCTTGGTATGATAACGAGTGTGTTCGTAATCTTCAAGCACGCATTCTTAACAAGAATACCGATGCCCGTATTGTCTACGACGATCCTTGGTATTGGAATCTTTACGAGAATGTCAATCCTCGTTCTGCTTCTGAGCTTAAGATGGAAGAGCAAATCTTCACACTGACTAAGACAGTCAATGTCCAATCTGATCGGATTGATAAGATGGATGCCTTCACTCAGTATCTTGAAGATGAGCTTAATCAATCGATGGCCACTATCGCAAGACTTCAAGATGAGTTGAATTTCAGAACTCCTCCTACTATGTCTCCAGTCATGAACCCTCCTCTTCTTCAGCGTCAGGTGACTTCTGAGGTTTCTGCTGATATTGCTGGTGAGCTCCAGCGTTATAATTCGGTATCCCAACCTCTAAGAATGGAAGACCTTGATGTTTCTGTTTCTCAAGACGGTCCTCTTCACGAAGAGCCTGTAGCCACAGAAACAGCATGGGAATAAGGTAAGTAAAAAAAAATAAAAAAAATGTAAACTCCCGCTATAAAATTAAAAAACAAAATAAAAATCAAAGGGAGAACAGCAATCATAGCTCAGTTGGTTAGAGCATCGGTCTTATGAGCCGAAGGTCGTGGGTTCAATTCCCTCTGGTTGCAATGGGACATAATATAGTTCGCCTCCTCGTGGTGTGTCCTGGATATAAAAAACAAAATGAACTATTCCCTTTTAGCACAGCAAGATGCTAATTGTCGTCGGTTTAAACTTTAATTTAACTTGTGTATATTTGTGTCCCATGTTTTACCTAGTGGGGTTATTAACTAAATGGAACATTATTTCAATCACTGGTATTGTATATTCCCAAGAGAGTGATTGAAGTAATTTTTAGAGACTTCAGTGACTTCATTATTATAGTTATATAGGTCCCTGATCATATCTACAGGGTGAGAGAAATATGGAACTTATATGCTGGTTCAAAAATTGTAAGCATATATTTGTTAGCTCTAGAGATAGAGTCTGATAAATTTCGAAATGAGATAAATATCAATTTTATAATTATGGAATAAAAACTGATCATTTTTAAGAAGTAGTTATAAAATTGAATTTTCGAGAAAGTAGAAAAGCTAGTTTAAGAGATTTAAAGTCATGTGTTCTCTTAGGATTAATAAGTGTTGAAAGGTGGCATCTACCAAGACCTATAGGTGATATTAAACGGGCATCGACACAACAAACAAACACATACCAGGGGACGCCCTGTTTTTTTTTCTGCATTAAAAAAAAATTGATTTAAATTAAATTAATAATTTTAATTTAAATTAAATAATGACTCGTACTAGAAGACAAGATAGAAATCAAATGGAAGAAGAAGATGATTATCAAGAGGATGATAATGGTTTAGAAGAAGAGGGGGCTGACGGGGGAAATTCCCCCGTAGTAGAGGATAAAATAACTAAACATAAATCATATGCTGAGAAATTAGCATGGGATGTTTGGTCAATAAGTAAGATTTATTTATTTTGGATTGTCGTTCATTTTGTAAGTGCTAATTTGTATGCGTATTATTGTGCGCATTTGTCGTTTTATGGATTCTTAACTTCGGCATTTATGACTGCTACTCCACATTGTATTGGACTAAACTGGATGACAAATTGGACGCATAACACAATTAGAAATATGTGGTTGACCTTAGGTACATGGCTTGTGACTAAAATTATGGAAAATAAAGAAAAAAAAGAATAGAAATATAAAGTTAAATTGTTGTTATATTTTTTTTATATTCTAGATATTATATATTAATGTGTGGTATTATTGCTTCTATAGGAAATGATAATTCTTTTTTTCATAATTTATCAGGATTAAAGCAACTTCAAAATCGCGGATATGATTCTGCTGGAATTTGTTCTATGATTGACAATCAATTTGTTACTACAAAATATGCTTCAACAGATAAAGAATCAGCATTGGTAAAAGTAGAAGAAGAAAAAGAAAAACATGATAGCGCCTATGTAAGTATAGGACATACTAGATGGGCTACTCATGGAGCAAAAACAGATATTAATTCTCATCCTCATATTTCTAGTGATGGTTTATTTTCACTTGTTCATAACGGAATTATAGAAAATTACATTGAATTAAAAGAAATGTTAATTAAAAATGGTTTTACATTTAAATCTCAAACTGATACTGAAGTAGTTGTAAATTTGATAGCTTATTTTTATAACCTACATAAAAATACTGTAATAGCCATTCAAAAAACAATTGAAAAATTAGAGGGAACTTGGGGATTAGCTATTACATGTTTAAATGAACCATATAAATTATATGCTACAAGACATGGAAGTCCAATTTTAGTAGGACATACAAATGAAATGGCTATTGTAACATCAGAACAAAGTGGATTTTGTAATCAAGTAAATAATTATTTTATATTACAAAACATGGATATTTGTGTCATTGAAAAAAAAGAAGATAAAGTAAATGTTTATACAAATGAATTATATCAAATAAATAAAATTACAAAAGGTGAATATGTTGCTAGTCCAGATCCATGGCCTCATTGGACTATTAAAGAAATTCATGAACAAACAGAATCATGTTTAAGAGCAATTAGCTTGGGAGGAAGATTGTGTTCTGATAATACGGTTAAATTAGGAGGTTTAGAAAATAAAAAAAAAGAATTAATGTCGATAGATCATTTAATTTTACTTGGATGCGGAACTTCTTATCATGCTGGAATGTTTGGTGTAAATTATTTTAAAGATTTATGTGACTTTCATAGTGTTCAGATATTTGATGGTGCTGAATTTAATGAAAAAGATATTCCAAAACAAGGAAAAATAGCATTAGTATTATTATCACAATCAGGAGAAACAAAAGATTTACATCGTTGTATTCAAATTGGTAAAGAAAATGACTTATTATTAATAGGTGTTGTGAATGTTGTAGATTCACTTATTGCTCGTGAAGTCCATTGTGGATGTTACTTAAATGCTGGACGCGAAGTAGCGGTTGCATCAACAAAAGCTTATACATCACAAATTATTATATTAAATATGATAGCTATATGGTTTGCTCAAGAGAAAGGTTTATTTTTATATAAACGACAGCAATATATTCAAGATTTGCATAATTTACATATGGATATTAAAAAAACTATAGAAATGTGTGAAACAAAAGTAGATAATGTAGTATCTTTATTCAATCATAATAGTTGTTTTTTACTAGGAAAAGGAAAGGGTGAATCTATTGCTCGTGAAGGAGCGTTAAAGATTAAAGAGATTTCTTATATTCATGCTGAAGGTTATAGTACAAGTAGTTTAAAACACGGCCCTTTTGCCTTACTAACTAAAGGATTTCCAGTTGTTTTAATTGCGCCAGATAATGAACATTATGCTAAAAGTGAAAATGCGTATGAAGAAATAAAGTCAAGACATGCTACTATAGTTTTTATTACAGATAAAGAGGGCGTAGAAAAAGAAAATACAATAATGATTAAAAAAAACAGCAGTTTCCAAGATTTTTTAAGTATTATTCCATTACAGATATTGGCTTATAAATTATCGTTAGCTCGTGATTTAAATCCTGATATGCCTCGTAATTTGGCTAAAGTGGTTACTGTTGAGTAGTTTTGTTGTTATATTTTTTTTTAACAAAATATATCATATGAATATTGTAGTGCTTTGTGGAGGAAATGGTACACGCTTATGGCCATTATCAAGAAAAAAATTACCTAAACAATTTTTACCTTTAGTAAATGATAAAACGATGTTTCAAAATACATTACTTCGTTTTGAACATCTAAAGACTGATTTTCGCTATCAAAAACCAATAGAAATTAATAAATTTATTATTATTTGTAATAAAGAACATCATTTCATAGTTGAAGAGCAAATTAAAGAGTTAAATTTAAAAGAAGATTATATGATAATTACTGAACCTATGGGTAGAGATACTGCTGCTGCTGTAGCAACTGCTGCTTTAAATGGTAGTCATGATGATGTATCATTAGTTGTTCCTTGTGATCATATTTTTAACGATGAAGAGTTTTGTAATGTTGTTAAAATTGGTTATAATACCTATGTAGAAAATGCTGTTATTACATTTGGTATTAGTCCAAAATATCCTGAAACTGGCTATGGATACATTGAACTAGGAGAAAATTTTGAAACTCTTTGCTTTACTGAAAAGCCTGATGCTGATACTGCTGAAGGTTATTGTAAAAATGGTTGTCATGTATGGAATGCTGGTGTATTTATGTTTCAAAATAAAACGATGTTGAAATGTTTTGAAAAATATGCTATGTCAACATTAACTCCTTGTTTAGAAGCCTCTATGAAATCTTTAGGAACATGTGAAAATAAAACTATTCATTTAGGAATGGAAGAATTTTCAAAATGTCCTGAAATCTCAATTGATTATGCTATTATGGAGAATTTAACAAAAGATAAAGAAACTGATGTGAAAGCAATGACTATTAGTTACCATAATAAATGGTCAGATATTGGTTCATTCAAAGTATTAAGTGAAGAATGTGAAAACGATGAAAATGGCAATGTTAAAAAAGGTGATGTTGTTACCTATGATACTAAGAATTGTTATATTGAATCTGATAAGGCTACTGTTGCTACTGTTGGATTAGAAGATTTAGTTATTGTAAATACTAGAGATGCGTTACTTGTTTCTCATAAAGATAAAAGCCAAGATGTAAAAAAAGTATTAAAAGAATTTAATGATTCACATAGTGATTTAAAAGTTGTTCATGCCAAGGCATACAGACCATGGGGATGGTATATTAATGTTGAAGGAAACGATCATAGTGGATACAAAGTAAAAAGGATTGGGGTATATCCTGGAAAACGCCTTTCATTACAAAGTCATAATAATAGAAGTGAACATTGGGTAGTCACTAAAGGAAAAGCCCGTGTTCAATTAAATGAAGAATTTATTGAAATGGGACCTAATGATCATGTTTATATTCCAGTAACAGCTCTTCATCGTATGGAAAATATTGGTGATGAAATGGTTGAATTTGTTGAAACACAAATTGGTGATTATCTTGGAGAAGATGATATAGTTAGATATGAAGATGATTTTGGAAGAGCATAAATAAAAAAATTTTAATTATTATTATTATAATATAATAATAATGGAAAAAAAAAACTTAGATGTATATGTTGTTTCATGGGGTGGGGTTGGTACAACAGCCTTTTTAAAATTTTTAAATGATTGTAATATGGATGTAAATACTAATAATGATATTGATATTAAAGGAAAAAATGGAAGTAAATATTCATCGGGTATAAAGCATATTAATTCACCAAATCATAGAAAATTAAAAGAATTTAAAATAAAAAAAGTTATTTTTATTTACGATGATGTTATAAATTCTATTTTATCATTGTGGAAAAGAAATTACCAATGTGACCAAGTTAAAAAACTAACAAATAACAGGAATTCTATACCAGAAGATTGGTCACTCGTTGATTATATAGAAAATGATCAAGATTTATTTGAATTTCAACAATTTTATTATAATTGGATTACTACAAAAAAAGAATATCCTTGTCTTTTTGTAAAAGGACAACAATTGTATAAACATAGATTTCATATATTAAAATTTTTAGATATACCTATTTCATCAAAATTTATAGAAAATCATTCAAGAAATTCAAATTGGTTTCATGATATTGATACCAATATTAAAAATGGTTTATACAATATTTATGGTGGATTTAATGATTACATAACTAGTCTTCCTGATGTTCAACTTCAAGATGCTGGTTCAACAGAATTAATTTCAAATTTATCAGTTTCCGATACTTTAAGTTCTAGAATAAAAAACCCTTACATTGATGAATAATTTTTATGGTAAATGATAAATTATTAATATTTAATATATATAATTATGAAAATAGCTATTATTATAACGGGAGATGTTAGAGAATGTTTTGTTAAAAATAAACTTTTAGAAATCTTTAAAGAATATGATGTATTTATAGGAAGTTATATTAATCATAAAAAATATATAGAAAGTATTGGTAAAAATAATTACTCTTATTTAATTAATCCAGAAACTGACATAAGATTGCCGGATGGAATTAAAAAAGAACATATGCAGCACAATATGTTACAATGGTTACATATGGATAATATTATAAATAATTTTGAAGATAAATTAATAAAATATGATATTTTATTGAAATATAGATTTGATTACGATATAAATGATAAAGATTTTTTTTATAAAATTAGAGTAATACCCAATATACTTTATAATGATAGTGATAAAATGTTTTATTCAGAAAGTTTAACTTTTATAAATATATTTAAAACATTTTACGCACAATTAAAAGATTATACTTATAATAGTAATAGAAATGATGATGATAACAGTCTTGCTACAAGTTGGAAATCTGAACCAGCTTTACAATTACATTTAAAGAAAATTAATATACATAGTGATAAAATTAATTGTGGAAATATTATAAGAGGTTCATATAATAAAGAAATTGCTGACGGTAATAAAAAATTATATATTAATAATATTATTCAAGGAAAATTTACAAAATAAAATTCTGTGTAAAATAAAAAATTATAAATAAAATTATTATAGGATTATTTATAATTTAACTTAGTGTTTTATCTTTAATAAATTGTATTGTTTCTTCTGCTCCTTTATAGTCTCCACATTTGACCCATTTATTTGGTTCATTATTTTTATAGTTGGTGAAAAAATCTTTGATAATGGCTAATGTATTTTCATTCACATCAGAAATATCGTTGATATCGTCATTTTCTCTATCAATTTTTGAAACAGGAAGGGCAATTACCTTTTGATCCATTCCTTTTTCATCTTCGGTAATTAACATTCCTAATACTTTACATTTTACATAAGAACCAGGAAAGAAAGGGGCATCGTTGATAATTAAAACATCAACCGGATCTCCGTCGTCAGCAAGTGTATTTGGAACATAACCATAATTACCAGGATAATGCATGGCGGTTGCTAATACACGATCTACCATTAATTTATTGTTTTCAAATTCATATTTAACATATGATTTGTAGGGAATTTCTACATGAACTTCTATATTTGACATATTATATATTGTAGTGATATAATATAAAACACAAAATATTTCCGTTATTATTCATGTAAGAAATTACATAAATTCTTTATTTAAAATTTCAATAGTATCCTGGTATTTTTCTACCTTGTGTCCAATAACTCTAGAATCTGTGAATATTTCATAATCATTTCCTCCTTTATGTGTTTTATCTCCAAAAAAATGTATTTCATCATATTCGCCTTCTACAAATTGAAGGCAATAAGTTTTATCCCATCCTTTAGGAAAAACATCTACACTAATTTGACCACCAACAGAGAATTTTATTTCAGGTAAATTTTCAATATTGTTGGAGGTAATATATTCTATCCATTTTTCTTGAATTTTAACTATCATATTTTCACGAACTTTGTGTTTATTATCATATTGTTCAAATTCTTCTCTTTCAGATTGACTACAAGCTCTTCCGATTGGAGATACATTTATCATTCCATTTCTGTATTCTATAAATGTGCCTCTTTTTACAGGACAATCTAGGGTTGAAAGAACCCCTAAACATATATTAATAAATTGTTTGAAATGAGTTTCGGTTAATGTTTCTACAAAACTGCGTTGATGAATACATTTCTTGCCTTTGTAACCTAACAAACCATTTTCAGAAAAACGCCAATCAAAAAGAGGGAAATTCTCTTCACCTAATTGTTCAACTTGTTTACTTAAATCAGAACCACCTACAAATCCAATATGTATATTGGGAATTGTTTTTAGTCGCTGTAAGCATTCTAACATAGGTTGTTCAATCACCTTTCGTGCTGGAGTTAAAGTTCCATCGACATCAAATAAAATTAGTCGCATTATAATTTATATAATTAAAAATGATATAATTATATAAAAAATTAATAATCATTACCACATTCTTTTTCTAAAAATGTTATAATCTCTTTTTTAGCATTATTTTCATATTTTTCTTTTTCTTTTAATATTATTTCTTTACTATTTTCATCAAATAATTCTAACCAATTAGTAGTTTTTCTTACTTGGTTCATATCTTCGTCTCTCCTAAGAACTTTTGAATTAAAATCGATATCAAATAATTTTCCTATTTTTTTGTTTAAGTATTCATTATCGTTAATATAATAGTAATCTAGTATTATGATTGGTATATTTGTTTTTTTTAATTCATTATATTTTATTTTGAAATCATCTAAATATTGTTTTTGTTTCTCTATGTCTTTATCTAACAAATCTTTATCTATTACTATTTTTCCAATATTTTCTTCCATAGCAATATTTCTATCATGTTTGAATTTACTAAAAATGGTTATTCCACTTTTTTTAAAATATGAACTATATATTCTAGAAAATGAATATCTAATTGGTAATAAAATTGTATTAATTGCTAAATCATTATTTAGATATTGATACATTTCATTAGGTACTCTCCATTTTAAAAAGGTAATATTACTTTTCTTAATTTCTATTATTGATTGTTTTGTTTTTGGTTTTAATTTAGGAAGCAAGGTATTAATTTTCTCATCTGAAATTGATGCCTCTTCAGGATTAAAAATACTCTTTGCTAGTTCTAGTAAATTTTCTTTAAACTCTTCTTTCTCCTCTGGTTTCTTATGAACCAAATCTAATATTTCATAACCTGGAATATAAATATTAGGTGCATTACTAAGCATATCATTAATATAAGTAGTTCCTTCTGCACCCGTAAAAATCATTAATACATTTTTTTGATTCATTATATAATTAAAAATGATAAAATTATATAAAAATGAATTTATTTTTCAAAAAAATCGGTGAAAGCATTTCTGGTATAAACTGTTGTTCCATTGTCAGGACTTTCATGAATTAAAACTGATTCTTTTTTTTTATTTTCTACTTGTTGTTTAATCCAGTCATATGTTTCAGTCATACCAGTTAAAAGAGGTAGATTTGGTTCCCAACCTAATTTTTCCTTAATTAATGCATTATCAGAATTTCTTCCTCTTACTCCTGTATGTGGAACATCTAAATGTTTAATTGTTAAATTTTTACCTGATAATTCAATAGCCATTTCTGCTAAATGATTAATAGTAACCATTTCTTCTGAACCTATATTTACTGGTTCTTTGAATTCACTATTCATTAATCTAATTACACCTTCAACACATTCAGATACTAATAAAAAAGAACGAGTTTGTAAACCATCTCCCCAAACTTCAATAGATGAACCATCCTCAGCTTCACAAACTTTTCTTAACATAGCTGCAGGAGCCTTTTCGCGTCCACCATCCCATGTTCCAAGAGGACCATAGATATTATGAAATCTACCAATTCTAACATCTAACCCTTTGTTTCTAGCGTAGGCAAGATAAAGTCTTTCACTAAATAATTTTTCCCATCCATATTCAGAGTCAGGACCAGCAGGATAAGCACTTTCTTCAGAACATTTTGGATTATCAGGATCCATTTGATTGTATTCAGGATACATACAAGCTGAAGAAGAATAAAAGACCTTTTTGATTCCAAATTTTACCATAGCTTCACATACATGTAAATTAATTATAGCTGAATTATGCATAATATCGGAATCATTTTCCCCAGTGAAAACAAATAAGGCTCCACCCATATCAGCGGCTAATTGATATACTTCATCAATTGTTTCATCAAGGACTAATTCTACTGATTTTGGGTCGCGTAAATCAGCAATAATAAATTCATCGGCATCTGATTTTTTGTATTCATGCCATTTAATGTCAACACCACGAACCCAATAACCATCATTTTTTAATCTTGTAACAAGGTGACCTCCAATGAAACCACCTGCTCCCATTACAACTGCTTTTTTCTGCATATTATAATATTTAAGAATATATATTTTTTTTACAAAATTTTCATTATACCAACATTGTAATTAAAATATTGTATTTTTTTTTAATTTATTCAATATATATAATGGATCAAGAAAACTTGATTAAGAATATAAAATTTTGGAATTGGCAAGCTTATAGGGATAATCATACAGATTTAAATGGTAAATCTCAAATTTTTTTATTAAAACATGTCTTAATAAAAGGAATCAAAGAAAATAGAAATATAGTTATCGATAAAAAAAATAAACATAAAATTTCTAAAAAAACTATAAAAAAAAATTTTGGTTTATTATTACCAAAGGATTTTTACTGGAATGAATATATTAGTCTATATAGTGATTTACAATATATGAACGAAAATGATGCCAAATGTCATTATATTTTTCATGGTAATTATGAAGGTAGAAATTATAAATGTGAAATTAAAAGAGAAGTAAGACAATTACCATTTATTGATTATAATAATAATTATGAAAATGTGTTAATTATTGATTCTATATTTGGATTAGGAAATAGATTAAGAGCTATAGCTTCTGCTTATAGTATATGTATAAAAAAAAATATGAAGTTAATTATTAATTGGATTCCAGATGATCATTGTGATTGTTTAATTGAAGATTTAATAGTTAATATTAACGAATATGCTGAAGTTGTTTCTAATCCAATTAATATTGATTCATTAGTAGATTTTAAAATTTATAATTATTTAGAAACAGAAAGAGGAGGGGAAAAAAATGAATACATTGATGATAATGTTAATAAAATATATGTTAAATCTAATTGTGTATTAAATAATAAAGATTCTCGTTTATATTCAAATGAATTTTTACAAAGTTTAAAATGGAGCGATGATATAAACCATTTAATTAATAGTATACCAGATATTTCTAATTACACGGGCATGCATATTAGAATGGAAGGAGGTGCTCAATACACTTCACAAACATATGAAAAAACTTCTAATTGGATAAATAAAGAAACTGAATTATTATTTAAATATAGAGAAATATCACATATTGATAATTTTATAAATCAAATTAATAATATTTTACATAAAAATCCAGAACAAAAGTTTTTTATAGCAACCGATATGAAATCAAATTATGAAAAATTAATTAATATTTATGGTAATGATAAAATTAAAATTTTAGAAAGAAACAATTTCGATCGTTCAAAAGAACAATTATATTATGCTGTTGCTGATATTATTTTATTATCTAGATGTAACCAATTTTATGGTTCAACATGGAGTTCATTTAGTGAACTAATAACTCATTTTCAAAAAGAAGAAATAAAGAAGAGTAATGTTTTTAGTAATACATTTAAAATTCAGAATTTGTCAAAAAAGGTAAATTTTTTTAATCAAGAATTGAAACTAGGAAATAGTATTGTTTGTGTATCTATGAACAGAAGTGAAAATATTTTAAAATCTTTGCCTTCATGGTTAAAAATAAATAATTGTCATGAAATAGTTATTCTAGATTATGGTTCAAAAGAAAAACTTTCCGGTATTTTAAAATCTCATAATTTTAATGATCCAAAAATAAAAATATTTAGAGTTGAAAATGTATATAAATGGCACTTAGCTAAAGCCTATAATTTAGCTATTAAATTAAGTAGTTATAAAAATATTTATAAACTAGATAGTGATGATATATGTAGTAGTAATTTAATTGATAATTATCCTTTAAATGAATCAAATATTTATTATCATGGAAGATGGCAAGATGCAAGAGATAAAAATGAATTACAAATAGCAGGAAAAATGTTTTTTACTTACGATATGTTTGTAGATTGTAACGGATACAATGAAAATATAACAACATATGGTTGGGATGATTGTGATTTTAACTTACGATTAGATAAAATAGGTATTCAAATACCAATTAATATAAATGATTTTAATTTTATAGAACATGATGATAGTATTAGACAAGAAAAAAATGAACAAAATATTACACCAAACCAACATATTCATATAAATAGAATACTATGTGAAAAAAATATATTAAACTGGAATAAAAAATCTTTACATGGTGAATTTGTAAATGATACAGAAAATTCATTTAAGTTAATTGAATCTTCTCATTTGACATATGATTTTATCAATAAGGATACATTAAATAAAGTATTTAATTTAGTAAACAAAGATGGAACTAAAGAATAAAATTTAATAAGTATAATAAATAAACATTTTATTATACTTATAAATTGATAAACATATCATATAAATATTTATCGTATAAATAAATATATATTTTATTTAATTCTCTTATATAAATCTATGTCATCTTGAAATAGTAGTTCAATATTAGGGTATAATCGATAAATGTCTTCTTTTGTAATATTTTATATCTATATTAAAATTCATATCCTCCTAATTCTATATCTTTTTTATAAATTTCTCTAACTTTATCAATCATCCATTGCTCTATATAATATGTTCTATAATCAACTTTTTTCGTCATATTTAAGTGTGGAATTTCTGATACATTATAATGTTTCCCATTGTATTTTTTAATGTCACTTTCGATCATTTCCTTTGTTAATGTTTCAATTGGATAAATTTTTGTTACTAATTGATTGTTATTTTCATCAAAACAAAAATATTTTATGTTAGGAATTCCAATTCCGCACCAATAATCTTTATCATGTATAATTTTTAAAAATTCACTGAAACTATATTGCTTTGCTGTATTCTTATCATAATCAGGATGATAAAATGGATAACCATTTTTATCACATTTTTGATACTTAAAAGCACTAACAACTCTATCCCAAGGATTTCTTATTGTAGTAAAAGAAAAATATTCACTTAAATATATATTTGATTTAGTTTGTTTATTTAATATTATAAAAATTGTATTATATTTATTCATACTCCAATGATCATGATACATATTGTTATTATTTAAATGTTTTATTATAGAAAAATTACAATATTTATCCATCATTTTTCGTAAAGATGTTGACCCTGTTTTTGGATTAGCAAAATAAACTATTTTATTATTAGTATCGATTCTCATTTATAAATTATATAAATAATATATATTATACAAAATTTTTAATACATAATTGTTGTATCCTTTTCTGTTCGTCCATTACTCTAGATACATTAGAAGAAAGTAAAATATATAAAAGATTAATAAAATTATAAAGTTATATAAAATTAATTATTAATGTTAAAATATATATTTTAATTAATTTTATAATCAAAACCATTTTTGCTTAACCATTCAAAATCATCTTTATATAGTTCATTTATTAATTGTATATTATCTTGTGTAAACCATGAATTAATATTAGATGACCATTTATTATTATATTTATCGCTTATATCTTGAATTGTTAAATTATAATAATTAACTTTATCATTATCATTATATGTTGTTAAATGATTACCTATTTTTTCTTCAATATATGGTAATTCTAATAATTCATAAAATTTATCCATTTGATCTAAAGAAATTACATGATCGAATTTGAAATTATATATATTTATGAATTCAAGTAAAGATATATCTATGTCATATTGTTTAACTTTAACCATAGTTTGAGGTCTAAAGTGACCTTCAATATATTCATGAGTTTTTAAATTTTGTAAAAATTCTGAGATAGTGCTTTCCGATAAATCTCCGTATTTTTTTAATTTACATAAAAATGATGATTTTTGTCTTATTCCTGATATTAATCGTTCATATGGATCTCGAATAACGCATATTTTGGTGTAACTATTTAAATCAATATTTTCAAATTTAGGATTAAAAAAATCATATATATCATATTTACCTGATTCTAGGTTTTCTTCTGTTAACATATCCATATGAATATTTCCTTCAATTTTGTGACCTAATTTGGTTAATAATAAATATTTTATAGTTGTACATGCTACCTTAGGATTCCAACCTACAATTAAATTTAATTTTGGAACTATTAAAAAACGCATATTATATACATATATAAATAAAATTATATACTCAAATTTTTTTAATACATAATTGATGTATCCTTTTCTGTTCGTCCATTACAAAAATGAACATGATATGATTTTATAGTTAAACATTCATATATTATTTGTTTTTTAAAGAAATGATTTAAAGCTCCATCACAATTCCATGTGCCTATTTGGATTTCTTTAAATTTATCGTTATTTTTAACATTATCTAAACTAAAAGGTGTTTGAAAAATCCAAGTATCTTTACTTGAGTTCATAATTTTATCTTTTTGAAATCTAGGTTTCGATGTTGTTTCATCTATATAATCCCATCTTGTAACTGCATATAGTTTATCTTTAAAATCTATATGTTCTAATTTATGCAGAGTATGATCAAATATAATATCAGAATTACAAATAATAATATTTTTTTCGTAATAATGTTGATTGCTATAGTTAAATAAATCTATAAAATAAGGACGACCTATACATTCGACTACTTCTACTTTGCTTAAACTATTAAAGTATTTCTTTAGGGTTTCATTATTACCTTTATGATTGTCGTAAAATACAACTATCTTTTCTATAAATTGATTTTTTTGATGATGTCTTAAACAAATCATATATTCTTTTAATCTAATTTCATTACTTTCATTATATAAAGTAGTAATTAAAGTAAATTTCATAGAGCTTTTATAATAGGTCAAATAATGATTAATCGTATTTTTAAATACATCATAATCAAAATCTAAAAATTTAATAATTCTACTTTCATGTTTACCATGTTTATTATAATGATTTTTCAATTGTTCTATACTTAAATGCTGTAAATCTTTATAATGATTTTTATAATCATGATAATCAATACGATCTAAATCTACAAATTTCTTATCTTCTGTGTATTCATAATTTCCATTATTCGAAACTTTGTCGTCGTATTGAGTAGATATTAAGGTAAAATCTATTAATAAAGTTTTATGTTTGACGATTAATGAATTTACAAATTGAAAATCAGACCCATAAAAATCCCCAAATTGACCATCATCTTTAATACTATGATGAAATATATAACTGCAATTATCTATTTCTCCATACCTTAATTTATTTAAATTAGGTGTAATTAATTTATCTGGTCTTAAAAAAGACCATACTACTATCTTTTCTTTTAAATGCGTGTTTATTATTTTTAAACAATTTGGATGAATAAAATAATTATCATCATCTAAAAACATAATCCATCCGTCATTTATTTTATCTTTAATATCGTTACAATACAAATCGAAAAATACATTTTCATCACTTCTACGCTCTACTTTATGAACAATCATTTTATGATTCATATTTTGATTTATGTAATCAAGAGAATCAATATGGTCATATGCTACATGGATAATATATTTTTCATAATTCTGCTTTACTATACTTTCAATAACCTTTTTAAAATAAGTTTTTCTTAAATGAGTACGAACAATAATATGAATTTTATTTTCACTTTTTTCAATATTAGTAAAATCTTTTATCTTTTGGATTCCATTATCCATATTCATTTTATAATTATTCTGTAATTGTAATTTGTTGCATACCCGACCTTCCTTTTTTCCACTTTTTAAATAATGATTATAAGCTCGTTCTTTTGTCTTTATCCCAGCTTTTTTTAAATCTGGATATAAATCTAAATAAAATTGGTAATCAAAACTTTCCATATATATATATATCTATTTTGTAAATAAAATATCTGTAAAAAAAAATTTATCATTTTATTTTATAATGAATAAGCCGATGAATTTCGAACAAATATGCCTTCAATACCCTAGTATTACTCTTAACAAAAAACAAGCTTGTGATTTTGAATTATTAGTAAACGGAGGATTTGATCCTTTAACCGGATTTTTAAATGAAACTGACTACAAATCAGTAGTTGATAAAATGCGCTTAGGCAATGGTAAATTATGGTCTATGCCGATTACTTTATGTATTAATGAAGCACAAAAAACAGAATTACAACATAGCAATTTTGTTGTTTTAAAACATGAAACAGGACTACCTCTAGGAATAATGGATATTAGTGATTCTAAAGCTATTTATAAACCTGATATATCTAAAGAATCCGTAAAAGTTTACGGTGCTGATGATAAAAATCATCCTTATGTTAAAATTTTATATGGATATCTTGATGACGGATTTATTTACAATATCGGAGGTCCTATTGTTGATTTTAAATTACCTCCTCACTATGACTTTAAACAACATAGAATGACTCCAGAACAAACTAAAAAGTATTTTAAAGAAAATGGATGGAACAAAGTTGTTGGTTTTCAAACAAGAAATCCTATGCATCGTTCTCATTATGAATTAACAAGATATGCCATGAAAATGGGAGGTGAAAATTGTAAATTATTACTTCACCCTGTTGTTGGAATTACACAAGATTGTGATATTAATTATCATACAAGAGTAAAATGTTACAAGGCTTTAATGGAATATTATGAAAAAGATAGTGCTCTTTTAAGTTTACTTCCTCTTTCAATGAGAATGGCTGGACCTAGAGAAGCTGTATGGCATGCTCAAATTAGAAAGAATTATGGCTGCACTCACTTTGTTGTCGGTCGTGATCATGCTGGACCTTCCTACAAAAGACAAGATGGAGAAGATTTCTATGGTGCTTATGATGCTCAAGATTTATTAATGAAACATGCTAAAGAAATCGGTATTCAAGTGATTACTTCTAAATTAATTGTATATGCCCTACCTAAAGAAGAAAAAGATGAAATGAAAGGTAAATATTTAGCAATAGATGATGTTGATGAAGAAAAAATGGAAGTTAAGAAAATTTCAGGAACACAACAAAGAGAAATGTTAGCCAAAGGTGAACCTATTCCACAATGGTTCACTTTTCCAAAAGTAAGTAAAATTTTAAAAGATACATTTAAAGGCACCAAAGATAAAGGATTCTGTCTTTACTTTGTAGGATTATCTGGATGTGGAAAATCAACTATTGCTAATTTTATGATTGCTAAGTTACAAGAATTAACTAATAGAACTATCACCTACTTAGATGGAGATATTGTTAGATTACATTTATCACAAGGTTTAGGATTTAGTGAAGAAGATAGAAGTATTAACATTCAAAGAATAGGATTTGTCTCCTCAGAAGTAGTAAAACATGGAGGTGTTGCTATTGCCGCTAATATTGCTCCGTTTGAAAAAGATAGACAAGTAAATCGTGATTTGATTGCAGGAAATGGTGAATATATCGAAATTTTTGTCGATAGCTCAATTGAAACTTGTGAAAAAAGAGATGTTAAAGGTTTATACCAATTAGCTAGAGATGGTGTAATTAAAGAATTTACAGGTATAAGCTCTCCTTTTGAAGTTCCATCTAAATGTGAATTAGTTCTTGATGGTTCTCTTCCTTTAGAACAAAATGTTAATAAAATTGTAAAATATCTTAGAGACAAAGAGTTAATCTAAATAAATAATTTTTCATTATATAACATCACATAATATTATATAATGTTTTATCAAAAACAAGAGTTTATTGATGCTTTCATCAATCTAGTAAATGAATGTAATAAAACTATATTGAATATATATAATACAGATTTTGAAGTCGACTATAAAGACGATGAGTCACCACTTACTATTGCTGACAAATCATGTAATGCTTTGATTTGTTTTTATCTTGAAAAATTAAACAATCAATTAGTAGATGAACAAAAAGTAAATACAGATGATATTGTTATTATCAGTGAGGAAAATAAAAATTTAGAGTACGAATTTAGAAAAAATAAGACTTGGTGTTGGTTAGTTGACCCAGTAGATGGAACCAAAGAATTTGTAAAAAAAAATGGTCAATTTACTGTTAATATTGGTCTTGTTGAAAATGGTATCCCAGTCTTTGGTATAGTGAGTATACCGGTTAGTGGAGAAATTTACTATGGTGTAAAAGGTCTTGGAGGTTTTAAATTACATGATAATATTAGCACACGACTTACAATTGATGATACGAAAGATTTCACTAAAAAAAAATGTAGAATTGTTGCTTCAGCTTCTCATTTAAATAAAGAAACTCAAGATTTTATTGATAGATTTGAAGATCCAGTTATTATTTCTACAGGAAGTAGTATTAAACTTTTATTTATTGCTGATGATAAAGCCGATGTTTATCCTAGAATTGCTCCTACAAGTGAATGGGATACATGTGCTGCTCATGCCGTAGTAAAATATGCTGGAGGCAAAGTTTTAGATTATTTTACTTTAAAAGAACTTCAATATAACAAAGAAGATCTTTTAAATCCTTACTTTATTGTTTTTTAATCAAGACAAATATTTTTAAAACTATAATCATAAATTAAACTATTGTTAACAGCATTAATAGTAAGTAAAAGTATACTTAAAAATATAATTAACGCTACCATAAAAATAATAGGAGATTGTTTTTTATAAACAGCCATAATATAATCAGATGCATAAATACCACCTACAGAACCAATCGCGCTACATATGGCAAATACTGTTCCGTAAACAATTGGTAAATTTCCTGAAGCAAGATAATTTAAACAAGAAATAATACAAGAACATAATGTACTAATAGAACTAGTAGCTACTACTACCTCTGGTAACATACCTACCTGAATCATTATAGGCGTTGTCAGCATACCACCTCCAATTCCTATATAAGTAGAAACGAAACCAGTAAATGAGCCAATTAGAATAAATTTTTTAACTACATCTATATTCCAAACAATATCTCCTTCAATAAAAATATAATGATTATTTCTTTTTTCTTGATAATCGGATATTATATATGTTATTGTATAATATCCAAGAGCACCAGTTACTATAAATTGTCCAAAAGCATGTATCCAATATAAATATCCACATACATTGAAAAATGGACGAGTAAAACTAAATACTGATATTAAACCTAGATTAGTAAACATTAATCCTGTATTAAAATACTTCTCCCTTTGTGTATCCCCTACTAATACTATTTCGTTGTTACTTTCAATATCATCTTCTTGCTGTAAAGTTTCTCCAGATTCAATTTCTGCCTCTATATTATCCATAATATAGAATTTTGGTAATTCTTCATTATCTTCAATAACAAATTCTATTGTTTTTATATCTTTCCCTATCTTTATTTTTGGACTATCACAATTATCTGGTAGTTTAAAATATTCACCAATTCCATCAATCATAATTAAAGTATATCCATTATAGTTATTATTTAAGAAATCTTGCTCTTTTATATAGGTAGAAATTGCTTTACATGTTGATTTATAAAATGTAATAGTTAAAACAAATAAAAGGCAAACTATAGTAACTAAATTTGGAGAAAAATTTGAAAGAATTACACCAAAAAAAGATGAATTAGCATCAAATAATGTAATTATCATCAAAGGTGCAAAGTAAATTAAATCTCTACGGCAATCCAATGGATTTTTCTTGTTATAAAGAAAATATATTCTTACTAATGTATCACCAAAAATGGTATAAATAGTAAGAGGAATGGAAATTTCTAACTCAAAATTTCCTACAAGCATATATAATGGTATTAATAAACCACCACCACCTACACCTCCAATAGTTGTTATAATAGAAATTAAGGCAACAATTATCATTAATAAAATATCGTTACCTGGGTTATCTACAAAAATTTCACGCATCTCTAATAATTATTAATATTTATTATTTATATTTATTATTTATATTATTATAATAACTAAACAAATCATAAATATTATAAACATAAATGCACCTCTAGCAATATATTTCTCTTCCATTATATAATAAAACAACAAAATTTTTAATTAAAATATTTATACTACATAAATAATATTATAAAAAATTAGTTAATTTAAATGGTATATTTTATATCTATTTATTAATGGATAATGTTATTGTCATCATGGCCGGAGGTCTAGGAAAAAGAATGAATTCTGATATTCCTAAGGTTTTACATAAGGTTAATGATAAACCAATGTTAATACATGTTATTGAAAGTGCTTTGGCAATTCAGCCTATAAAAATATATATCGTTGTTGGAAAATATATGCCAATGATTAAAGATGCTGTGTATTTTTATCGCCTTATTGACGATGTTGAATTTATTAAACAAGAAGAAGCATTAGGAACAGGACATGCTATTCAATGCTGTAGACCTTATTTATATCAACACGAATATAGCAATACGATTATTCTTTCTGGAGATGTTCCTTTAATTACCACCAAAACAATAAGACATATGATTAGGGATTTAGATTATGGAAGAATATTAACTACCATTTTAGATGATCCTACAGGTTATGGACGAGTTATTGAATCGGATACAGGAAAGTTTGAGAAAATTGTAGAAGAAAAAGATTGTAACGATTTAGAGAGAAAATGTCGAAAAATAAATGCTGGAATTTATGCTTTTGATACTTTTATTCTTTGTAAATATTTACCTCTTTTATCTAATAATAATGCTCAAGGGGAATACTATTTAACAGATATTGTTGAAATTATAAAAAATAAAGAAGAGGTAGGTATTGAAATGTTTAATATGCCTCTAGAAAATCAACAAGAACTACTAGGTGTAAATACAGAACAACAATTAATGGAATTAAATAATTTATTAAAAACTTAATAAAATAATAATTATATGGAAAAACCTACAATTATTATTACCGGAGGTACAGGATTTATTGGCTCACATACCTGTGTTGAATTAATGGATTCTTATAATTTAGTCGTCATTGATAACCTTTTAAATTCCAAAAAAGAAGTTATTGATAAGGTAAAACAAATCACTAAAAAAGACAATATTGAATTTTACAATTTTGACTTATTAGATAAAACACAACTAAATGCAGTATTTCAAAAATACAATCCTTATGGTGTTATTCATTTTGCTGGATTAAAAGCGGTAGGAGAATCTGTTAAAAAACCTTGCTATTATTATCAAAATAATTTAATTAGTACCTTAAATCTTCTTGAAATTATGGAAAAAAATGATTGCTTTAAATTAATTTTTTCTTCTTCAGCGACTGTATATGGTGCTCAAAAATCTCCACTAAAAGAAGATTTTACTATTGGTCAAAATGTTACAAATCCTTACGGACAAACTAAAGCCATGATTGAACAAATATTAAAAGATATGTGTGTATCAAATAACAAATGGAATATCATTTCTCTTCGATATTTTAATCCAGTTGGAGCACATAGCTCAGGATTAATTGGAGAGAATCCAAATGATATTCCAAATAACTTGATGCCATATGTATTAAAAGTTGCTGTTAATAATAACACCAAAAATAATTTAGGTTCTCAATTTGATATGCTTAATATTTTTGGTGATGACTACAACACATCAGATGGAACCTGTGAGCGTGATTTTATACATGTAGTAGATTTAGCTAAAGGTCATGTAAGTGCATTAAATAAAATGGTAGATCTTGATGGATATAATGTATTTAATCTAGGAACAGGAAATCCTACAAGTGTATTGGAATTAGTAACAACATTTAAAAAGGTAAATAATATAGATATACCATATAAATTTGCCAATCGCAGAGAAGGTGACTTAGATGTGACATTTTGCGATCCTGAGTATACTTATCGTGTTTTAAATTGGAAAACAGAAAAAACGATAAAAGATATGTGTCGAGATGCATGGAATTTTCAAAAGTTAAATTTATAATTATTTGTAAATTACCATTTGATTTTCTTTACATTTAAATCCGCATTTTTTATAAAACTCTACATTTTCATCACTACAATCCAATATTATTTTATAACAATCTTGGCATTCTTTTATAGCTACTTCTATTAATTTTTTACCTAATCCATAACCTCGCATAGATTTATCAACTACCACATCTTCAATATGAGCAACTTTCCCAAGATCATGAATTAATTTTTGTTCTTTTAATACTGTTATTGAACCAACAATTTGCTGTGTGTGTTTATATTTAATTACTTTTATAAAATGATTTTCATTTAAATTATCAACAAAATTATCAAAATCTTCATTTGTTATATTCTTAGGATTTATGGTAGTAAGTTGTTTTAATAAATCAAAATAATTAGGATACATATTGCTTATATAATCTCTTTTTTGTAAATTATCAACTAAAAATAGTTTATCATTTTTTTCGAATGTTTCTTTTACATAATGTGTATTTACCCATGATCTTAAAATTGACATTATATTATCTATCATATTTTCTATATCTCCTTCCACATGAATAGTTACATAATTATCTTCGTAACAAGGTATAATGAAAGCACTTGTTCTATTATCACAAATAGTATCAATATATCTTTGACATTCTTCTGGTTCATATAATATTTTTTTATCAGTTGATGTTTTGAAAATAGTAGTATCAAATACATCTATATTAATATTTTTGTGTAACATATTATATTATGAAATAAGATTTTTTTATATAGAAATTTTTGTATTAATAATTATGTCTATATACATATATTACCATTATGTCATTGAAAGTATTCAATATGGTTAAATCTCAGATTAACAAAATTTCCAATAATTATAATATAAATAAAAATATTTCCGCCATTCTACAAGCTCCTAATTCTGTAATTCAAACTAATTTTCCTGTCAAAATAAACGATAAATATGAAATTTTTCAAGGATATAGAGTCCAACATAATAATATTTGCGGACCTTATAAAGGGGGATTACGATTTAATGAAAATGTTGATATTAATGAAGTTAGCGCTTTAGCAACTTGGATGACACTTAAATGTTCTATTCAAGATTTACCTTATGGTGGTGGAAAAGGGGGAATAGCAATCAATCCTGAAAATTATACTACAGAAGAATTAGAAAAAATATGTAGAGGATTTACACAAAGTATGTATAAACATATTGGAGCAACTATTGATATTCCAGCACCTGATGTCGGAACAAATTCACAAATGATGAACTGGATGACCGATGAATATGATAGATTAAGTATAGCTCGTAATAAGACATTAAATACCAAAGCTACATTTACAGGTAAATCTATAGAAGTGGGTGGTTCTCAAGGTCGCGAAGAAGCTACCGGAACAGGTGTTGCTATTTGTGTTAAGGAATGGGCTAATAAAAAAGGTATTGATTTAAAAGATAAAACTTATATTGTACAAGGATTTGGAAATGTTGGATCATTCGCAGCCAAAAAATTAGAATCTTATGGAATGAAACTTATTGCTGTTGGTGATCATACTGGATATTTACACCATAAAGATGGATTTGATGTTAATGATTTAAATAATTATATTAAAGAACATAAATCATTAAAAGGATATGGTGTAGGAGAATCAATTTCAGATGTAAAAGATTTTTATGCCTTAGAAACAGATGTATGTATTCCTGCTGCTCTTGAAATGCAGATAACAGAATCCGTTGCTAAAAATTTAAAATGTAAAATGATTGTTGAAGCAGCTAATGGTCCAGTTAGTGAAAAGGCAGATGCTATATGTCATGAAAAAAATATTGATATCATCCCTGATATTTTAGCCAATTCAGGTGGAGTTTTAGTTAGTTATTTTGAATGGTTACAAAACAAACAAGATTATTATTGGAGTGAAGAAAAAGTATTAAGAAAATTAGAAAAAAACATGACCGATGCTTATGGTAAAATTCATGATTTAGCAGAAAAAAATAATAGCAACATGAGAGATGCATGCTACTACTATTCTTTAAAGAGAATAGAAACTGTGTATAACAAAAGAGGCATACACTAATCGTTTTTACAAAGTGATTCATAATATGAATTTACATAAAAGAACACATTTACTACTCGTAAACAAATATTACCAAAAATAAAATGTCTATATTCCCAATTATACGGATTGTTGAAATGGTGCTTAACAATACCATCTCTGTCCATTATATTGTTATGTTTTTCTTCTATTATTGGATTTAAATAGGGGGTATATTTTACTGTGTTTACATCTGATGGTGTAAAATATTTAGGGAAATATTTTTTAAAATCATTTTTTTGTATATCAGCATCAATAGTAATATATTGACCCCATGGTTCCTCTAAGTCAAATTGATCCATCATATTAATATAACTTGTGATTATTTTTTAATAAACTTTCTTTATAAATCTATAATCAATTTTTAATTGTTGTGCAAAATATATAAACATATTGCTTATATATTTTTAATATGAAATTTGAAGAAGAAGTTTATCTATATAAATATCTAGTAATGAGTCCAACCGGTTATTGTAATGTATTTCAATCATTAAGATTAATTTCCCAAGAAATTTTGGTAGATTATTCTACTATTTCAAAAAAATTAAAGGAAAAAGATGATGGTTGTTTTTGTGTTTCAAAAAAGGACAAGGAAACCTATTTTATAAAAAAAATTTAATTTTCATCTAATAGCATAATTGCCATGGCCGCATAATTATGGAGATCAATCAATGTATCTCTTATTTTTTCTTCTTCTACAAGATTGATTCCATTTTTAGTTACATGGTTTAATCGTGATATTTTGTCGCCCATTCTTACTAAAACTCCTACTGTTCCATATGTCGCGAAGGCATCTCCGTAATCTTTATTTTTTCGTTCAAATAATTTCAATCCTTCTTCTTGTATCTTTTTCATTTGTTCTACCCTGTCCATTATTTATAATATAGAATTTTTATGTTTAAGTCTATATTATAATTTTATCTTGCTCCACTGCATGATCCGCATGAAGTTTTTGCGTACTTAATTAAAGAAAACATGTTTCTAAGACCTTTTGGTCTGGGTGTATTTACATCAGATTCCTTTCTTGATTTATTGTGAATAACATAATTTTTGGTTGTAGATTGAGTTTGAGTATTTCTGTTAAATGTTTTGGTTAAACCAAAATTATTATTTCGTCTATTTATTAATACAAAATTCATATATATTGTTGCAATATTTATTTTTTGTTTTGGAAATAGTTATTTTTTGTTGTTTTAAGATGCTACAATAACAGGCTTGTTTGGTTCATATATCCATAATTCTCTTCCATGTGTACCATCCTGAGACGACAGAGAAATATTATAAATTATTTTTGGATTTTCAGATTAAAGTTGTTCATAAACACGCACATGTCCTGAAGCATCACCATTTCCGTCATTCGAACCAGCGCCAATAGCAATTTTTGTTCCATCGCTACTCACTGCTACTGAAGTTCCTGAATAGTCAGCTTCATTTTCGCCATCAATATCACCACATAATTGTGACCAATAAGGTTCCGATTCAGCTTCAGGTTCCGATTCAGGTTCAGATTCTGGTTCCTATTCTATATATAAAATTGGATTCGTTTCAATTTTTTCCGTTAAAAAATCTATATTATCAATTGCATAAACCTGTTGTCCACTACTTGAATCAGGTTTATTGAATGCTTCTGAAATAGTATCATAAAACCTCGCCTTATTAATTGTTGTTTGATCTGTATCAGTATAAACTAATACAAATGCTATTAATTGAGAGTTAACTATTAAATAATTTTTACATAAAATTATAAATTCTTGATTTGTTAAATTTGTATAACTTGATTTTAAAAAAGTTTCACCGGCATCACCACCAGCAATAGCAGCTAAATCATAATAATAAAGGTCAGGTTCGGGTTCGGGTTCAGGTTCTACTACATAATACATGTATAATAAATAATAGTAACTACCACCATCACTAGTAGTATCCCAATCATTGCTTTCATTACCAACTAATGAAGAAATACTATAGCCTCCGTTATCGTCTTTAGCACCATGACTGATGTTATAAAGACTTGTTATATTTGTAAAATCAGTATTATCATAATTTTTGGTATAATCTAAAGTTAATTCAGTATCATGATCAATATTTCCTAAGAATAATAATTGGGTTTGATTAATTACGATAATTAAATTCCATTTACTGTATTCTTTGCTGTTATTTTTACTACTTATATTGTGTTTTAATATAAAATTATTAATCATAGAAAGTTGTTCGCTACTGAATTTTATATCATGTAAAAGTTTAATTTGATTACCTGTCCAATTTAATGAATTATATACTTTATTATAATTTTCATCAACTTGGAAAATATCTTTAATTGGATGTAAATCTATATCACTATTAACAGCATAATCTTCTTTTGTTCCAAATCTAATTTCAATATCATTCTTTATGTCTGAATAACTTGAGGTATTAAGTGAATCAGGTATATTGTATAAAGCGAATTTACAATTATCGTAAATACCAGAATCAATTCTTCCAAGGTCAACAATATCTTGAGGTACAATATGAATACCATTTAAATAATTAGCTCCATATTCAGAATGGGTTTCACAATAAAAGTAAATTTTATTTGTAGAAACATTTTGAGATAAATTTTCTGGAACGATCCATCCATAGTCGTAATCAAGAATCCAATCACCATCTCCTGTATAATCAATGTATCCATTTACGATTTTTGATCCTCCTTCATGTGTACCATCATATGTATGTGAAATAGCCAAAGGATGAACAGGAGGATCAGTAGAATCAGTCGGGTCCTTAGCAAAGTAATATCTATGTTTTTCGTATAATACTGATATATCAGTTGCACCATCAATAGTAACACCAGCCAAATTACCATTCTCATCATAATTATAACTAGTTTCATCTTGATCTACAATTTTATATTTACCATCTACTATAGCAACATAATACATTCCGCCCCATTCGTGTCGTTGACTTATATCATAAATATATACAGCTCCTGTACCATAGCCATCACTACTTCCATTATATTCAGTAGAGGCAATCATTATTTTTCTACTAGTGTTTGAAAATTCTACTAAAGATAATTTATCATTTTCTGTTTCACCTTCAATTACATTACTTAATTCATTCTCAATCAATGGCGTTACCCATTTATCAGTTATCTCTGTTGCGTCTTCTTTATATTGATAGGTATAAACAATACCTCGGTTATTATTACCTTCTGGATACGATATTGAAATAAATTTAAAATTATAATTATTAAAGCTAATATTTGAACCAAACCCATCTGCACCATAATTTTCAATTTGCCCTATCTTCTCGTAACTAAGTGTATCATTATTATATTGCCAAATAACTACTTTATTTTTACCTTGGAATGGAGCACTCCAAGCATGTTTGTCACCAGATTTCGACATAGCAACACTATAACCCATTTCTGCGGAGTCACTTGATTCTCCTGATTCTGTATCATCTGTATAAGAGAAAGACATATCCCAATCAGAATCATTCCAATGGAATACAAATACTCCTCCTAAGTTTTTTGGAGTGGTTGAATGATCTTTTAATTGCTCATTAAATTTTCTTGCTCCGACGATTACTCTTGTTCCTTCATCATTTATAGCTACTGAATAACCAAATTGTGAATTGGTTGAATCATAATTATCAACAGTCAAGTGAGTATTCATAATTTCAAATAAACTGCTTCCTTTTTGACTCCATTCAGATCCATTAAATTCAAATACATAAGCATTTCCATGACTATTATATTCTGATATATCATTTGTATCAATAGCACCTTTACCTGGAGCACCAACAACCATATATATATAATTATCATGCTGTGTTTTAATATCATATGACCAACCAAAATATGAATCATCGTCAAGATTTAGATTTGATATAGCTGATGACAAATCTGTATTTAATTCTGAAAAACTTAATGTACCATTTCCGTCAGAATAATAACCAGTAGCTTTACCACAATGTAATGAGATAGAACCGGTATTATTCTCGCTAAATGGATTACTTACTAATACTAGATTAGTACTGTAATCAATACTATTATTACTATAACTAATAATTTTACCTCTATTGTAACCTGTAAAAGTATGTAGTAATTTCCATCCATTAAATGCGTCATTGGTATTATTGCTTTTTGTATATATTTTAACCGTATTATCATTCATAGTTTTATCAGAATCATTTTCTTCTCCTACAGCAATTATAGTATTTCCAAGCTCATCGTTCATGGAAATTGATTTGATTGTGTTTCCAGAGGATGAATGAATTCGTTCTTCATATCGATTGAAAAGTAAATCCATCTCTGGTTCTGATTCCGGCTCAGATTCCGGCTCAGATTCCGGCTCAGATTCCGGCTCAGATTCAGGCTCAGATTCAGGCTCAGATTCCGGTTCACTCTCTGGTTCAGATTCCGGTTCCATCTCTGGTTCAGATTCCGGCTCAGATTCCGGCTCAGATTCCGGTTCCATCTCTGGTTCAGATTCCGGCTCAGATTCCGGCTCAGATTCCGGCTCAGATTCCGGCTCAGATTCCGGCTCAGATTCCGGCTCAGATTC
>Ga0209092_10000359_pt1 | contig 43993 bp, 37 predicted proteins | sample FraStrMetagenome_FD_187446 | JGI IMG/M metagenome (GOLD analysis project Ga0209092, IMG submission 187446) | Marine eukaryotic phytoplankton communities from Arctic Ocean - Fram Strait ARC3M Metagenome (SPAdes) (version 2) | ecosystem: Environmental > Aquatic > Marine > Oceanic | place: Fram...
ATTAAATCCTCGGGAGACAATGCTGAACCGCATTTCTCACATTGGTCCCCATAAGCCTTGTCGTCCGAACATTTAGGACACGTGCCCATGATGTATCGATCGGCCAAGAACTGTTTCTCTTCAGGGTCAAAAAACTGCTGCCGGGTCTCTTCCGTGAAAGCCCCTTTCTCAAGCAGCGTAAGGAAAAATTCTTGCGCAAAAGCATGATGCTCTGCACTGGAAGTTCTGTCGTAGTGGTCGAAGGAGATGTCCATGCCGCGGAAGGCCGCCTGCATTTCTTCATGGTACCGGTCCACGATGGCCCGAGGTGTTGTCCCCTCCTTTCTTGCCCGCAACGTGATCGCTGCGCCATGCTCATCTGAGCCACACACCCAAACCACGTCTCGCTGCCGAGCACGCAGATAACGAACGTAGACGTCCGCTGGCAAATAAGCACCGGCCATGTGACCAATGTGAATGGGACCATTGGCATAAGGCAAAGCCGAGGTGACCAAGGTGCGGGCAGGCTGAGATTTCATAGAAGAACGAAGGTAATTGCTACCTCCTGCCACAAAAACCCTGACTGCAAGGAAAGCGACGAAGTGCAAAAGAAGGCCCCCAAGTATTCGGCCCAGACGACCATCTCCACGCTTAAAACCAAGCATTCAGTGCGGGCTCGAATCCTTCCTTTGGTGAACGCCCAAGCGCATGTACCCCTGGAAACCAACTTGATTCCACGCACAGGGTCGCAAATAGACATACAAGTGAGACTCGACCGCATCAGAAGATTTTATACTGAATTCCGCCATTGAGGTCGGCTATCTTCGGGCCATGTATGGCAAAATGAAGGCCCATTTGAAGGGCGAACTCAACTCCATTGAAAATGACGGCCTTTTTAAAAAGGAGAGGGTCATTCATTCCGTTCAAGATGCGGCCATCCGCCTTGCTGACGGAAGCGAAGTTTTGAATTTCTGCTCCAACAATTACTTGGGATTGTCGTCTCACCCAAGGGTATTGGATGCCGCAAAACGCGCCATTGATGACCGAGGGTTTGGCATGTCTTCTGTGCGTTTTATCTGCGGCACCCAAGACATCCACAAGTCTCTAGAAGGCGCCATCTCATCGTTCCACCAAACCGAGGACACCATCCTTTATGCTGCGGCATTTGACGCCAATGGCGGTGTCTTTGAACCGCTCTTAACGGCAGAGGACGCCATCATTTCAGATGCACTCAACCACGCCTCCATCATCGACGGTGTGCGTTTGTGCAAGGCCGCCCGCTACCGGTATGCCAACAACGACATGGCGGACTTAGAAAAGCAATTGCAAGCCGCGAATGAAGCCGGGCACCGCTTCAAGGTGATTGTAACTGACGGCGTGTTTTCAATGGACGGTTATGTCGCTCAAATCGGAAAGATTTGCGACCTCGCAGACCAATACGACGCATTGGTCATGGTCGATGAGTGTCATGCAACAGGCTTCATTGGCAAAACCGGCCGGGGATCCGTGGAACTTCATGATGCCCTGGGCAGGGTAGACATCATCACAGGAACACTGGGAAAAGCCTTGGGCGGTGCCATGGGCGGCTTCACAACCGGCCGATCCGAAATCATCGAAATGCTGCGCCAACGCAGTCGGCCTTATTTGTTCAGCAATTCACTCGCACCCAGCATCGTGGGCGCCAGTTTGGAGGTCTTCAAGATGTTGGACGAGACCACTGAACTCCGTGACCGGCTCGAGGACAACACACAGTATTTCAAAGCAGGACTCAAACGAATTGGCCTCGAGTTTAAAGATGGAGAAAGCGCCATCGTCCCTGTTATGCTCGGCGATGCCCGGTTGAGTCAAACCATGGCCGATGACCTGCTCAAAGAGGGGATTTATGTTATCGGGTTTTTCTATCCCGTGGTGCCCAAAGGGCAAGCCCGCATACGCGTGCAACTGAGTGCAGCGCATACGCGCGCTCACCTCGATCACGCTCTGCATGCGTTTGAAAAGGTGGGCCAAGCGCTCGGTGTCCTCGCTCAAACCAATTGAGTAGATGCGCGTCCTTGTGATCGGTCAAGGGCTAGCCGGAACCCTATTCAGCCATGCTGCTTTGGAAAAAGGCTGGGATTGTCATGTCATCGATGCCGGATACGCTTCTGCTTCTGCAGTCGCCGCCGGCATGTTCAACCCCATGTCCTTCCGTCGAGTCGTTGAGGTCTGGGATGCAGAGCGCCACCTGAGCTCGATGAAGGCCACCTATTCCGCATTGAGTGATCAACTCGGAGAACAGCTGATCCACTTCCTGCCCATCCACAAACGCCTCTCCAACTCGGACTATGCTGCGTTATGGAACCGGCAGGCCACCACGCTCAAGTGGATTGAACCCGTAACCTATCAGCAAGGGACTGCGAACGAAGGCATCGTGCACGGTGGAGGTTGGGTGAACCTGCCACGTCTGCTTCACCTGTGGAGAGCGCAGTTGTCACTTCAAAACCGTTTTGAAAGGAGGGCCCTTTCCCATCGCGACATCGACAACCTGAACAATGGTGCTTGGGACGCCTTCGTTGATTGCCGTGGAATGCACCTTCGGAACGCCCCAGAGACCCCAAGAATGGACCTCCGTGGCAACAGGGGAGAAATACTCACCCTCGCCTCCCAGGATGCTCCCGCTTTGCCCTCGTCTTACATTCTCAATTTCGGAAAATGGACATTGCCCATCGGCCCCAACCAATGGCGCCTGGGCGCCAGCTATGAATGGAAAAGACAGGACATTGAACCCAACCCAGAAACCGCAGATTTCCTTCTGCACGCTCTAAAAAATGCCGTGCCCCATTCAGCAAGCCTCAGAGTCCAATCCCACGAGGTCGGCGTTCGGCCCGTTTCCAAAGACAGGCGCCCCATGGTGGGACCGTGTCCAGAAAGACCCAAGTGGCACATCTTCAATGGCCTCGGAACCCGAGGTGTTCTCATTGGTCCCAAATGGGCCAATCTTCTTGTAGACATTGTGATCGGTGATGCTCAAACGCCTGATATTGTGAATCCTAAAAGACTTGTGTTTCCCGTTTGATTTCATTTTAATATGAAATATATTCGGCGAGATGATCGAATTGGACGAAGAAATCACACCTGCTGCCCGCTATCTTCTCAAACACTGGCCCCACGTACTTCAAGGGTGGAGCTTCACCAAAACAGCCGGGCGCATTCACGCGCTTCTTCTGGCCCACCCCAATGCCATGTCCTCCGATGAAATCATGGCGGACCTGGACATTAGCAGAGGCGGAGTGAGCACGCAACTGAAGATCTTAAAGGATGCTGGACTTGTCGATCGGCTCAAAATCATGGGCGAAAGCCACGACAAATTTACCGCCATTCGCGATCCCGGGAGCATTCATGCAGCACTTGCCCTGCACTTGCGCAACCAAACCGTTGGGCCGCTGCAGGACATGAAAAATACCTTGACTGCCATTTCCGGAAAAACCGACCTCCATTGGCTCGCTACCGTCAACGGCTTGGGTAACTTGTCAGAGTAAACGGAAGAGCATCAAAGCGGAGGCATTCTTTCAATTGAAACCGTAATCGTATTTATGGATTATCGTATGTTTCTCTTTTTTAGCTTTTTATCTACATATACTACAACCTTTTTGTTTCATTATTAATTGAAACCTCATGCTAGACAACCACATTGAAGCTGCCCTGAATGCGCAAATCGCCATGGAGGCGCAATCCTCCCACTTTTACTTGGCGATGGCAACCTGGGCAGACACCACCGGGCTCAATGGCACATCCGCCTTCCTTTACAAGCACAGTGACGAAGAGCGGCAACACATGCTCAAACTGATTCGGTTCGTCAACGAGCGGGGAGGAACAGCGCGCATTCCTGCTTTGGAGGCTCCAGAATCCACATTTTCTGGACTGAAGGCCATTTTCACAACCCTTCTGGAACATGAAACCCGGGTCACGGCCAGCATAAACGAGGTGGTGGACCTTTGTTTGTCTCGCAAAGACTACACCACACAGAACTTCATGCAGTGGTATGTTGCTGAACAAATCGAAGAGGAGGCACTGGCCCGCACCATCCTAGATAAGCTCGCCATGATTGGCTCAGACTCTGCAGGCCTCTATTTGTTCGACCGAGATCTTGGTCAACTCGAAACAGAAGCATAATTCAACGCCAAGGGCATATTTTGCAATGTCCCGTACTCCTCATGTTGCGCCAGCTCTGCATCCTCATCTTGTTTTCCTATGCAACGCCTTCCGCTGCACTGGCGGCAGCAGTGCCTGCTCCGAATGCCGGCCACTTGCACTGGGAAGTGGATGCCATTGCGCAACCCGAGCCAGAAATCGATCAGTCTCCCATATGGGCCATGGTCTTTGGCCGGTATTTGTATCACCTCGGCCGTGAGATGTTCTGGCCTGATCTCGATCAGCGCGACAGCTTCACAATTGGTGTGGTAGGATGGGATGCGCTCGCTGAGGACCTTGGACAGCGTCTCGATGGCCGCTCTATTGCTGGCCTTCCTGTTCAAATCATTGCATTAACACCCTCTTTGTTGCGCGACACCAAAGGAGACTTTACCATGCTTTTTCTTGGAGACACAAATGCCCCCTCAAAACAAAGCGCAATCTCTGACGCGCTCAAACGATGGGATCGGAAGCAAGAAAAAGAAGCCCTGATTATTACGGACGGAGGCAAAATTCCCGCCTGCGACTTGGTCTTCAAAAGAAAAGGTGAAGGTCAGGACATCGGCCTGTGCCTTGTCCAGCAACTGGAAAACTTAGACGAAAAAGGAATGGTGCTCCCCGCACAGTTTCTCCAAAGGCTGTGCCCATGAACACTCATATGCACCTATTGAAAGGCGCCACATTGCTGTGCGTTTGCCTCTTGGTCACCCCTTCACTTTACGGGCAAGGAACGTGGACACGCAAAGCCCTAGAATTGGCTCAGAACAACCAATACGAGGAAGCGGAACGGCAAATTCAGGTCGCCATCGACAACGGTGAAGGCGCCGACCCACTCACTTGGTATGTCCAAGCCTTTGTGCTCAAATCGCTTTTTGTGGAGCGCGACGGCAGACATCCAGAGTCGACGAACAGAACAGCAGCGATCGCCTCCGCTTTCGAAAGCGCTCAGCGCGATCCGGAGGGCAAATTGAATGCCAGACGAGCACCCTTGCTGTCCTTTTTGGCAGACACACATTTAGAAGACGCACGGGACGGCATTCTGCTCAGTCAACCGGGGGACGCCACTGCTTCTGTCGTTCACTTCGAAGCCTATTCGGAAATTAACCGGCACCTGAACCAAGATTGGGATGCAACCCCTGACGCTGTGTTGTTGGACCAGCAACTCGCTGAACATGCCTTTCGACAGGCCGAATTGGAAGAACCCCAAAAGGCCAGCACGTGGTTCAATTGGGGGCAGGTGTGTTACCAAAATGCCCTCTCCAAGGGACATGACCAATACCGCTCCGAATACAACCTTGCCGTGCACACCTACAATCAAGGTGTTCGGCAATTCAAAGCGGCAGAAAATGACCTAGATGCCATTGACGGCGCATTAAAAGCAGCCGCCATTCTCTGGCAAGCTGCTGCTGATGGACTTGAACGCGCCCTCGAAATCGATGCCGATCAGCGCTCCGGATACGAGGCTTTGGCCGTGGTCTCGGAAGCCCTTTTGAAACAGGATAAAATCAAGTGGTGCAAGACACACCTTGTGGAATTGGGGCAACGCTGACATGCGAAATTGGTTCCACTCCATTGGCACACGAATCTTCGCTGGTTTTGGCCTTTTTATTGGGGCCTTGGCTGTCTTTTTCGTGCTGACTGCAAGAACCACAGAACGACAAGCCCATCTGCTGCAAGAATCTGTGACGGTCGACCAAGCCAGAGCAGACGTGGCCAAGTTGTTGCAAAGGGTAGAGGCCATGCGGGCGTATGCGCTGCTCGCTGCCCGATTGCCTGAGCCCGTTCATTTGCACGTTGACGCCCATCAAACCTTAGACCGTCTGCAACGTGGATTCCCCGAAAAACTAACCGAACTCAAAACCACATCTCCTGAATTGGCGCCCTTGCATCGGCGTCTGTATCAGCATCACCTCGCCGCCGATGCACTCCTAGATGCACTCCAAGGCCTGGTGCCGCCTGGCACGAGAAAAGTTGAGTTTGAGTCCGATTTCGAACGCATTCTCCGCGTCGATGAAATGCTCGACGACCCCTTTAATCCGGGACAAGACCTCACCTCGAAATTGGACTCTCTCCAATCTGGACTCAAACAGATGGAAGCCCATTTTTCTGAGGCGATGCGGATCACAGATGCTGCAGTGGAGCAAAGTGGACAGAGACTGGACACCTTGGTCCGATGGATCTCTTTGTTCGTTCTCTTCGCTGGCTTGGGCATTGCCGCTTGGGTCACTCGGGCCATCCGACGTCCGCTGCGCAAGGTGCGCGCAAGGTTGCTCTATCTGTCCCGCGGCATTGACCACCCCTTTCCAATGCCTGTCCGGAAAGACGAAATTGGCGAAATGGCCCAAGCACTCGACCGATTGGCCGATGGTTTGCAGCGCACGAGAGAGTTCAGTGCGGCTGTGGGTCAAGGACAATTCGACGCACAGTACACGCCCCTTTCAGAAGAAGACGTCCTGGGAAAGACCCTGCTTGGCATGCGTGACGATTTGGCGGGCTACGAGAAAGAAATGGAGGCCAAAGTCGAAGAGCGAACCGTGGCCTTGACCAAACAGGCCAGTCAGCTCGAGATACAGGGCCAAGAAATTCACCGCCTCTACACTGACCTCACTTCGAGCATTGACTACGCCCGTCGCATTCAAGGGGCCATCCTGCCCAGTGAGACTTTCAGAAAAGGCGTCTTCGACCGCCAATTTGTCTTTCACATGCCAAGAGACGGAGTCAGTGGCGACTTCCCTTGGTTCCACAAGCTAGACGCTTGGCGCATGTTTGCCGCAGTAGACTGCACCGGTCACGGCGTACCTGGCGCTTTCATGAGCTTGCTCGGCCACAATGCACTTCAGCACATTGGCAAGGTGTACACCAAGCCAGGAAAAATCCTTGACCGCTTGAACGAAATGGCCAGAACCGTTCTCCATCGCGGCGCTGACAGTGGATTAGAGGCAAAGGATCAAGTCCCTGACGGCATGGATTTGGGGCTCGTCTCCATCAATCTAGAAGAACGGAAAATGGAGTATGCGGGGGCGAATGCGCCCGCCTACCTGGTCCGACGAGGAGACATCATTGAACTCAAACCGGACAAGCGCGCCATTGCCAGCTTTGAGCCCGGTGCCTTCCGGTTCACAACCCAAGTCATAGATCTTGAAGACGGAGACATGGTCTATTGCGCTTCAGATGGTTACCCAGATCAATTCGGCGGTCCGAAAGGCCGAAAGTTCATGAGAAAGCGCTTCCGCGAACTCCTTTGCGAGATCGCCACGCTGACGGTCGATCGCCAAGAACAAATCTTGCGAGAACGTGTCGAGACTTGGCGGAACGAGGCCACAGAAGATCAAGTGGATGACATTCTGGTTTGCGGCGTCAGAATTCGACTGGGGCAATGAGCAAACGGCCATCAAAGGGCACCCTGAGTCTCAAAAAGCTTTGGCGCCACCTCGCCCGATTCACACCCGAGTACATATGGAACAGCTTGGGGTCTCGAAATGCGGTGGTCCTGCTGGCAGGAATCATTGGAATGGCAGCAGGCATTCTCGCTGTTCTTCTCAAAAACGGGGTGGGATGGTTGCGCAAACTCCCTTCCATGGCAGGGGGAAATGGGACCGAAGAACTTTTGTTTGCCCTGCCCATCATCGGTCTTGTTCTGACACATGTGCTGGTCCGTGGTGTTTTCGGCGGACGACATCCGGGACCGGGCATTCCCTCTACCCTTCATGCCCTGTCCCGCATGCGGGCCAAACTGTCGCGGATGTCCATGATCAGCCCCGCAGCTTCGGCGTTGCTGACTGTGGGATTCGGAGGCAGTGCCGGTCTTGAAGCCCCTGCTGTGCAAGGAAGTGCAGCCATTGCCTCCGAAGTTTCTGATCGTTTTAATCTGGATTACCGGTACCGCATGGTGCTCATCGGTTGTGCGGCCAGCGCTTCGTTGGCGGCCATGTTCAAAGCCCCATTGGCGGCGATTGTGTTTGCAGTAGAGGTCATCATGATCGACCTCACAACCGCGAGCTTGGTTCCATTGCTGATCGCATCACTTTCGGCCTTGTTGACCACCACCCTTTTTATCGACCCAGAAGAGCTCATCCAAGCAGGCCGTCGCCTTCCGCGATGGGACGGCGCCGTGCTCGCCTACATACCGTTCGGTGTGATATGCGGATTGGCCTCTGTTTGGTTCAGCACGGTTTATCGTCAAACGGGCAGCCTCGTGCGTCGGTTTCGACATGCCGGCGCGCGCATTCTGATCTCCGGGGCTGTGATTGGAGGTGTTTTGGCCTTGTTCCCTTCCCTCTATGGCGAGGGATTCGAACTGATCAACGACTTGCTAAAAGGCCAGTTTACCGCGCTCGACACCGAAGGGCGCTTGAGTCTTGTCCCGGGAGCGACCGCCCGGACGTTGCTCATCATGTCCATATTGTGGGCGTGTAAACCAGCACTCACAGGCCTCACCGTTGGCGCCGGAGGAGTCGGTGGTGTGTTCGCCCCTGCGCTGGTGAGTGGGGCGCTGCTGGGCGGCATCTTTCTGTTGACCACCGATCTTTTGTTTCCCAGTTGGCACCTCATCGGCGGACACTTTGTGCTCGCCGGCATGGCCGGTCTCATGGCGGGCATCCTGCGGGCGCCTCTTACCGCCATCTTTCTTGCCGCCGAGGCCAGCGGAGGGTACGACCTGTTTATCCCGCTCATGCTCACCAGTGCCATTGCCTTTCAAACTGCAAGGTGGATGCGACCCAACAGCATTTACACGCAAGAATTGGCCGACCGAGGAGAACTGATTACCCACGACAAGGACAAGACCGTTCTCACCCTCATGAAGCTCTCTGATCAAGTCGAGCGAGACTTTGATGCGGTCCGTGCGGACATGACATTGGGACAGCTTGTGGAGGTGGTGGCCAAAAGCAAACGCAACATCCACCCTGTTCTTCAAGCAGACGGCAAACTCGTTGGCATTGTTCCACTCGAAGAAATCCGGGCCGTCATGTTCGACCAATCCAGGTACAACGAATTGACCGTGAAAGACTTGATGGTGCTCCCCGCCGCCACATTGGACTGCGACCAACAGATGGAAAAGGTCATGGAAACATTTGACCGAACACGCGCATGGAATCTGCCTGTGCAAGAACAAGGCCGATACATCGGTTTTGTCAGCAGGTCGAAACTGTTCGGTGCTTACCGCGCTTGGCTACAAGAAGTCTCCGAAGATTAATCAGGCCCAAAAAAAGAAGTGCCCTTCGCTCCAATTGGCCCTTAATCGGTGACAATCAACCGCAGAACCTCACGACGGCCATTGGCATTCAGTTCGAGCAAATGCACCCCTTGGGAGAGGCCATTCAAGGTGGTTCTCCTTCCCCCATCTCCCAACAACGGCACAGCCCGCTCCAAGCGACCCGCCGCGTCTCTGACGAGCAAATTGGCAGAGGATCCAGCCCAGCGGGCATCCACTGTGACTTCCCCTGAACTGGGGTTGGGGAACGCCGAGATTCCAAAAGACAACTCCGTGTCCACGGACTCAAGGTCGAGGATGTTGCCGAGCGAGTCCACACCATAAATGTTGATGTCATCGATGAAGACATTGTTGCCCCCTTTGGACTCGAACTCAAAGCGGAGCCTCAAGTTTGGAACGAAATAAACATCGTTCGTGACTTCTTCAATGTGGCCGGTCCATTCATCTTCTCCTGACGGATAAAAATTCCCACCATGGTCTGGTGCCGTTGGAAGGTCAGTCAACCCGCGATGGAATTGACGGGTATTCCAAGTTTCTCCACAGTCCTTGCTCACTTGCAATTTCAAACGGTCGTCGGTGATCTCTGTCGTCCTGTGACTGTAGGCGTATTTGTACCCAATCATCAAAGAAGCCAGACCTTCTGCATTGAACGTGCTTGACGTCACGCGGGTGATTTCGCCCCCTTCGTTTTGGCGGTTACGCACGTACAATGACCTCGATCCCGAGAACGCGGAATTCTCGCGAATTTGCCAAGGCTGTCCTCCATCGGATTGAACGGACCATTGCCCTTCGCTCCATGGGCCCTCAGAAACCTCAAAACCTTCTTGCACCGGTCCAGACAATGCACCATCGCTAAGGACCTGAATGACAACTGGGTCTTCGGATGTGACCGAGCCTGTGGAATTGGACACCGTCAAGTACACTTCAAATTCTCCCGAAGTCTCGAAGACATGAACCGGATTCTGATGAACCCCTGCGTCGGTTCCGCTAAAGGTCACGCCATCTCCAAAGTCCCAAGCCCATTCCGTCACGCCAAAAAAGCTCTCGTCCGTAAACGCCAATGCTTCCCCCAAGCAAACCTCCACGCGGTCCACAGTGAATGCCGCACGACACAGCAGTTCGTCCTCCAAAACCCCGGTGTCTTCAATGTTTTGGTCCGTCCATAGCTGATTTCGATCCGCCACGTTGCTGTTCAAGGCGGACCGCATCCGGGCGCGCTGACCCGTGGTGTACATCTTGCTGCAATAGCTGTACTCCATGTAATTCTGAACATTGTCCAAAGAACCGCATGTGGCACGCTCCAAGTCACAAAACCCCACTGGACTGCCCAAACAAAGCGGGGTGTCTTCTACCCCATCATCGACATCGCAGTTGTCTTCTTCATTTGGATTGTTTGAGCTTCCCCACAAGTGAGGAAGATTGAGCCAGTGGCCACATTCGTGCGTCAATGTGCGGCTGCGATACGCATTGCTCGTTCCAATGCTCCCCACGTAATCGTGCTTGAGCACGATGCCGTCGGTGTTTGCGCCCCACTCAGAGGGGTAATTGGTATAGCCTGCCGCTCCCCCCGCGTTGGCCGCAACATAAACATTCATGTAGCTATTCCTTGGCCAGTTGATGATTTGCTTCATCTCGTTTGACCCGTCGTACGTCAGCTCATCCTCAATCCGGTTGATGCCTGAGTGGCAATTCCCTTCCGGGTCTCTTTTGGCCAATCTGAACTCGATGTCGACGTCGGCGGCGATGTCCACAAACCCGGCCACGATTTGACCTGTATCGGCGTTGAGTTTCCGAAAGTCTTCATTCAAGACCTCCATCGCATCCAAAATCTGCTCCGTTGAAATGTTCTCTGGTCCATTGTCATGAATCACGTGAAACACTACCGGTATGATGTACACCTCATCGTCATTCGCCCCCCTTTCAAGGATGGCATTGGCGGCATTTCTGGTGGCCTCTTCCGACAATCTTCGCCCCTCTTTTGACTGGGGATACACACCATCAAATTCCGCTTGCGCCTTGTTTTGTCCACAGGGCAAAACGCCCTCTTCTTGACCAAAAACAGGAGAACTTAGAGACACCAATGCAAGCGCAAAGGCCAACAATATGGGAGAGGAAATGGATCTAATCATCATCACAGAATTGCAATTTACTGAACCCCCCCCGTTGTAAAGTCCGCCAAGGAGCCAAAGTGCATGCTCAAGGGGATAACCGGGTTCTAGTAGATTCGTTGCATGGACTTTTCAATTCGGGTGACCCGGTCTCTTTCCTTGTTTTTGCTCATCAGTTTGGTTTGGTCTTGCGAAGGCCAACCCGGTCAAGGGGTGGCCCGTGACGTGAGTGCGACAGAATTGAAAACGTTGTTAAACGACCGGCCTGATCTTCTGCTCATCGATGTCCGAACCGACATGGAATGGACGGCCGGTCACATTCCCGGTGCGGCCTTCATCGACTATCTCGAAGATGACTTTTCCGCCATTGCACACGCCCTCTCAAAAGACCAGCCCATTGCCTTGTATTGCGCTGCAGGTGGCCGAAGTGAAGACGCCATGAAAAACATGGCCAAAGCGGGCTTCAAAGAACTGTACAACCTGCGAGGCGGGTTCTTCGGATGGGAAGACGCTGGGGAAGACGTCTCTTTTGACGCCCCTCAACCCTTGCCAAAAAAAGAGTGAATTCAGGGGGCTGTGTTGTCGAACATTGCAAAGCGGACTTCCGCTATGCCCGGCAAGGGATCTTGGCGCATGGCATGCACCACCTCGACGGCATATTCTCCTGCCAAAGGGAAGCCCACCCCTTGTTTATATCCGATACGGTGATCTATCCAACGCCCCCCATCCCCATACCATTGCCCATCTGGAGCGGCCAATGGACACTCCAACGTATCGGTTAAGGTTTTGCCATTGGGATAGAGCAAACGCACAAAGAGGTAGAGGTTTGAATACGGGTAACTTTCGTCGTGACGCAGTCCAAATTGGAGGTCGTGACGGTGATCCGGATTCTCTACGATAAAGGTCATTCTTGCGGTATCGGCAGAAGACCAGCCTTTGGGGTCCAAGTCAACGGCGTCCAAAGACACTGGCCCCCGGCCACATCCCACCAACAGCGCAACTGCCGCCATCCACGTGCAAAAACGCAAACACGAATGCATGCTCATTCTGCCTTCGGGCCACCCGATTGAGGCGCACCGCCTTGGGCTCCACCTTCCTGCTTTGGCTTGCGCCGTTTCTTCCGGCGCTTTCCAGCGTTGGACGGTCTTCCACCCTCGCCATTGGATGCCGATTGTGGCCCTCCCGATTGACCATTGCGGCCTTTTCGCCTGTTGGACCTGCGGTTTCCCGATGGCTTGTCGAACCGTTTGAGGTCATCCTGACCCACAACATCCCCGAACAAAGCGTCCTCTGGCGCAGCCACTTCTTGCACAGCGAACCCTTTCAAATCATCCGGTTTTTCCCCACGGTCATTCATGGCCATGATCTCCCGAATGTCTTCCAATTCAATGGGAACGGGAGATGTGCCAGGATCGTCGAAGTATTGGAACCACATCTTGCCTCCGAAAATGTCGGTTTTAAAATGCCCCGCCTTTCCTTTCCTCGTCAACAGCTTCGTGCTTGGCGGCGGGAATTTTGCAACGGCTTCTTTGTATTGGTCCAGCTCAAAATTCAAGCAGCATTTCAGCTTCCCACATTGACCCGCCAGCTTTTGCGGATTCAATGAAAGTTGCTGATATCGAGCCGCGCCAGTAGACACACTTCTGAAATCAGTCAACCATGTAGAGCAGCACAATTCACGTCCACAAACACCAATACCACCGAGCCTTGCAGACTCCTGCCTCGCGCCAATTTGTCGCATTTCAATGCGCACCTTAAACGCGGAAGCCATGGCTTTTAAAAGCTCTCGGAAGTCCACCCGCTGCTCAGCCGTGTAGTAAAAAGTGCACTTTGTTCCGTCTCCCTGGAATTCGACATCCCCAATCTTCATCTCCACACGGTGGTCGACTGAAATCTGTCTCGCTTCTTTTAGCGTCTCCTCTTCTCGGCTTCTGGCAGCCTGCCAAGTGGTGATGTCCTCCATGGTCGCTTTTCGAACGACCCTTTTGATTTCGTGGGTATCGCGGACATTTTTCGCTTTCATCTGAGCGCGAACCAACTCCCCCGTCAGCGAAACCACACCCATGTCTTCTCCAGGAGAAACATCGACAACCGCGACATCCCCTGTTTGCACGTGGCGGCCCTGACCAATCCTGAAATATCCTTTTCTGTTGCGCTTGAACCGCACCTCCACAATGTCAAATGCGCGCTGTCCTTCGGGAATCGGAACCCCCTCCAACCAATCAAATACGGTCATGACATCGCAGGCACAATTGCCGCAATTCCCATTGGACTTGCAGCCCATTGGCTTACCGTCCTCACCCTTCTTGCATGATGCACAGCCCATTTCTCCGTTGTCCTCGGTTCACGCCGCCGGAATGGCCCGGCCGTTCTTCCGAAGATAAGAACGCGCCATCAAGGGCTCTACTTCGGCCGATGAAGAAGTTCCATCATTCGCATGCTCAAATCCAGAAAAACAGTTCGGCCATATACATTTCCAGCCACTTCACGTGCTGCATTTTCCAAGGTGGATTGCATGTCCACCACATTTCCATGGTGAATGAAGTTGGCGAACTTGTCGGCAAAACCGCGCTCTATCGTGCGAAGTCGCACCGCCGTGGCAGCACCATAATTGCCCACAATGCATTGCCGAACCATGTGAAGGGCGTAAGCCAAGAACTGCTTCTGCGGTTCCCGACCGAGGTCGTGAAATTGATCTGCGATCCCCGCCGCTTTGCGCCCATCTCGGGCGTAGCAGGTTCTCATCCAATCAACGAACATGGCAAATTCCTCCGCGGAATCTGCCTGAACCAAACGCCTTGCCACAGCCAAATCCCCATCGGCAAGGGCGACAGCATCGGCCACAGCAACTGAGCTGCCTCCTTCGAATTCGAGCCGTTTTTGAATGTCCTCTGCTGAAATCGGCCCTACGGGAATGATCTGGGTTCTAGACAAAATGGTGGCGAGCAAGGATTCTGTGCTGTCGGCGAGAAGAACGAACAACGTCCGCTTGGGCGGCTCCTCCAACAGCTTCAACAACTTGTTTCCCGTATCCGTTCGCATGGTATGTGCTCCCCAAATCACTTGCACTTTCCACCCTCCAGCATGAGACGTCAAGGACAGTCGCCGCAAGATGTCTGCGGCCTCATGGACAGAAATGAAAGGCTGCTTGTTCCCCAAAGACATCCTGTCCCGCAGGTCGCTCATGTCGAAGTGGGCCCCCAACTCCAAAATGGCCTTGCGCCAAGTGTCCAACTGATCCGCACTCAAAGCCTTGTCCTTGCCGGGAGGTTTGGCCACAGGAAAAGTGAAGTGCAAGTCCGGATGTTGGAGCAAATCGTGCTGCAGACAAGAAGGGCAGACCCCGCATGGACGTGTATCCAACCCCTTGCAATGCAATCGACGTGCAAGAGACAGGGCCAGGGCCAAACCGCCTCTGCCTGGCGCTCCAGTCAGAAGCAGGGCGTGTGCCAGTGCATCGTCATCTGCTCGTTGAGCCAATTGAGCGGACAAAATGGCTTGTCCTATCGCCTCGCGGGTCGCGTCCATGGCTCGAAGATAATCGCCCTTAGGCGTTGGGATTCCAACGCAGTCCAATGCGCACATCTCGCCCCGGAGCGCTGATGCCAGAGGAGAAGACTTTGTAGTGCCGATTCAAAATGTTATGCACCCCAATGCTGAATGTGGCCCTCTCTGTGATGCGGGCCTCCATGTCCACCCCAATGGTCGACCATGCGGGTGTTCCTGACTCCGTCGCCTCTGCGGCATTGTCTGTCGTCCCCGGCCCATAGTCTTCCAATCGCTTTCGGCCACTCCAGCGCCATTGACCAGCCAAAGAAAACCACGTCCACGTTCGCCGCACAGATGCAGCGCCAAACACAGGAGGTATGTGGGACAGCGGCGCGCCATTGGCGTCCAACCCTTGCGTCATGTTCAACGTCGACCACAAGCGCCAACCCTTGCTCGGTTTGTATACCGCCTTGAATTGCATGCCGCGGATGTTGGCCCTCCCAATGTTCGCGTTGAGCTGAATCACATTGGTGTCCCCTTCCACCACAAGGGTCTCCAACACACTGCCGTCCGCCAAAATCAAGGAAGAATCTCTGGCTTGAATGGCGTCTACTAAGGCGGTACTGAATGCACTGATGCGGGCCTGAACCCGTCCATCTCTGGTCCGCCAATGGCCCCCAATTTCCGCACTGTACATGCGCTCTGGTCGGAGGCCATCGGTGGGCACCAACGCAAAGCCATCCTTGGCCCTCACTTTTCCCACATCGTCTACGTTGGGGTTTCTAAAAGCTGACGCCAAAATCAAATGTGTTCCCCAAAAGGGACGGGCCTGCCAACGAAACGTGCTGCTTCCCGTCATCGCCCCGCGATTGTATCCCACCGATTCAAACGGCAAGGTCAATCCAAGTTGGTCTTCGAAACGCGCATCCAACCACCCCTTCGAATACCGCGCTGCGCCTTCCCACTTGAGCCGACTCCATTGGCGACTGACCCCCGCATAAGCGGCAACAGAACCCATATTGGCTCCCGCATTGGGATAACGTGTCAAGACCCCATCAGACAGCAAGACCCCATCTGACCTGCGTTCCATCCAAGCATCTGAGCGAACCCGATTGTGGTCCCAACTGCCGCCAAAGCCAACGGACCAGGGGCCCGCATTGCGGTCCACATCCAATTGAACGCTGGCCACGTCTACTTGCTCCAACTGCACCTCTCGATTGGCCGCACCGAAGCGCGCTTTGAGCCGGCTTTCTTCAATTTTCTGGTAAGCAGTGGTGAGACTCACCTTGCCCAAGCCTTCGACCGCAGAGCGAAAACGCAAGGCCGCCAATGTGCGGCGTTGTGGGCCATAATTCCACTCTGCCCATTTGGGCCCACCCCCACTCGACGCGTCGTTGAGCCGGTCAAACCTGGGCACATTGCTGCTGTTGCTGTGCTGAAGATTCAGCTCAACGTTGCGGTCCACGCTTCCGATGCGCACCTTTTGGACCACGTCCGTTTGTGTGTATCCGGTGTTGGGTTGGATGCAGTCGTCGGCATTGACGTCGGCAAAATCAACCACGCTGCTCCCATCCCTTTCTGTCCTCACTCTCCACGGCACCAAACCCCATTCTTTCTCTCCGTGCGGTCGCCAATTGCCCATTTTCAAGTCGCCAAATCGCCGGTGGGTCACGCTGGTGAAACTCGCAAACCCTTCGCGACTCACTTCGGCATCCGCGTGAATGGTGGGGGCATTGGAAACCGAAGAAAACGACATGTAACCGCGGGCTACACTGCCCATTTCCCACCGTGGACTTCGGGTCCGATAGTGAACCACCCCACCGAGGGCATCGCTGCCAAACTGCACAGATGCCGCGCCATGTCGGACTTCGACAGATGAAATGGCAAATGGATCGATGGTCATCGCACTCTGCGAATGTCCGCTCCTGTAAATGGCATTGTTGAGGCGCACACCATCCACAACGAGAAGAATGCGGTTGGCCTCAAATCCCCGCAGAACGGGCGAGCCTCCTCCTTGTTGGCTTTGCTGTACCATGACTTGCCCCGTATTCCAAAGGAGGGTTGCAGCATTAGATGGCCCTTCCCGCGCTATGACATTGGCAGAAATTCGGTTTACGGCCACGGTCGACATGGACTCTCTTGTCGGCTGATCAGCCGACACCACAACCTCCGATAGGTTCACGGATGCGGCCAACATCTGAACCACCGTGTCCAAAGTAGAACTGGGCATCGCCACCGATTGGGTGGCAAAGCCCATGCTTCGAATTTCAAGGGTGTCTCCTTGCAGAAGAAGGTCGTCTAACTCCACACGACCGCTGAGGTCCGTCATTCTTGCGGTCCCTGCCTGGTTTCGGATCACTGCCGCCGGAATGGGATTGCCCGCCTCATCCTGAACTTGAATGACCTGTGCAGCGCCCCAAAGTGATGGCAACACCAAAACCGCACACCAGGCCACGTGCAACCAGAACCCTCTCTTATTCGGAAAGCACCGTGCGAAGCACGTCCCAAGACCGAAGAGGTTTGGGGGTGGACAAATGGAGCTGCAGGTAATGCACATGTTGAAGCACGAGCCGGTTTCGAACATCAGCGGGAAGGGGTTGACTCCTCACCTCATCAATTTTCGTGCCTTGAATGCGAAGAAACGCGGTGGCTTCGGAAGGGGAAAGGAAATCATCCCCCATTGGTGGACCCGCCTCCCAATCTGCAGAGGCCAAATTGAATCGGCCAGACCCCAATGGCGGGAGCAAAGGCGCATCTGGCCGAAGGCCTTGAACTTGAACAGCTTCAACCAAAAAAGCGAGGTGGATGCGCGCGAAAGAAACCTGGGTCTCCAACGCCTCGGCCGCACGCCAAAGGGCATCAAACACTTCTGGGTGCGGGGCGTCGGGTTCCATTGTCCGCATGACCACCTCGGCAAGGAACATCGCCACCGCGCTTCGCGGCACTTCAGACAATGTTCGTTCTTGAGGCAAGGGACGCTCTGTTCGGTCAAATTTGTAGAGCCCGCTTTTCATGGACCGGAACCCCACCAGTTCGAGCATCGACAGCGGTGCGTGCAGGTTATGAGCGCGTCTCGCTCCTTTGGTTCCCTCTCGAACCAAACACCCTACAATCCCATACTCTCGCGTGAATGCACGCAAAATGGCCACCCCGTCCTTGTGACGAATGGTTGCCAATGCAATGGCCGGTTCTTTGCTGTCTTCCTGTCTGCTCAATCCTCGTCGCTGTCTGGTTCGAACAAGTTGCCAATCAAATCACCAAACGTGACATCGGCACCCACTACAGATTGTCCAATTTCGTTGTAAGCCGCGAGGCCATGAAGCACAAACTCCATGTAAGCCAGGGCCTCCGTTCCCTTCACGCCAGGACAATACTTCGAAACCACCTCCTTTAGTCCTTCCACCCTCCGCAGGGCTTCTGCGTAATCTTCATCCGGTTGATCGCGCAGAACAGAGACGTCATTTTGATTGAACCAAGCCACTATGGGCTGATAAGGGTCTTCTACCTTTCCACGCTTCACGGACTCGATGTCGGGGAAGACCGTGGGGAACTCCCTGCGAATGGCCTTGCTCACAAGCGCGAGGGCAACGCCTGCAGGTCCCTCCTGTTCGCCTTCATATACCAATTCGACTTTTCCATTCACCGCTGGAACAACCGCCAAAAGATCGGTGACCCGAACCATCGTTTGGGCCGACCCATTGCGCAACGCGCGCAATTCTCCAGCCGCAATCAGATGCTCCAATGCGCTAATGGGAAGACGCGCAGACACCCCGCTTTTTTCGTCGATGAATTCACTTTCCCTCGCCTCAAAAGCAATGCGCTCCAACACACGCCGAACCACCGTTGGGACCGACACTCGGTCAGATTGACCTGGTTGCCATTTGGCCTCCTGATCGGTGATGGACATGGCGTCGTCCAGAGAGGCCGGATAATGGGTCAGAATCTGACTTTGGATTCGGTCTTTGAGCGGAGTAATGATGGCCCCGCGGTTGGTGTAGTCCTCAGGGTTGGCCGTGAAAACGAATTGGATGTCCAAGTCCAGTCTCATTTGAAACCCGCGAATTTGGATGTCCCCTTCCTGCAGAATGTTGAAGAGCGCCACTTGGATTCGCGGCTGAAGATCGGGCAATTCATTGATGGCGAAAATGCAGCGGTGACTCCTTGGGATGAGCCCGAAATGAAGGGCACGCGGATCACTGTAATCCAAACCTTCATTGGCCGCTTTGATCGGGTCAACGTCGCCAATCAAGTCCGCTACACTCACGTCTGGCGTGGCCAGTTTTTCCACATACCGCTCGCTTCGGTGCATCCAACGCACTGGAGCGTCGTCCCCCATTTCTTCTAGGATGCCCCGTCCTTGATGCGTGATGGGAGCGAGGGGGTCTTCTGGCAAAGGGGCGCCATCCAAGACGGGCACCCACTCATCAAGCAGTTCGGTAAGCCCTCTGGCCATCCGGGTTTTGGCTTGACCCCGGAGCCCAAGCAAATTCATGCTGTGGCCCGCGAGCAGCGCGCGTTGGACGTCGGGAATCACGGTGTCATCGTAGCCCACAATGCCCTCGAACAAGGGCTGATTGCCTTGGAGGCGGGCCACCAAGTTGTTTCGAATCTCAGAGGAGATCGGCTGCGGAGTGTAACCGGAAGCGCGCAAAGCGCCCAAAGTGAAGATGTCGGGAGAATCAGTGGTCATGTAGAATCAGCGGGCTGGGCCGCGTCGGTTGCGTTCGAAATCGGCGAAAATGGTGTCGCCTAGCCCCTGAAGGCCGGTGAAAAAAGCCCGGCCATTGTTGGCTTCGGTGAAATCCGAAACAAATCGCTGCAAGGCCGGGTCTGTGGCGATCATGAAGGTTGTGATGGGGATGCCCAACTTCCGGCATTGCCGGGCGAGGTTGTGGCATTTGCCCGTGATGTAAGGGTCCAGCCCAAAACTGTTTTTATAGTAGCCATCGGCCTCCTTCAAGCAGCTTGGCTTGCCATCGGTGACCATGAAAATCTGACGGTTGGGTGTCTTTTTACGCCGCAAAATGTCCATGGCACGCTCCAAGCCCGCAACTGTGTTGGTGTGGAAAGGCCCCACTTGTAAATACGGCAAATCCGCAACGGAAATTTCCCATGCATCGTCACCAAACACCACTATATCTAGGGTGTCTTTGGGATACTTGACCATCACCAATTCGGCCAGGGCCATGGCGACTTTTTTAGCGGGAGTGATGCGGTCTTCTCCGTACAGAATCATGCTGTGGCTGATGTCAATCATCAGTACAGTCGACGTGGTGCTCCGGAATTCCCTGTCCTCCACCACAAGGTCGTCCTCAGTCATTCGAAAACCCCCGCGGCCACTCAGGGTGCCGATGCCGTGGTTGATTTGGGCATTTCGCAAGGATGCGCTGAAATCCACTTGATCCAACTTGTCGCCAAAGCGGTACGCCCGACGGTCTTCATTGGGCTCATCTCCTTGGCCTCGATCCTTGGTGCGATGGCGCCCTTGGGTGCCCTTTTTTAGGTTGCCAAAAATTTGATCCAACGCCCGCTTGCGCATGTGCTGTTCCCCTCTGGACCCCAGTCTTACACCTCCTTCTCCGGGTCCCGTTGCCTCCCGAAGGAAGCCCTTGGCTTTCAGGTCTTCATAAAAATCATCCAGGGTGTAGTCCGGCTCGGTCAACCCGTGCTGCTCGTCCAAGGTGCGCATCCAGTCCATGGCTTCCTCCACATCGCCACTGGTGTGAGTGACCACCTCTGTGAACAGTTCAAGCAAACGCTCAAAGGGCGTTCTTTTGTCCCGATCGGGCCGAAGTTCATGGAATTGATAACCAAGCATAGAGGAGTCGCACTGGTGTGAGGGTCAAAGATGGAACCAATGGCCATGCGACCGGTTCATTCCTGACCCAAGGAAAGACAAATGCCATGCATAAAGCGAACAGGAGCGGCTTGAGGCGTGTTAACTTCATCCCGCGTCAAAGTGCCGCCTTGCACCGGCCATTTGAGCGCCCGTAAGCTGCACCGCATCCACATGACCTCGGAAATCACGACCCCTTCCTTTGATCGCCTGCCCACCCGACCGGTCCAGATCGGTGGGGTCACCGTTGGCGGAGGTACCCCCATCGTACTGCAGTCCATGACCACGGCGGACACCATGGACATCGAGGCCACTGTTGCGGAATCCCTTCGCATGATTGATGCAGGCTGTCAAATCGTACGGATCACTGCACCCAGCAAAAAAGAAGCCCTGGCTCTGGGTGAAATCCGAGCGCGATTGGATCAGGCGGGACACCGCATGGTCCCGCTCGTTGCCGACATTCATTTCACCCCGAATGCAGCGGAAGTGGCTGCCGATCACGTCGAGAAAATCCGAGTGAACCCCGGCAACTATGCCGACAAGAAAAAATTCGAGACCCACGAATACACAGAGGAATCGTACTCGGCGGAACTGGACCGCATCCGCGAGCGGTTTACCCCTTTGGTGCGAAAATGCAAAGCCCTCGGAAGGGCCATGCGCATCGGGACCAATCACGGTTCGCTCTCTGACCGGATTCTCAGCCACTATGGCGACACCCCTCTTGGCATGGTCGAAAGTGCGATGGAGTTCTTGAATATCTGCCGCGATGAAGACTACCACGACATCGTCCTTTCGATGAAGGCCAGCAACCCCCAAGTAATGGTTCAAGCCTATCGCATGCTCGCCGACCGCATGCGCTCCGAAGGCATGGCCTACCCGCTTCACCTGGGCGTAACGGAAGCAGGAGAAGGTGAAGATGGTCGAATCAAAAGTGCCGTGGGCATTGGCACCTTGTTGGCAGAAGGACTGGGAGACACCATTCGCGTGTCCTTAACGGAGGCACCGGAAGCTGAAATTCCCGTGGCCAAGTTGCTTGTGGATCAAGCGGAGGCCGCCCGCCTTGGCACCGACACGTTGGCCCGGGCCACGACCACTCCAGCTTCCTTTGACCGACTGGAATACAAGCGAAGGTCCACCAAGCAGGTAGCGGCCATAGGCGGTGCCCAAGTTCCCGTCGTTTGCCATGATCTTACTGGACGCCCATTGACACAGGCAGGGCTGTTCGGATTGGGCCATCGTTACCAAACCGAACTCGACAAATGGGCGGCAGACGATGCGGCCTGTGACCTCATTTACATTGGTGACAGAACCTGTGACTTTGCACTTCCCGGTTGGCTCTCTGCCCTCCAAGATGCGAAGACCTGGATGGAACACAAAGGCGCAGAAACCCGCCATCACCCCCTTTGGAATTGGGGCGAATTTCAAGCGGCAAAGGCAGAGGGATTCCTCGATGAAAACCTGAATGTCGTCAACTTAAATGCCGCTGAACTAACGAATGAACGCATCGCCTCCATCAACGAGAATGCAGGCACCCCCACTGTGATTTTATTGTCGACCACATCCACAAACGCCTTGTTGTCCCTGCGCGCGGCCTTCTTTCGGCTTCTGCATGCGGGATGCCATTCACCTGTGATCGTGGAACGGGACCTCTCACATCTCGGCGCCGAATCTTTGCAGCTCCAAGCTTCTTCCGATTTGGGTGGCCTTCTTCTCGACGGGTTTGGAGATGGCATTTGGATTCGCGGAGCCGTGGGCATTCAAGGGGGGCTCAGGGCCCTCAATGGAACTGCATTCGGCATCCTACAAGCAACAAGGACGCGCATCAGTCGCGCAGAATACATCAGTTGCCCTTCCTGCGGAAGAACCCTGTTTGATTTACAGGAAACCACAGCAAAAATTCGATCGGTAACCGATCACCTCAAAGGCATTAAAATCGGAATCATGGGGTGCATCGTCAATGGCCCCGGCGAGATGGCGGATGCCGATTATGGATATGTGGGCACGGGTCCCGGCAAAATCACGCTGTACAAGGAGAAAGAAGTGGTGGAGCGGAACATTCCCGAAGCCGAGGCTGTGGATGCGCTTATTGAGCTGATTCGCTCACACGGGGATTGGGTTCCTGCCCCTGACCGAGCCAGCTCTTCTGTTTGAGCACCACCCATGCCACGCCCAGTGTGATGGCCACGTCGGCTATGTTGAAGATGGGGGGAAAGACTTCCATTCCTACCCATGACTCAACGGGGAACCAGCTCGGCCATTGCACCGAAATGTGCAGCATGTCCACCACGTTGCCTCTGAACCACGGGGCATAGCTCCCCCAGTCTCCCTGCCAAGACCAATTGGCCGGTTGAGAAAAGGAGCTTCTGGTGAACAGCCTTCCATAAAAAATACTGTCGACGATGTTCCCCGCAGCACCCGCCAGAATCAGAGAAAGTGCTTGACGAAAGCCTCGCGGCGAGCCCGTTTTGCCCATGCGGTACAGGTGAATAGAAAGCAGCACTACCGCCACCACCCTGAACGCCGTCAAGATGTACTTTCCCGTGGCTCCGGGCAATGCCCAGCCAAAAGCCATTCCATCGTTTTCGATGAATTGAATGTCAAATGCGCCTGGAATCCAGCTCACCCTTTCAGCCAAAGCAAAAGAGAGTTTAACGCCCACTTTCACCACTTGATCAAGGACCAAAACTGCAGCGACAATCCACGCAGCCCCTGCGGGTCTTACATCAGTGCTCAACGTCTTTGGTCCTGCTGGTTCTTCGCCTCGATGGACATGGTCGCATGCGGAACAAGCCGCAAACGTTCCTTCGCAATCAATTTTCCTGTCACACGGCAAATGCCGAATGTCTTGTTTTTGATCCGAAGCAGCGCATTCTCGAGGTTCATGATGAACTTCTGCTGACGCGCTGCCAGCTGGGCAGTCTCCTCCCTGCTCATCGTATCGCTTCCGTCCTCCATCATTTTAAATGTGGGAGCGGTGTCTTCCGTCCGATTGTCGTCCTCGTAAGACAAGGAGCGTTGCAATTGGTCAAAGTCAGAGCGCGCCTGCTCCAACTTGGAGTGGATGAGCGCCTCAAACTCTTGAAGATCTGAGTCAGAAAAACGTGTATTGGCCATGGTTCATTAAATGGCGACCATGGCTATGGCCACAGTCATTTGGGGTTCCAATTCCTCCTCTTTCGCCTCGGGGCCAACTGAGCCCCATGTCACCTCCTCTGCGAGGGTTTCGCTTCGAATATAGTCCAAATTAGAAGCCACAGAATCCTGCAGTTCTTGTGGACCATCTAAGGTGAGTTTGATTCGGTCTGTCACCTCTAAACCGCTGTCTTTTCTATGTTGCTGAATCCGATTCACCAGTTCTCTGGCCAATCCTTCTTCGCGAAGCTCCGGAGAAATTTCAATGTCCAACGCCACAGTAACCCCTCCTTCGCCAGCCACGAGCCAACCAGGGATGTCCTCTGTTTGCACATCGACATCGTCCAATAAAAGCTCCACTGGTCCCTCGTCCAAGGTCAAATTCAAGCGTCCTTCTCTCTCCAGCATGCGAATGTCCTCCTGACCCAAGCCGCCGATGGCCGCAGCGACGAGCTTCATTCGCTTGCCGTATCGCGGCCCCAACTTTTTAAAATCGGCCTTCAAACGCTTGGTTAAGATCGTGCTGTCCTCGGAGAGGGGCTCTACAGCTTTCACATTGACTTCCCCTTTGACCAAATCTGCAACGGCAGCCAGACGCTCACCAAAAGCGGCATCCAGCACGGGAACCAATATGCGCTGAAGGGGCTGTCTTACCCGAATCTTTTCACGTTTTCTCAAGCTCAAAGTCAATGAACTTAGGCGCTGCGCCAATTCCATTCTGGCCTCGAGTTCACCATCGCGCAGGGCTTCATCCACTGTGGGCCAATCTGCCAAATGCACGGACGTCTCCCCACCGAGATCTTGCCAAAGTCGATCGGCATAGAAAGGGGCAATGGGAGAGGCCATCAGAGCCACTGTGCTCAAGCAGCTGTGCAATGTGGCATAGGCCGCTTGCTTGTCGGTGTCTGACTCGCTTTTCCAAAACCGACGGCGTCCCAAGCGCACGTACCAATTGCTCAAATCATCCACCACAAATGACTGAATCAGGCGTCCTGCACGGGTGGGTTCGAAACCATCCAATGCTGCGCCCACTTCTGCAATGCAGGTGTGCAATCGGCTCAGGATCCAGCGGTCGAGCTCTGGCCGACTCGCCACGGAAGGAGACGCTGATTCCGGATTCCAACCGTCAATGCCCGCGTACAATGCCATAAAGGCATAAGTGTTGTGAAGGGTCCCAAAGAATTTGCGTTGGACCTCTCCGATGCCCTCTGTGTCGAAGCGAAGGTTGTCCCACGGTTGAGCATTGGTCAGCATATACCAACGTGTCGCATCGGGGCCATACTTGGCCAAAGTCTCAAACGGATCGGCTGCATTGCCCAATCGCTTGGACATCTTTTGGCCGTTCTTGTCCAATACAAGTCCGTTGGACATGACCGTTTTGTAGGCCACTTTGTCGAAGACCATCGTTGAAATCGCGTGCAGCGTGTAAAACCAACCACGGGTTTGGTCCACACCTTCGGCAATGAAGTCCGCCGGGAAAGACAACCCACCATCCGGTCCGTCGACCCTGTCCCGATTTTCAAAGGGGTAGTGCCACTGTGCATAAGGCATGCTGCCCGAATCAAACCAAACATCAATCAAGTCTGATTCGCGATGCATGGGGCGGCCGTCTGTGGCTTTCAATACAATGCCGTCGACTATGTGCTTGTGCAAATCAATCTTCGCATAGTTCTCATCCGACATGTCCCCGGGAACAAAATCGGCAAAGGGGTGGACCTTCATTAAGCCCGCTTCCACGGATTCTGTGCACGCTGAGCAGAGCTCTTCAACAGAGCCGAAGCACTTCTCCTCCGTACCGTCTTCGGTTCTCCAAATGGGGATGGGAATGCCCCAATATCGAGAACGGCTCAAGTTCCAATCGTTGAGGTTCTCCAACCACTTTCCAAAACGACCTGTTCCAGTAGAAGCTGGTTTCCACTGAATCGTGTCGTTGAGCTCTCGCATCCGGTCCTTTGCGGCCGTGGCGCGAATGAACCAACTGTCGAGAGGATAGTATAAAATTGGTCTGTCTGTCCTCCAGCAATGGGGGTAACTGTGCTTGTACTTCTCGACCAAAAATGCCCGACCCCGTGTTTTGAGGTCAATGGCGATCTCGACGTCGACTGACTTTTCAGGTGCTTCTCCGTCGTGGTACTCCTGCTTTACAAAACGCCCAGCAAGCGGGCCGCACTCCGGCCTCAAGCGACCTTGAAGATCCACCAGCGGAACCCCTTGTCCTTGACCGTCATCCACCAACATGGGAGGGATTCCAGCCGCTTGAGCCACCCTGGCATCGTCCGCACCAAAGGTCGGAGCTGTGTGCACGATTCCCGTGCCATCCTCGGTGGTCACAAAATCTCCCGGAATGACCTTGAAGGCCGCCTCGGGGCGCTCCATTGGCTGTGTCCAATCGATGAGCTGTTCGTAGCTCAACCCGACCAAGTCCTCCCCTTTAACCGTGGCGAGCACCTCGGATTCAGGGGATTTCTTCCCCCCGAAATGCTGGCCAAACAAGGCCTCCGCCAAAATCACCACGCCCGCCTCCCCGGTGTAACGATTGGCGGTTTTTACAATGTGATAGTCAATCTTGGGCCCCACCGTCAACGCCGTGTTGGACGGCAGTGTCCAAGGTGTCGTGGTCCACGCCAACAAATCCACCGGCAAACCCTCGGCCTTGCCTTGGGCCCAACCGCGAACCCGATCGGCATCAGCTGGATTCAAACGAAACTGCGCCACGACCGTTGTGTCGGTCACGTCCCGATAAGCCCCTGGCTGATTCAATTCGTGACTGCTCAATCCAGTCCCTGCCTTGGGGCTATATGGCTGAATGGTGTACCCCTTGTACATCAGTCCTTTCTGGTGCATCTGCGAAAGCAGCCACCAAACGGACTCCATGTACTTGGGTTGGTAGGTCACATAAGGAGCGTCCATGTCGACCCAATACCCCATGCGACGGGTCAAGTCATTCCACTCTTGGGTGTACTGCATGACCGACTCACGACAGGCCGTGTTGTACTCCTCGACCGAGATTTTTTGACCAATGTCCTCTTTGGTGATGCCCAAGGCCTTTTCAACACCCAGCTCAACAGGAAGCCCGTGGGTATCCCAACCTGCCTTCCTCTCTACCCGATCACCTTTCAAGGTGCGGTAGCGACAAAACAGGTCTTTGAGCGCCCTGGCCATCACGTGGTGAATGCCCGGCTTACCATTGGCAGAAGGGGGGCCTTCAAAGAAAACAAAGCGCCGGTCCTTTGGTCGGGACTCCACACTGCGCTGAAACACGTTGTCCTCTTCCCATTGCTTCATCACCTCATCGGCGATGTTGGGCAGTTGAAGGGGGCCTCGTTCGGGAAAACGTCGGGTCATGGATCAATGGCGGACTGGTTGGGAATTCCTTCCTGCCCGGTCGCGCGAAGATAACCCGCCTCCTTGCGGCAAGGAAAGGTTAGATTTCTGTGACTTTCAACATGTTGGACATCCCGGCCTCCGCGATCGGCATGCTTGCCACGTGGATGACACGGTCACCCTCCTTGACTGCACCCTCCTTCTGCAAGATGTTTTTGACGTCGGAGATTGTGTGGTCCGTAGACACCATCTTGTCGTACAAGTGTGCTTCTACTCCCCAGCACAACCCCAATTGGCCCAGAATGCTCTGATTTCCAGTGAAAACATGGATGGTTGCCTTGGGTCGCTGACTGGCCACCTTGTAGGCGGTGTATCCACTAAATGTCATGGTCACAATCGCCTTGGCTTCCACCCGTTGGGCTAGCTCACAAGCATTGTAACAAATGGCATCGGTCACTTGACGCTCCGGGCGAATCGTCTCCGGCTCACGAAACAAGTGATAAATCCGAGGCTCTTTCTCAATTTCAGTCACGATGAGGCGCATCGCTTTGATGACTTCAATGGGGTGCTCACCCACCGACGTTTCCCCACTCAACATCACAGCATCTGCGCCATCCAAAACCGCATTGGCCACGTCGGTCACCTCTGCCCTTGAAGGCGCAATGCTGTCGATCATGGACTCCATCATTTGGGTGGCCACAATGACCGGCTTCCCTTCACGCTGACACATTTCAATGGTCCGCTTCTGGATCATGGGCACTTGCTCCATGGGCACTTCTACTCCCAGGTCGCCACGGGCAATCATGACCGCATCTGTGCACTTCACAATGCCATCCAAGTCCGCAACAGCCTCTGGCTTCTCAATTTTGGCCACAATCCGAGCATGACTGCCCGCGGCTTGAATGCGGTTTCGCAAGTCCACCACGTCGGCCGAGGACCGAACAAAACTGAGCCCAATCCAATCCACACCCAATCCCAATGCAAAATCCAAGTCTTCACAGTCCTTGGTGGTCAGGCTGGGCAAACTGATCGCAGTGGACGGCAAATTCAGCCCCTTTCTCGAATTCAAAATGCCCCCATGCTCAACCACGCATACGACTGTATCGATGCCATTGGACTCTTCTACCCGCAGCCTCAATTTCCCATCATCGAGGAGCACAGGCTCTCCAGAATTGACATCGGCAGCAAACTTGTCGTAGCGCGTCCAAGCCACTTCTGAATTTCCGACTCCCTCTCCGACTTTGATGGTCAATTTTGACCCTGAGATCAACTCAGCGCCATCTTCCATCATCCCCACGCGGAGCTTTGGTCCCTGCATGTCGGCCAGAAGAGCCGTGTAGGTGCCCAGTGCTTTGTCGATGTCTTTTACCCGCTGGACCGTGGTCGCATGGGTCTCGTAATCTCCGTGGGAGAAGTTCAAGCGGATGACGTTGACCCCTTCACGGATCATGCCTTCCAAAACGTCAGATGACGTACTTGCTGGGCCAACAGTGGCCACGATTTTGGTGAATTTTTGAGACATCAGCAATGACGTTCTTTCCTAGGTTTCATTCGTAATACAACACCTCGTGACCTCTCACTGCCTTGGCTTCCACAGGGAAACACGCAGCAACTCGTCTCATGGTGCGCAGCCCGTCCATCAATTGACTGGCCTGCTCACCAATCATGGATTCAATCCGAAGCAGGTAGTCAAAATGGACAAGGTTGGGGATCATTGCCCCTTCCGGTGACCGGTTCCAAACGACATCGAAGGTCCATCCTCCGAATTCGTCTTCATGCCGCCAAACACAATGCTGGGTTGGCGGACGCTTTTTGTGCAGCACCTGCAACTCCTGATGAAAGGAGAGCTCGGTGCCCAGAGCGCGATTCAGATTCCAACAAAATCGATGGCCTGCATCAGCACAGCTTACCCCAAGAAAGTCAAAGGGTAAATCCTCTTCCTCGATATCGAGTCGAAGGGTGGTTGCCATTACTGTTCAGACCAACGCCTCAAACTGGGCCCTTAGTCGTCCCCGAAGATATGGCGACAAGCAACGCGCGCGGCTGACTGCTCTGCTGACTTTTTAGATGGACCATCTGAAGTGCCCATCACCTTGCCACCAACAAGCACTTGCATTTCATAAAGATGCTCTCCATCCCGCTTGAATTCTCTCACCACATTGAACTGGACTTTCCGCTTGCGCTTTTGTCCCCATTCATGAAGTTTACTCTTGAAATCGACGGTCGCCTGGAGGCGGTTCTTCATGTCGAAACGCTTGAACAATTTCAGCACACCTCTCTGTGTCCGGCGGAAACCACGGTCCAGGAACACCGCACCCACAACGGCTTCCATGGCATTTCCCCGCAAAGAGGCATGCACAGAGGCTTTGCCCGTCTGGGCATCCAACAAGTGCTCAATTCCAATCTCTTCCCCGAGCAAATTCAACGCCTCACGGCTCACCAATCGGGCTTTCATTTGGGTCATCTCACCTTCATCCCCATTTGGAAACTGGCGAAACAACATCTCCACAACAATCATATCTAAGACGGAATCCCCGAGGAATTCAAGCCTTTCATTGCTCGGAAGCCCCTCCTTTTGACAACCCAAGGAACTGGAATGGCGAAAGGCCTCGAGATAATAAACAAGACGCGCTGGCCTCACGCCAAAATGACGGCGAATGAACCTCTTGATGCGTGCTTCTCTTGTGCTCCGAATACCAAAGGGCATCAGTACTTGCGTACGATGACTGAGGCATTGTGTCCGCCAAAACCAAAGGTGTTGGAGAGGGCGGCGCGGACGGGCCGCTCCTTCTTCACGTTGAACGTGTAGTCCAGCGATTGATTCAATGCGGGATCGGGATCCGTCGAATTGATGGTGGGCGGCACCACATCTTCCGTGATGGCCATGATGCAAGCCAACGTCTCGATCGCGCCTGCCGCACCCAAAAGGTGGCCAGTCATCGATTTTGTGCTGGAAATGCTCAAGGATTTAGCGTGATCGCCAAACACTTCTTCAATCGCCTTGACTTCCGCCAAGTCTCCCAAAGGAGTGGAGGTGCCGTGAACGTTGACGTAATCCAACTCATCCGGCGTCATTCCAGCATCTTCAAGTGCAGCGCGCATCACGTTTCTCGCCCCCAGTCCTTCTGGATGAGGCGCAGTCATGTGGTGGGCATCTGCTGAAGCGCCACCGCCCATCACCTCACAGATGATGTTCGCGCCTCTGGCCTTGGCATGTTCTAAAGACTCCAGTACGACCGCACCAGCGCCTTCCCCCAAGACAAAACCATCCCGGTGCACGTCAAAGGGCCGTGACGCGATTGATGGGTCGTCATTGCGCGTAGACAAAGCCTTCATGGCTCCAAATCCACCAATACCGGCCTCTACCACTGCAGCTTCTGCACCCCCACTGACCATTGCATCGGCTTTTCCATAGCGGATGGCGTTGAATGCGTCAATGATGGCGTTGGTTGCGCTGGCACAAGCCGAAACACAGGCGTAGTTGGGCCCTCTAAATCCATACTCCATGCTGATGTGGCCAGCACAAATGTCCCCAATCATTTTGGGGATGAAGAAGGGATTAAAGCGGGGCGTTCCGTCTCCTTGTGCAAAAGACATAATCTCATGCTGGAAGGTGAACAAGCCACCAATTCCACTGCCGAAAATGACCCCCACCCGATCCAGGTTGGGATTGGACTCAGCCAGTCCGGACTGTGCCACCGCTTGACGCGCCGCCACCATACCATACTGAGCATAAGGGTCCAGCTTGCGCGCTTCCTTGCGATCGAAGTGCTCAAGCGGATCCCAATCCTTCAATTCGCAGGCGAATTGGGTCTTGAATTTGGATGCATCAAACCGGGTAATGGGCCCAGCCCCACTGACACCCTTTTTGAGGGCATCAAAGAAGGAAGGAACGTCGTTGCCCAAAGGTGTTAGGCAACCCAGTCCCGTAATGACGACACGCTTCAGCTCCATCAGGGGCTTACTTCGCGTTTTCGATGTACTCAATGGCTTGGCCAACAGTACCAATTTTCTCGGCCTGATCGTCCGGGATGGCAATGTTGAATTCTTTCTCGAATTCCATAATCAACTCAACGGTATCGAGAGAGTCGGCACCAAGGTCATTGGTGAACCCAGCCTCGTCGTTTACTTCGGAAGCTTCTACGCCGAGCTTGTCGACGATGATAGCGGTCACTTTTTCGCGGATTTCAGACATGCTTTCAATTCTTGTGAATGCGGTGCAAAGTAAATGCCCGATTTCTAAGTGTGGCGCACTGAAATCACACTTGAGGGAAAGTTCCCATTTTCATCGTTGAAAACACACTTAAACCACTGTTATACAGGGATTTAATTTTTCACTTTATCTCGGGATTCGGATAGTGAATCAAGATTTCGTTCAACGGTTTTCGAAAAAGGTTAGGCACTGTGGCATCAGATGCGGGCCATCCAACCGGAATGTTCAGAAAGGCGCGCTCGTTGTCGGGCCGGCCTAAAATTTCCGCGAGGAAGTTCATGGGAGACGGCGTATGGGTCAACGTAGCCAAACCCGCAGCATGCAAGGCCGAGATGAGCAACCCGGCGGCGATCCCGCAACTCTCGGAAACGTAGTAATTGGGATGGCGTTTCCCCGTGTCTTTTGAGAGGTCGTACACCCTCTTGAACACAACAATGAGCGCCGGCGCCTCTTCTATGTAAGGCTTCACGTGATCTGTCCCCAGAGGCTGAAGGTCTTCCAACCACTGCTGGGGCATTCTCTCTTCGTAACTCAACAATTCTTCTTTCTCTACGGCCAAGCGAATCTGCTTTCGCAAGTCAGCGTGGGTTACCACACAGAAAGACCAAGGCTGTTTGTGCGCGCCACTGGGCGCCGTGCCTGCAATTTGAATGGCCTTCTCCAACACATCCATGGGCACAGGTTCGGGGCTGAAAGAACGCACGCTTCTTCGCTGAGAAAGATGCCGATACATGGCGTCCAGCTTGTCCTTCATTTCGTCTTCCGACAGGCGGGGCAGCGAAAAAGGAACCCTCTCTTCGCCCTTCTTCATTTTCGCCGGAGCTGATTTCGAATGTCCTTCATCAAATCCGAGGCATATACAAACTGGTCCAATGACGACACGCCACTGTCCAAAATGCCTTGGCGGTCTCCCTGCCATGCCACACGCCCTTCATGCAAAAAATGAATGCTGTCCCCGATTTCAATCACGCTGTTCATGTCATGAGATATGACCACCGTGGTTGTCCCATACTCCTGAGTGAGGTCTTTGATCAAATTGTCAATGATGATCGCTGTTTGTGGGTCCAATCCAGAATTGGGTTCGTCGCAAAAAAGGTACTTGGGCTTTCCCACAATCGCGCGAGCCAAGGCCACCCGCTTTTGCATCCCGCCTGAAACTTCAGCAGGAAAAAGGTGCTCAGCACCCAAAAGCTCTACCCTGCGCAAGCACTCCATCGCCCGTTCCTTCCGCTCATCCTCGGCCATATCGCTGAACATGCGAAGCGGAAATTCCACGTTTTCTAACACCGTCATGGAGTCAAACAAGGCCCCGCCTTGGAACAACATGCCGATCTCACGCCGAACGGCTTCCCTGTCCCTTCGATTCAACTCTGAAAAAACAGAATCTCCATATTGAACACGTCCAGAGTCCACCTCCAAAAGGCCCACCATGCATTTGGTCAACACCGATTTACCCGAACCACTTCGGCCAATGATGAAGTTGACCTGTCCCGATTGAAACTCCGCATCAATGCCATGCAGCACCACCTTCTCGCCAAAAGCCTTTTTTACACCGTTGGCCCGAATCATGTCAAGAGCAATTGAGTAATGACCAAGTTCGCCACCATCACAATGACCACACTGTAAACCACAGCCTTGGTGCTGGAGCGTCCAACTTCACGTGCACCACCCTGGGTGTAATAGCCATGGTATGCGCTGACACTGGTGATGATGAGGGCAAATACGCACGTCTTGATCAAAGCGTAGGTTACATCAAATGGACTAAAGTCCATTTGCAACCCGTATTTGAAATCTGCATACGTGCTGAGTTCCGCGACATCGCAAATGAAGGCCCCTGCACCAATGCCCAAAACCATTGAAATCACCACCAAGAATGGAAAAATCAGGACGGCCGCCAACAGCTTTGGAAGCACCAAATGCGAAATGCTGCGAACACCCATCACCTCCAATGCGTCAATTTGTTCGGTCACTTGCATGGTGCCGATTTGAGACGCGATGTTGGATCCAACCTTTCCCGATAAAATCACAGGAATGATCGTGGGAGCAAACTCCAAAATCATCGTTTGACGAACCGTAAACCCCACGGTATAAGCCGGGATCCACCCGCCAATCTGATGCGCGGTTTGAATGGCAATGACCGCCCCCATAAACAGGCTCAACAGGGCCACAATGCCCACGCTTTGAACGCCGATCACCTCGAGTTCTATGACCGTCGCCTTTGCAAATACCCGCCCTTTCTGCGGGCGGCGAAGCGCAGCAGCAAAAAAGGAGAAGAACCGTCCGATATGGAAGAGAAGCGCCATGCCTACGAACGAAGGTAAGCACCGGGCGCGGCGCTGATGAATTAAACCAGCGGCTCTCCCTTCTCCGCTTTGAGCCGAGAAACCAACTGTTTTACCCATTGCTCTTCGCTTCTTGGGCAAATCAACAAAGCATCTGGGGTGTCCACCACAATAAAGTCTTCGAGGCCTTTGGCCACAATGAGCTTTTTCCCTTGGGCCGCCACCATTAGGCCACTCGAGCCTTCCGAAATCAAGGATGCACCAGAAACGGCATGGCCTTCCGCGTCTCGGTCCAGCTTGTCGTAAAGTGACCCCCACGTTCCAAGGTCACTCCATCCATATTCACCAAGCACAACCCCCACATTGGGTGCTTTTTCCATGATGCCGTAATCAATGCTGATGTTCTCGGCAGCACCATAAATGGCCAAAACAGCCGCCTCCTCTCGCGCTGTCCCCAAGTCCTCCTTGTGCTCTTCAAACAAGTTGTGGAGGTCGGGCATTTGATCTTCAAATCGGTCGAGAACCGACTGGACGGACCACACAAAAATTCCAGCATTCCAACAGAAGTCACCCGAAGAAAGAAACTTCTTTGCCAGGGACAAGTCCGGTTTTTCGGTGAATGTCCGAACCTGGCGAAGGCGGCTGTCTTCCGCTCCAGGCAAGTCTTCAAACTGGATGTACCCATATCCTGTATCCGGTCGGGTTGGGGTGATTCCCAGCGTAAGCAGCTGACTCGATTCTGCCGCCCGATGGACAGCAACAGAAAGCACGTCGATGAAGCCAGCTTCATCCTCAATCAAGTGGTCGGCAGGTGCCACAACCATCGTGGCCTCTGGGTCCCGAGCCACAATACGTCGAGCCGCATAGGCCAAGCAAGGCGCGGTGTTGCGCATGAAAGGCTCACACAGCACTTGGTCCTCTGGAATTCCTGGCAACTGGGCCAGAATGTCGGCTTTGTATCGCGCATTGGTGACCACATACAACCTGTCCAATGGCACCATCGGAGACAGGCGGTCGGCAGTCATCTGGATGAGTGTCCGTCCGCGGTCGAGAATGTCAAGAAACTGTTTCGGTCTTGCCGATCGGCTCATTGGCCAGAACCGGGATCCGACTCCACCGGCCATGATGACCGCGTATGTGTGCTCGTGCTGGGCCATGTCGTTGTGCCTTTGGGGTGGACTGTCGGCAAAGATACCCCACCCTTTTGTGGGGTTTCCATCGAGAAAGACGGACACGTCTTGCACTTGGGCCGCTTCTTTCTTTTCGGGCGGTGGGTGTGCCTTTGAGGAGCGCAGCTGACCACGAAAATGGCCAAGAGTGCGAACCCCAAGCCTCGAGTCCCAAACCGCCGAAGCCCGACCAGCGACTTCATCTTTGACCGGTCATGGCGCCAGGAACAACCCATTGGTCGTATTCCGCCTCTGTCAAATAGGCCAATGCAAGTGCTGCAGACTTTAAAGTGGTCCCTTCTACATGGGCTTTCTGGGCAATCTCTGCCGCCTTGTAATAGCCGATGTGCGGATTCAATGCAGTCACCAGCATCAAGCTGTCTCCCACAAGTTGGTCGATCCTTGCGCGATTGGGCTGGATGCCCTCCACACAACGCTCAGCGAAAGAAGCGCAAGCCTCGCCCAACAAGCGCGCCGACTCCAAGATGTTGCGCGCCATCATGGGCTTAAAAACGTTCAATTCAAAATGTCCTTGAGTGCCTGCGACCGTCACGGCCACATCGTTGCCCATCACTTGAGCGCAAACCATCGTGAGGGCTTCGGACTGGGTGGGGTTCACCTTGCCCGGCATGATGCTGGACCCGGGCTCATTGGCAGGAAGGGACAACTCTCCAATGCCGCTTCTTGGGCCACTCCCCATCATTCGAATGTCATGTGCAATTTTGTTGCAGCTCACAGCAAGCTGCTTGAGGGCGCCATGAGATTCAACCACGGCATCGTGAGCCGCCAAAGCCTCGAACTTATTTGGGGCAGTGACCAAAGGGAGGCCCGTTGAATCGGCCATGTGGGACGCCACCAAGGTGGCATATCCCTCGGGGGCATTCAACCCTGTCCCCACAGCCGTTCCGCCCAAGGCCAGCTCTGACAAATGGCCCAATGTTGACCTCAAGGCGCGCAAGCCATGGTTTAGTTGTGCCACATACCCACCAAACTCCTGACCCAAAGTCAGTGGCGTAGCATCCATCAAATGGGTGCGCCCAATCTTCACCACCTCCGACATTTCCTCGGCCTTGGTGGCCAAAGCGTCCCGCAATCGCTCCACCCCAGGAATGGTTGTCCGCAGGATTCGATCGTAGGCCGCGATGTGCATCGCGGTTGGAAATGTGTCGTTGGAACTTTGCGACTTGTTCGCGTCGTCGTTGGGGTGCACCGGGCGAGACCCTTCACCGAGGGTGCCACCTGCAAGAACATGCGCGCGGTTGGCGATGACCTCATTCAAGTTCATGTTGGATTGGGTGCCAGAACCCGTTTGCCAAACCACCAAAGGAAAGCAGTCATCCAAGTCGCCGGCGATGATCTCTTGGCAAACCCGCACAATCAAGTCTCTCTTGGGCTCAGCCAAAACTCCCAGGTCGCAATTGGCCTTGGCTGCCGCCATTTTTAGGTGGCCAAAAGCATGGACCACTTCAATGGGCATGCTGCCCGCGGGTCCAATGGGAAAGTTGTGACGGCTGCGCTCCGTTTGGGCACCCCAATACTGGTCGGCAGGCACGGCCACTTCGCCAAGCGTGTCCTTTTCAATGCGGGTCTTCATGGTGTTTTCCTGTAGTGGTTCTGCCTTCAAACCTCTTTGGCTGAACGTTCAGCAGCGAAGTACATCAGGTTGGCCTTCAGCATGGGCTCAATCTCGCCGTTCAATACGGCGTCAGAATTGGAAGTCTCGTAGCTCGAACGAACATCTTTGACCATTTTGTATGGCTGCAGCACGTAGGAACGAATTTGTGACCCCCACTCAATTTTCTTCTTACCCGCCTCAATTTCCGCCCGTGCCTCGTTGCGCTTGGCCATCTCCATTTCATAGAGCTGAGACTTGAGCAACTGAATGGCTTTCTCCTTGTTTCCAAGTTGCGAACGCGTCTCGGTGTTGTCGATGATGATGCCCGTTGGCTTGTGCCGCAGACGGACCCCAGTTTCCACCTTGTTTACGTTCTGACCACCAGCTCCTCCCGATCGAAAAGTGTCCCAAGTAAGGTCTGCTAGATTGACTTCGATTTCAATGCTGTCGTCGACCAACGGATAGACGTAGACAGAGACAAACGACGTGTGCCGTCTGGCCTGTGAGTCGTAGGGACTGATCCTCACCAATCTGTGAACGCCGTTTTCCCGCTTCAACATGCCGAATGCGTAATCGCCATCCACCTCCATGGTGACTTGTTTGACCCCGGCAACATCTCCGTCTTGTCTGTCAATTTCCTTCACCTTGAACCCGGACTTGTCCGCGTACATCGTGTACATCCTGAGTAGCATTCCAGCCCAATCACAGGATTCTGTTCCGCCGGCCCCTGCTGTGATTTGAACCACCGCATTCAATCCGTCGGCCTCGTCGGACAACATCTGCTTAAACTCCATGGCTTCGATGCGCGCAGCCAGCAGTGCGTTTTGCGCCATCACCTCCTCCTCTGTGCTCTCGCCTTCTTTAAAGAACTCGAACAGAATCTGAACGTCTTCAACCGCCGTTTCTGCAGCCTCGAACTCCTCTAACCACGCCTTTTTCGTCCGCATTCGACGCATGACCTTCTCGGCCTCTTTCGCATCGTTCCAGAACTCAGGATCTTGTGTGAGCTTCTCGTCTTCGAGAACATCAATCCGTTTTTGCTCAATAGAAAGGTAACCGCGCAAGGCCTCAACGCGGTTTCGGGAGGTTTGAATCTGGTCAGCAGTCAGCATGAGGGTCAAAGTTAATCGGAGACAGCGGCCTTCACCGCCCGCTTTGCGCATTCAAATGTGAACCCCCTGCGCAACAAGGCGGCCAGCGCCTTTTCTTCCGGCGCTGCGCCACGAATTCTCCGCCACCCTTTTGCCGCGCGCAACGCGGCCAAGTCAACTTCCTCTTGACCCACCTCAAAAATGGCTGATTCGGCCATTTGCGTGGTGATTCCGTGTACCTGACGCAATGCAGCCTTGACTTTTGCAGGACCCCAATTCTTCAATCTGATTTGGTCTGTCGCAAACGCCTCTGAGAAACGAGACCGGTCAACATAGCCTTCTCTTTCAAGCACACTCAACTGCGCCTCCGCGGTGTCTTTCTCCCCCCAATCCGACAACTTCCTCAGGACCTGAAGCGGAGACCTCTCAGCGCGGGAGCACCAATTTCGTATCTTCGGGTGCACATCTTGTTTTGAATCCACTGCGGAAAGCTAAGTCCAACCGCTTGCACGAAAGTGTAGAACCGAAAACCATCGGGAACGCCCGATGCCGACCAAACGAATTGCCATGAAAGCCGAGATCAACCAACGTATTGCCGCGTTGCTGGAAAACCCGGAAATTGAGACTGTCCGCGTCGAAGTGCGCACAGCCTTTGAAGTCTACCGCGATGCGCGGGAGAAAGACGTTGCCGTTCAGCGCGAAGCGTTTGACAAAGAAGAACGCCCCGCACCCGAGTCGGGAGAAGAGCCCATCCGGTTTGAATACAAACCGGATCAGGAGGACGCCGCAAACGATGAGATGTACAAAGCCTTCCGCGAAAGGGAAAAGGCTTGGCGTGACAAAGTGGCCACGGAACAGCGGGCCAACCTCGACAGCAAACAAGCCATCTTGAACAAGCTTCAAGAGTTGGTCGCGAACGAAGAGCACATTGGCAAAATGTTCGATGCCTTCAAAGCATTGACCGAAGAATGGAATGCCGTTGGCAATGTCCCCGGTGATCAGTACCGCGAGATCCACGACACATGGCATCGACTTCGCGACGAATTCTTCTACAACGTCAACATTTACAAGCAGCTGCAAGAAAATGACCTTCAAGTCAACCTGAAGAAAAAAGAAGGGCTCATTGAACAGGCGTCACAACTGGAAAACGTGACCGACCTCAAGGAAAAAGAGATGCTCTCTCGGAGTTACATGAAGGCTTGGTTTGACATCGGCCCAAGCCCCAGAGAGACCTACCAGGAGCTTGCGGACACCTTCTTCGGATACACAAAAAAAGCCCTTGAAGCCGTCAAAGCGCATTATGACTCCATCCGCGAGGGCTTCATTCAAAACCTCGAAGCCAAACAAGCCATCGTCGAGGAGGTGAGAACGTTATTGGATGTTGAGGTCACAGGGCCTTCGGACTGGGCACCTCAAGCCGAAAAGGTCAAAACCCTTCAGAAGAATTGGAAGCTCGTTGGGTTCGCAGGCAGAAAGGATGACCAAGAAGTCTGGGAGCAATTCCGAGGCCTATGCGACCTCTTTTTCCAAAAAAGAGACGCTGCATTCTCCGATGTACGCGCCGCCCAACAAAAAATCAAAGAGCGCAAACAAGCCATCGCTGAGGAAGCCGCGGGATTGGCAGACAGCCAAGATTGGAAAACCAGCTCTGACAAGCTCATTGCCCTCCAAAAGGAATGGAAGGACCTAGGGGCTGCTGGCCCCCGAGACGAGAACAAGCTTTGGCGAAAATTCCGCAGCGCCTGCGACCAGTTCTTCACGGCCCGCAAGGCCATTTATGCCGACCGAGACAAAGAACACAAGGTCAATCACGAGAAAAAGGAAGCCCTCATCAAAGAAGTGGAGGCTTTCGAACTATCGGGAAATCATGGCCAAGACCTCCAATCTCTGAAGGCGTTCTCACAGCGCTGGGCGGAGAGTGGCCACGTCCCCAAGCGGGTGTTCGAACAAGTCGTTGACCGATATCGTGCCGCCATGGATGTCAAATATGACGCCTTGGGCGCCAAGCGCAGCGAAAAGTCTGTCGAAGCCTACAAGAATCGTCTTGATTCCTTGGTTACTGGGGAAGGAGCGGAACACATGGCCCGCAAAGAGGAGCGGATCATGAGAGACAAAATGGACCGTCTGCGAAAAAGGGTCGCTCAGTACGAGAACAACATGGGCATTTTCACTGGAAATGGTGCCGCATCCATTATGGCAGACCTTCAGAAGAAAATCGAATCGGACAAACGTGAGATGGATGAAATCCGTCGCAAACTAAAAATGCTGCGGGAAGCCCGCCAAGGCAATCAAGCCGAGTGAGCCAGGTGCTTGTTGTACATCTCAAGGATGTGGTTGGGCAAGTTCAACCGGTGCGTTTGTTTGTCCAAAAAGCCGACAACTTCGTATTCGGCAACTGCATTTTTTAGCTCCTCCAGGTCAAACCCCGAAAGGAAAATCACCGGGTGTTCTAAGTTGAGCGAACGAATCAATTGAAGAAACTCAACCCCATCTATGGTGGGCATCACAGAGTCCAATAAAATCAAGTCGATGGGCTGTGTCGTCAAAAAACTCACGGCCTCAACAACGTCCGATGTGATTTCCGTGTGAATATCCACGCGGAGCAATTGGCATTGTGTGATGTTCAGCGCGATCTCATCGTCATCAACGTACAGGACGCGCAATTGGGAGTCAGTTGTCATGAGCTCGGCAAAACTGAGCGGAAAATCGCGAAAAGAACACATCGCCTCTGCTTTTCCCGGTGTCGGAATCCTCCGTTGACCATCAGCGCAGCATGTCCAAGGCTTCGCTTTTCAAATGCGATGCGTCCAAGTGACGGAGAATCCCTGGAAGCAGCACCCTCAGGCGGGGACCTGCCTTTTCACTGTCGTGCATCACAGCAATGGAGCCAGGCTTCAAATTTCGAAGGGTGGAATTCAAGCAGCTTTCTCCTGACCTACGCCGGTCAAAATCCCCTGTCAGCAAGTTCCACATGACCACCTTACCCTGCGCCGAAATGGCCCTGGCCTGCCTCTGGGTAATCCGCCCATATGGAGGGCGAAACAAACCCGATGAAGTCAACCCTTCGCACTCGAGATAACTTCGGAGGTAAGTAAAATGCGACGTATTCCATCCGGATTCATGCCGCATGGTATGGTTGCCCCAAGCGTGGCCCTCTTTGCGAATCCGATCAAACAATGCCGGATGCCGCTGAATGTTATCCCCTACACAAAAGAACGTGGCCTTTTGACCCCTCTCTCCCAACTGATCTAAAACAAAAGGCGTCCATTCGGGATGCGGACCATCATCAAAAGTCAGATGGACTGCCTCCGCCTCTCCTCCCCAAAGGAATTGAGGGAACATCGGGGGAACAGCAATGGGAATGCGGGTACGATACACATAAGCAAGTTCGCCAAAGTGCTTCTTTCCCCGCACAATTCAATTGCATTTTCACACCCCTTTGCAGGGGTATCTTCGCGGTCACATCGCGCGGGCAATGGAATACGACTTCAAGGCCATCGAGGCCAAATGGCGGGCACGCTGGACAGCGGACGCAACGTACACTGCTGAAGAGCGGGACGACAAAACCAAGTATTACGTCTTGGACATGTTCCCTTACCCAAGTGGGGCTGGACTTCACGTTGGACACCCACTGGGCTACATCGCCTCTGACGTCATTGCACGGTACAAGCGACAATGCGGATTCAATGTCCTCCACCCTCAAGGGTATGACAGCTTTGGCCTACCTGCAGAGCAGTATGCGATTCAAACCGGACAGCACCCGGCAGTCACCACAGAGCGCAACATTTCCCGGTATCGACAACAATTGGACTTGCTCGGCTTCAGTTACGATTGGAGCAGAGAGGTTCGAACCAGTGATCCCGAATACTATCGATGGACACAGTGGATTTTTGGCCGCTTGTTCGAACATGGGTACAACCGCTTTTCAGACAAAGCGGAGCCCATTAGCGCCCTCATACTTCACTTCGAAAATCAAGGCAACGCAGGCCAAGATTGGGCGGTGGGTGAAGACACCCTAGCAGAGGCCGGTCATCGACACCTTGGCCCGGACTTCATCGGTGAATTCACGGCAGAAGATTGGAACGGCCTTGATGCGCAAGGCAAGAGCGATGTGCTCATGGCCTATCGTTTGGCCTACTTGGCGGACAGCGAAGTCAATTGGTGCCCCGCCTTGGGGACCGTTTTGGCCAATGACGAAGTGATCGGCGGCTTAAGCGAGCGTGGCGGACACCCTGTGGTCCGAAAAAAGATGCGCCAATGGATGATGCGCATCACAGCATATGCCGATCGCCTGCTGGAGAGCTTGGAGGACATTGACTGGTCAGACAGCATCAAAGAGGTTCAACGAAATTGGATTGGACGGTCCACCGGCGCCCAACTTTGGTTCTCCGTTGAACGCCACGAAGGCCAAACCATTGAGGTCTTTTCTACGCGCCCAGACACCCTTCATGGTGCCAGCTTTCTTGTCCTCGCTCCGGAACACCCATTGGTGTCGGAGATCACGACTGCAGGCCAGCGTGATGCGGTCGAGGCCTATCAAACCGAAACCGCTTCCCGCAGCGAAAGAGAACGAATGGCTGGCGACCGAGGTGCCACAGGATGCTTCACGGGCGCCCATGCCAAGCACCCACTGAGCGGCAAGCCGATGCCGATATGGATTGCCGACTATGTTTTGGCAGGATACGGCACTGGGGCGGTCATGGCCGTTCCGGCTGGAGACCAACGAGACTGGGAGTTTGCAAAGGCATTTGGCCTCGATATCCCGGCCATTTTCGAAGGCCACAACACCGATGAAGGCGCTTTAACCGACAAGGATGCGGTGCTTTGCAACAGCGGCGACTGGAATGGAATGTCCTGTCATGCGGCATTGCCATTGTCTATCGATGGCCTTTCCAAATCGGGCTTGGCCACCCCAAAGGTCAACCACCGGTTGCGGGATGCGGTATTCAGCCGTCAACGTTATTGGGGAGAGCCCTTTCCCATTTGCTACGTCGACAATGTCCCTCAACTTATAGAAGGTCATGCGATTTTGCTCCCCGAGGTGGATGCCTACTTGCCTACCGAAACGGGAGAGCCGCCATTGGCACGCGCGGAAAACTGGAACGTCAACCACGGAGACCGCATGGAATACAACACCATGCCGGGATGGGCTGGTTCAAGTTGGTATTTCCTGCGTTACATGGACCCGCACAACCCGGACGCATTCTGCGACCGTGCGAAAAGTGACCACTGGGGTCAAGTTGACCTGTACATCGGTGGCGCGGAACATGGCACAGGCCATCTGCTCTACAGTCGGTTCTGGACCAAGTTCCTCTTTGACTTGGACCTCATCGGTTTCGAAGAGCCCTTTGCCAAGATGGTCAACCAGGGCATGATTCTGGGCCGAAGCAGTTTTGTTTATCGCCAAGAGGGTTCCAATACGTTCGTCTCCTTTGAAGAGCGCAAGGCCCACCGAACCCAAAGGCTGCACGTCGACATTTCCCTCGTGAAGAACGACATGCTGGACCTCGATGGATTCCGGGCCTGGCGGCCCGAGTTCGCAGATGCTGAGTTCATCTTGAATGAAAACGGCGAATACCGTTGTGGCAGCGAGGTGGAAAAGATGTCCAAGTCGAAGTTCAATGTCGAGAATCCAGATGACCTTGTTGAGCGTTATGGGGCAGACACCCTTCGCTGCTACGAGATGTTCCTTGGCCCCTTGGAGCAAGCCAAGCCATGGGACACGCAAGGAATCAGTGGTGTTCACGGATTTCTTCGCAAGCTGAATCGGCTCTACCGCAATGCAGACGGCGAAACATTGATCCACGACGGTGAGCCATCAGCCGAAGCCGAGCGCGCCTTGCACAAGGCCATCAAAAAGGTCACGGAAGACCTCGAACGTTTGAGTTGGAACACCGTGGTGAGCGCCTTGATGATTGGCGTGAATGAACTCACCGAAGCCAAGGCCCACGAAAGAAGCGTCCTCCAACCCCTGGCCGCCCTCGTGGCGCCATACGCACCTCACATTGCGGAGGAACTCTGGGAGATGTGTGGTGGCAACGGAAGCGTTGTGGACGCCGAATGGCCCCAATGGAATCCTGAAAAGCTCGTGGAGTCTGAGGTTAACTATCCCGTTCAATTCAACGGCAAGGTTCGGTTTCAGCTCAGCACGCCCGCAGACGCCAGTCCAAAAGACGTGGAGGCCGCGGTCATGTCAGATGATCGCACGGCCCAGCAATTGCAGGGGCGCACGCCAAAGAAAGTGATTGTGGTGCCTGGACGCATCATCAACATTGTAGGCTAAGCATTCCTTCGAAGAGATCGTTGGTGGCGCCAAATGGCACCACCCAGGCCCTTATTTCTTCGTCCAAACTGATTATTTCATCGATAAATC